>Ga0257107_1000017_pt1 | contig 55711 bp, 43 predicted proteins | sample LP_taG_2_FD_190178 | JGI IMG/M metagenome (GOLD analysis project Ga0257107, IMG submission 190178) | Marine microbial communities from Northeast Subartic Pacific Ocean, Canada - LP_J_2011_P26_500m | ecosystem: Environmental > Aquatic > Marine > Oceanic | place: Canada: Northeast Subartic Pacific...
CCTTTAATTATGTACAGGGTGATGATACTAGTACAAACATTCCAGTCAAATTAATAGTTGAATCAAAATATGAGTTTCATAATCGCTTTGGAGAATATCTTGAAATACTGCAATACCAAAAAAAATCCAACTTTGATAAACTTGGTAAAATGTCCTCAATCGTACATTATGATGGAGAAGGAAATTTGCAGCGCAAAGATATTTACTATTATAACAACGATGGTTTTCTGGTAGAATTATCAAGTTATGCCCCAGATGGAATGCTAGCATGGAAAAACATATTTGAATATGATAAGCATAACAAAATAACCCATGAAGCTTCATATGATCCTGATGGTTCACTAGCGTGGGATGACAAATATAAATATGATAAGAATGATCATCTTTTAGAAAAGGTTTCATATCTCGTAGAGGATGAAAACAAATATGTCAGCCGGACCTTTCGGTATGATTCACAGAATCAACTAGTAAAAGAGACTTCTTATTATCCCGACGGCAAGCGCAGCAGTGATTTCATCTATACGTATGATTTCGATGGCAAACTGGTCGAAGAAAAGTTTTATGATTACTACAAAAAGCTTACTCTGAAGGATCAATATAAATATGATCGAAAAGATAATCTTAAAGAATGGGTACTAATCGATAAAGATGGGAAGTTGGTCAATAATTATGAAGGTATCGCCGAAAAAACTTATCAATATAATAGGAAAAATAATATAATTGGTATAGAACTGAAGAATGATCAGGGTATTATAATAAAGAAGGAAATATTTCAATACGGGAAGGATGAACGGTTACTTGGGTCCGTTAAATTTTATGTGAAATTTATGTTTGGCAAGATCCATGAAATACCTATAGAAAAGACCACATTTCAATATGAGCGGTGGTAATTTTTACTATGCGCAGTAAGTCCTTTTATTATTTTATTGTGTTGCTAATTTTGGTCAGTTGCTCTGATAATTCACCAGAAATAAAAAAGGTCATTGTAAAGGATAATTCTGCCAGACTTGTTGATAATCCTAGAACAAAATCTCCCATAACTTTTATACCGATCGGCACCGAATTAGAGGTATTAAAAATAAAGGATGTAAGTAAAGGCTTGTTCAACACTACCTGGTTTCAGGTACCTTACGATGATACCGTAGGTTGGATCAATATGTTTTTTGTGACAGTTGATTCAAATGCCACTGTGGATGACATGATAAAACTTGCCGATCGCAGTCAACCTGATGCCGTCAAGGGGACTGATTATGAGGATTATGATGAAGATTATGAAACTGAAAAAACTTTTGATTATGATGAATATTATGAAAATGAAGAAATTACCCATGATGCAGGTGTATTGATTGCAGACCAGCGTAAGGTTGTTCAAGGTGTTGCATTCGGTAATGCAAATGCCTCCATTAAATTGTCAACAGGTAGGTTGTACACTGTACAGATTACATCCGGTAAAAATCTTGCAGCAGCGGAAGAATTGGTCCGAAATGCAAAAAATATTGGTATAGATGCTTATATCCAACAAGGTTACGTAGATAACAGCGGTACATTATGGTATCGTGTGCGGGCAGGAAAATATACATCCATAGATAGAGCCAGGGCTGCCGCTGGTGAAATAAATGAAAAGATAAATACATATTCCTGGGTGGATAATTTCCGGGAAGATGAAGCTGTAGAGCAGGAATTGATTCCAGCGCTTTCCGAACCATTAGAATCCTTACCCATGTTTAGTGTAGTTGATCCTTGGATGCGAGAAAATATTTCAAATTTTGGTTCTATAAAGTATATAAAATGGTATGATCCATATATCAGGGGTAATTTCCACTTACAGCGAGTTCGCTATAGTATATTGACTAATCAAGACGAATTGTTGATTGATGAGCGCGAGTTCAAATTTTGGGATGGAAAACTCTATTCTGTTTTTGATAATCAAGGTACCCAACTGCAGTAAAGCTGTCCAATTTATTTAGCTGTTGTTGGTTTACACCACTTATCGTTACAATAACTTTCCGACAATCAAAATTGTTTGATTCTGCAAAGTGAAAATTCCTATCATTTTATTTTCAATAATAACATTTGCATTAGCTGAGGTTCGTGTAAATATTGACAGCCTAGTAATCCGAGAAGACCTTGATAGTAAAGGTCGGAGGTATTTACCAAAAACAAAAATACCATTTCAGGGATTGGTATATAGTGAATATCCTAATGGACAGGTAGAATTTGAAGGGCCACTCGAAATTGGGTTACAACATGATACATGGGTATGGTGGTATCCAACCGGTGAAAAAAAATCAGAAATTACTTTTTCAAACCATTTAAAGCATGGACACAGTCGATCTTACTTTGAATCTGGAAATTTGCGGGAATCCGGTAGTTATTTAGATGATAATAAAGAAGGCCTCTGGACGCAATATTATGAATCAGACAAGAAATTATCAGAGACGAATTATAAAAATGATAAATTGCATGGTCGGTTGACAATTTGGCATGAGAATGGAAGGAAAAAAAAAGAAGTATTTCATACCAGAGGTAAAAAGCACCAATGGGAGCTCGGTTGGTATGCAGATGGAAGTCATCGCCTAAAATTATACTGGTACCTCGGATTGCAAAAAGGCCAACAAATAGCCTGGTACAATAACGGTCAAAAGAAATATCATTACACATTCGATAATGGCGCCTGGGTTGGTGATATTAATGAATGGTATGAGAATGGTGGTCAGCGAATCAAAGGATCTTTTGTCAATGGCAAACAATCTGGAATATGGATTTGGTATTTTCCTAATGGTAATTATGCACTAGAAGGTGAATATGCTGATGGTTTTCCAACAGGTTATTGGCGATCATACTCGGAAGATGGTTTAATGGTATATAATGAAGAGGAATATGGCGTCTGGGTGGAGGATGAACTAAAATGGTGGAAAGAAGATTACGCTGGTACTGCGAACCCCGGAGATATACCTGTTATCCAATATTAATAAATACAAGGAACATTAGGTTTATGAGTAATATCGTTATTAAACAACTTTCCGATGATGAAATAGATAATATGGGTATTTTAAACTGGCCCATTTGGACCAGTGAAGTCTCAGAATTTCCGTGGGAATATGAAGTGGAAGAATCTTGTCTAATTATAGAAGGGGAAGTGTCTGTGGCTGCAGGTTCGGATTCAGTGGAAATTAAACCAGGGGATTTTGTTATTTTTCCGAAAGGATTAGCCTGTGTCTGGAAGGTTACTAAACCTATCAGGAAACATTTCAAATTCGGTGAATGACTAATATATTAATGACTGCTTAAAAATTTATGCGTGAATCTGTCGCAGAATATTTAAAAACGTACGATCCCTTTATATTATTTGGATCAAGTCATATTGCCGCGATTATGATAGCGTTATTCCTAGTTATTTTTCTACCTATTTTCGCCCGGAAGAAACTATCCGAGCAGCAACAGCACCTAGTGGGAAGCGTTATTGGTTATTTTGTGATGAGTAGTTACTTGATATGGGTAACCTTGGAATTAATCGCAGGTACATTTGATGTAAAATTACATTTACCCATCCATCTCTGCCGGTTGGCCAATTTACTGCTGCCACTGGTAATGGTTAGACGTAGCTATTTTTTCTATGAAATACTGTATTTCTGGGGTCTTTCTGGCATGTTCCAGGCTGTCATTACCCCTGATATCGCTGCCGGATTTCCCCATTTTCAATACTGGCGGTTTTGGTTTGCTCATCATGGCATGATCTTAGCCTTGATTTACGCCACCGTTGTTTATGATATGCGACCAACAATCGCAAGTGTCTGGAAAGCGATGCTGGCCATGAATATATTTTTGATCTTTGCAATAATAGCCAATCTTTTGCTTGATGCGAATTATTTCTGGATCTGCGGCAAACCTGTTAACGAATTAGGAGAACATGTGCCGAGTTTATTGGATTATTTGGGACCATGGCCATGGTATATTCTTGCAGCTGAATTTGTTGCCTTAGCGCATTTCTTGGTAGCTTTTGTACCATTTATTTTTTTGAATAGAGGGAGAAGAACCATATGAACAGGAATTTCAAATAATATGCTCTAATCGTGGTGATAATAGTAGTCAAATATCAAAAAAATAAACTGAGAAATATGATATGAAGCCACTCACTTTTATTTTATTAATATTTATTACATACTTACCGGCACAGCAAATGGATCGCCTGTTTTGGAATGGTAGTGATTGGCGCCGGCTAGAGAAATTGGCTGATTATGCTCCAGAACTGACTTACATGATGAAGATAGCCTATATTAATGGCGTATTAGATGGTAGGTTATTTTATTACCTGAAAGCATGGACAATGGAACAGGCGTTTGCCGATAGCTTGTATGCCGAAACCGTTGATTATCTTACCCCCAGAGAATTAGTCAAAGTTCTTGATAATTTTTATGCTGATCCAATCAATGGTTATATCCCTCTACCTTCAGCAATAATTATCTCTAATATGTTCGGTGAACGGATTCCAATGAATAAGATTGATGATTATATACGTCATTCCAAAGAGTGGATTAACCGAATGATCCTCGAAAAAAAACAGTAATGTAAGTAATGTTTTCCCGCCTGTTAATTGTAGTGGGATTTGCTTTTGTATTGCTATGTGGCCAGAGGCAAAACCGCGTCTTTTGGGATGGCAGCGATTGGAACCGCATTGCGATCCAGATGAATCAAAAGTCTGAATCAATTTACCGTGTAAAAGCCGCCCATATTAATGGACTGTTAGATGGAAGATTCTATTTTTATTTAAAAGCCTGGGAAGTAGAGCCAGTTTTGGCAGAAGGTGCTTACGATGATCCGCTAGACCTATTGCGGCACAAAGAATTGATTAAAGCACTGGACAAATTTTATTCTGACTCAAAACACAATACTATTCCAGTTATTTCAGCAATTATAATTGCTAACATGCGTATTGGGGGCATTTCTGAACCAGTTGTATACAGATATATTGAGGAAACACGATTCTGGACTAATAGTATGAAAGCAGATATTGATTCATTGTCAGTTGAAATTCTTGCGGCAAAGCTCGATAAACATTTATCAAAACCGTTTGATATAAGCGAAAAATATGGTCGCGGGCCAGATTATGAACGCAAACGTGTGGTGCTAAGGCCTAAGTATTCTGAATTGGAAGATAAAGATGATAAAGGAATAGCCTGGTATATGGCATTTCTCCAAGGCTGGAAGTTTGGTATAACAGGCGGGACTAATCGGTGGAGTGCAAGTGACAGCGCTGTTATATCTGGATCAGGTTATAATCTCGTAATTAAGACACCGTTACATTTTGCGACAGAAAACCTCGAAACTCGCGTTCGCTTGGAAATAGGTGGTATAAAATTCTCAACCGATTTGAATGGCAGCCAGACTGCCGCATATGTCCAATTAGGATTACTGGATTCAAAAATTCTACTAATAAACCGAATGATGTTAGAAATTGGAATGGGGTCCATATTAGGCAACACTTCTTTCAGCGGCGGGTTATTGATTACGCTAAGGAAGAAGAGGCTAGATCTGATTACTCGCTATATATCTGCAAGTTCTACAGCAGAGACGAAATTACCACCCAATTGGATATCTATTTCATTGGGGTTTAATTTTTAATCAACCCGGTAGAAACCAATGGAGGGATGGTATGTATAGACACGGTAGTCATTCGGAAATCGTACTTTAGCGATATAAAATTCAAAGCGGTCAGGTTGCCGGCGATTTAGTGGAAAAACTTTATCTTTAGACACTGAATATTTCGGTTGCAGGGCACTATCCACAGGCTCTAAAAAAGTGATCCGCTTTTCAGATAGTATATCACCTTCACTATTAATGCGTAATAGAAAACCATCAAGTTCGCTGATATTTCGTTGGGAATTATTATTTATTTGAATGACGATGCGGATCTGTTTATCATTCATGATACGTTGACGAATATCAACGACTAAAAGATCTTTTGGCTCATCGCTATAAAGGACAGAAAGGAATAAGCAGAATAACAGTATATTCATATGCAAACTTCGCCAGCGTACGAGAAAAACAAAAGGAAAACTAATCATTGGGAACCAAATATTTTACATAACCGTAATATTGAAACAATTATTCCTTACCGCACATGACAGAAACTGAATTCCGTAAATTATTGAACAAACTTGATGGTTATTTTATCCCGCGCCAGATCGGCTCAACTGGTAAAGAATGGATCACGGCTGGATCTTTATTAGGTGAAACAAGTATTGCTGATATAAAACGAATCCTTATTAAAGAGCCAATTAACTATCATTTTAGTGAATTGGGGGATGATATTCGTATTCATGTGTCCAACCATGATAATGTGATTTTACGAATACCAAAAATTTCCAAGACCCATCAGATTTTATTCATTCTGACAGTAATAACGACATTAATGGCTGGATCTGTAATGCAAGGTGGACAACCATTAACAAATCCAGCAGAAATTCTAATAGGTATTCCTTTTTCACTAACGTTGTTGCTGATTTTGGGCTGCCATGAATTTGGTCATTATTATTATGCCCAGAAGCATAAAGTAGATGCTACACTGCCTTACTTTTTACCGGCACCGCCGTTTCTATTTATTATTGGTACTTTCGGTGCATTTATTAAAATAAAATCTCCCATCTATAAGAAAGATGCATTATTGCAAATTGGTGCTGCTGGTCCCATTGCCGGTTTTGTTATTGCTGTACCGGCTTTGATAATTGGTCTCATTTTATCAGAGATCATCGCAATTGATGGCGGACAAACGGGCATCATTCTAGGTGATTCTCTGCTTATGAAATTTCTCACTATAATGGTGTTCCCAAATCTGGCTGATGGACAGGATGTTCTACTGCATCCCATAGCATTCGCTGGTTGGATTGGACTATTAGTGACCATGCTCAATTTGTTGCCGATTGGTCAGTTGGATGGTGGACATATTGCTTATGCAATGTTAGGTGAGCGTCAAGGATTGTTAGGTCGCATTTCGCTTTTGGCTTTATTGCCTCTCAGTTTATTATCGCTAAATTGGCTGGTTTGGGGTATCTTAATTATTGTATTAATGCGCACAGCAAAACATCCGCCTATCCAGGATATACATACACCTTTATCTAGGGAGAATCAGCTGGTGGGGTATGCTTGTCTGGTAATATTTATATTATGTTTTATTCCCACCCCTTTTCAAATTTGATATGAATCGATTACTAGTCCTTTTCATTCAATTGGGATTGTTATTTGGACAAGCCAGAATAGGTGAATGGCAGGCGTATACAGCACCCCTCCATATTAATGATATGACTAGTTTTGAACAGCAAGCTGTTTGTGGGACGAATGGCGGTTTACTGGTGTATGATCAGGTTAAAGATACCTTTAATACGTTAACAGTTATTGATCAACTTGCCGGCACTGGGATCAATGTGGTTGAAATTGACCAAGACGGTTATTTGTGGATTGGTGGTGTGAGTCCAGACGGTTTTGTTCAGGTTTACGATCTTAAGTCGAAAAACAGCATTGCAGAATTTGATTTTGGTTTAACTGAGGTTATTGACATATCTATAACAGACTCTATTGTTTTTGTCGCGTTTCTAGAAAATCAGGACTGGGGTCTAATGGAATTTATTTATCGTGATGAGAGCTGGATTTATCGTGATGTATATCGTAATTGGCCGACAGATTTTCAATCAATTAATGCAATAGAGATCTGGGGCGATGATGTTATGGTGGCTACAGAACAAGGATTATTTGTTGGTGATTGGCGAGGATCAAATCTTAAGGACCCAACAAGTTGGAATCAGCCATATACAACACTAAGCGGTAATATTAGCAGCCTTCATGAAAATGGCAGTAACATATTATTGGTCCATGAAAAGAATGTATACCATTTAATGCCCAACACGTCGACGCCATTGACTTTACTTTGGGATTATTTTTCTGATACAGATCAATTCATTGATATAACGGAGGATTCAGATGGATCGCTCTGGGGTATACTTGACTGGAAATTCATGAAATTGAGTAATACCGCAGTTGATTGGCAACTTGACGTGCATTCAAAGTATTCATTTACGTGTTTAACCAAAATGCCTGATGGCCAAATAATTGCCGGGTCGGAGATAGGCATTACACTGATTGATCAAGACAATCAAACACTAACCCGAGAGATACCGAATGCACCGTTGACAAACCAGATATCTGCATTAACTGTATTGAATGATGGTCGGCTTGTGGCCGGTTCAAAGTATGGTCTTTCTATTAAGGAGTCTTGGGGTTGGCGAAATATTTCTGAATCTGATGAGATAATTCTTTCACCAACTTATAGTGAATTACGATTTGCTGTAGATTATATACCCGTTAATTTTGGTGGTTTTGTAGCTGATATGGAACAGGGGCCGGATGGTCTACTGTATTGTGCCATCCGTGGGACTTACCCTGAGCCACGTCGCCATGGAGGCGGTATAATTATAATAGATATAGATAATCCTCAGAATTTCACTTTGATAGATACTGCAGTGTTGGATTATTACGCCGATGAATATATGATTGTAAAAGACCTTGAATTTGATGCCTCAGGTATTCTCTGGGGAGCAAACGCTTATGCTACAACACGAGGAAACCCGATTACATTACGGGATTCGAATAATTCCTGGGGATCTTTTAGTGTAACTAACTCTGGAAATATTTTAAGCTATACGCCTAATGCTATTGGGTTTGATTCATTCGGTCGTATTTGGATTGGTTCATTTGAGGACGATTTGAATACATCACCGGCGCGGAATGGTGGATTGGTATATCTGGATTATGAGGGCAGTGCAATCAATCCTACCAGTACAGAATGGGGCTCAATTGATATCAACCCCGGATATACCAATAATACTGTATGGTCATTGGCGATTAATGATGAAGATATTCTATATGCACTTACCCCTATTGGTTTGTTGCAATTGACTTTACAATTCTCGAATGCCGATCCTGTTAAAAAATATGGTTATGTATATTTTCCAAATATTTCTTACGGAAAAGGATCAAAGGTTCAGCTTGATTCTAGAAATAATGTTTGGACCGCCTCGCCAACACAAGGTGTTCATGTCCTAACATCAGGATCAACGTATTGGCCGGATATAAACGGTTTTAAACGAGATAATAGCCAATTGCTCTCGAATGAAGTGGCTGATATTGCGTTTAATAATGATGAAGGTTTGGCCTATATCGCGACCAGTCAGGGAATTAGTGTATTGCGTATGCCTTTTGCAGTCCAGAACGATAGCTACAACAAAACACGGGTGTTCCCCAGCCCATATCATCTACCCAGCAGTTCGCCACTAGTAATTGATGGCTTAATGGATGAGAGTACCTGTAAGGTAATGACGGTTACCGGCAAAGTGATCCGTACGCTTTCAGTTAATATTACAGGGGTAAATGGTTATCAGGCCTATTGGGATGGAAAAGACAGTAAGGGTATATGGGTTGATACAGGCGTTTACCTAATAGGTATTTATAGGGATGGCGGAGAGTCTGGGTTCGAGAAAATTGCTGTAATACAGCATTGAGTATGAATCAATATTAGTTTTTTCGTTCAATAAACTCCGGCATTAAACCGAAATCCTGCTCTAATTCATCGGCAATTTTGCGAATCATTTGTTTACGTTCAGCATAAGGTATAAATGCACTTTTCATTGCCATAATAATCATTTCCCTAAAATCATGCAGTTTGAATCCGAATAATTTATGTGCGAGCAAAAACTCTTTCGTCAGGGTGGTTCCGGACATTAAACGGTTATCTGTGTTTATTGTGACTCGAATTCCCTGATCATAATAATATTTCAAAGGATGATATTTCAGAGATCGAATGGATCTTGTCTGCCAGTTGGAGGTCAAACAAACTTCAAGAGCTATGCGGTGGTCATTCACATAGTTCATTAGGTCTTTATTTTCCTTAAGTCGTGTGCCGTGACCAATCCGGTGTGCGCCACAATGGTGAATTGCTTGATGTATAGAACTAGGCCCATACGCTTCTCCAGCATGAATTGTAGCATTGATATTATTATTTAAAATCATATAGAAAGCTTCCTGGTGGTCCTTTGCTGGAAAATTTTCTTCTGCACCTGCTAGATCAAACCCGACAACCCCTTTATTTTTATACCGCACAGTTAAGTCGGCAAGCTTCAATGATGTTGCAGCGGAGATATTGCGTATTCCGCAAACAATAATACCAGACTTTACACCAAAATCTTTTTGACCACACTTCAATCCTTCTCGAACCGCTTCAACAGACTCACCCATGGTCATTCCTTTTCCTTTATGCAGTATGGGTGAATAACGGATTTCTATATAGCGCACATTTTCCTTGGCCACGTCCTCAATTAACTCATATGCAGTTCGGGTGAGCGCCTGAGGTGTTTGCATGACGCTAAGCGTTATATCAAATCGTTTTATGTAGTCTTCCAAGGATCCTCGGGTTTTACCAATAACCAATAGTTTAGATAATTTATAAGAACTGGAAGTTGTCAGAGTAACCTTATCCTTTTTGGCCAAGTCTAGAATTGTTGGTACACGCAAAGAGCCATCAAGATGGCAGTGGAGTTCAACCTTAGGCAGTCGTTTCAGTAGAGCGTGAGTTATTCTCATTTATTTTTTCTGCTAATAATAAATAGCCAGTAACATACTCCACCTAGTAATAAAACACCTGGCCAAGGGCCAAAAGGTGCTTTGTTAAAGACTGAATAATCAGTAGATAGATTTAATTCATATAATTCGTTCAGCAATAGAGGAAATGCTAGCATTATTCCTATCAATGCTTCTCCAGTTATTAGACCAGAAGCAAATAATAATCCATTTTGGTTTATGTCATCTTCTCCATGCATTGCTGTTTTACCGCTAGTTAAATAAGAAATAAGTCCACCAATAAATATAGGTGTAACTAAATGAAAGGGTAAATATAACCCAACAGCTACAGCTAGAACTGGTGTTCGGAAAGTTGAACCACGTTTTTCAAGAGTTTTATCTAATACGATTATTGCTGTCGCTAGTAACCCTCCCATTATAATCAAGTTCCAAGGGAGATTTTGTTCAAAAACGCCGTTGGCGATATTTGCCATGAGACTGGCCTGAGGTGCTTCTAATGCATTCCCTTGCATCTCAATAGGTAGGTGATTATCCGATGCAATTCCATAGCGTTGATGGAGCATCCAAAGAACAGGCATCATAACAAATGAACTGGCTAAAACTCCTATTCCTTGCATGATTTGCTGTTTCCAAGGAGTAGCGCCAAGGATATAACCGGTTTTTAAGTCTTGAAGGTTATCTCCACCAATAGCCGCAGCACAGCATACAACTGCTCCGATAAAGATTGCTGCAGCTGGACCTACATTTACACCAGCATTATTAAGGGCAAAAAGTAAAATTGAAGACGACAGTACCGTAGCGATAGTCACACCTGATATGGGATTATTCGAAGATCCAACCAATCCGGCCATGTATGCAGCAACTGCTGAAAACACAAAACCAGCTAAGAGCATTATAACAGCCATGAATGCGGTGACTAATACACTTTTTACAACTGTGAGATAAATCGCAAAAATAGGGATAAGAGATACTAATAATGCAATGCCAACCCAAGCCAATGGTATATCCATTTCTTTTCGATCGATGGCTTCGCTATCTACCGTTTTCGTTTTTTGGTAAACCTCTAGGCCAGATCGTATTCCACTAACTAAAGATTTTCTCATATTAATTAAAGCCCAAAGCCCTCCGACGATCATGGAACCAACTCCAATATATTTAATAACATGGTTATGAATCCAATTAACTGAAGCACCTGCATCGTTAGCCAATACGGTTGGTATTTGATCAATATACCCACTTGATAGAAAAGGAAGAAAGATCCAGCGTCCAATTACTCCACCACCAAAGACTAGTAAGGAAATGTTTAGACCAATGATATACCCTACAGATAATAATGCAGGAGATAGATTTATTTGAAAACTTGCAAAAGAATTCCCAATACGGGCTGCTCCGCTTAGAATTCCTGCCCACAGTTTCATTGCTTCAGATCCTAACTTGAAGAAAGCTCCGACAATCCCAGCATAAACTAAATACTTAAGTCCGGAAGAACCTTTTTCACCGGATTTCAGTACTTCTGATGTAGCAATACCTTCAGGAAATTGAAGATCTTCTTCAATAATTAAAGCTCTTCGTAAAGGTATTGTAAAAAGAACACCAACGATTCCACCTGTAGCAGCAATGGAAGTAATTGTCCAGTATTGATCAAAGGAGAATTCTCCCCAATAATTCATAAGTATTAAAGCTGGAATTGTGAAAATCACACCAGCGGCCAAGGATTCTCCTGCTGAAGCGGCGGTTTGAACAATATTGTTTTCTAAAATATTTGATTTTCTAAATAAGGACAAAACACCCATGGATATAACAGCCGCCGGAATGGAAGCCGAAACTGTCATACCCGCAAACAAACCAAGATAGGCATTGGCACCAGCCATTAGCATTGATAGTAATATTCCAAGGATTATTGCCTTTAAGGTGATTTCATTTTTCATATTAGGCCTTTTTTCTATAGACTTGGAAAGTAGTTACATATTTTTAGCTGAGCAAGAGCTCTAATATCCATAGGTCTTTCGTAAATTACAGCCAAACAAGGGGTGCAGTTTTGAACCAGACCGAACCGCTGAGAATAAACCCTTTGAACCTGATCTGGATAATGCCAGCGTAGGAAAGATGAATTACATAACTAGCCTCTGTATTTCCCTTTATTGTATATCTATAATCAGTGCCCAGGTTTCTGGAATTGTAGTAGATGCTTATTCAGCACAACCAATTGAAGGTGTGAACGTTACTTCGGAAGTTCTAGGGGCATCGACAAATGCGGATGGTGAATTCCAGTTGGATGTGAATGAGAGATCAATAATTAAATTCTCTCATATTGGTTATCATACAATAGAATTAGCCGCAATAAACGAAATGGTTGTAATACTTGAGGAAAAAGTAATTGAGACAAAAGAGATAATCGTTTATGCGGGTCTAACGGATGAAACGCTGCAACGGATCACTTCCAGTGTAACTGTGTTTACGAAACGGGATATCAAAGAAAATGGATCAGAACACTTTCAATTTTTAACAGATTACATCCCCAATTTAAATTGGGCAGGCGGAACCAGTCGGCCACGATATTTCCAAATACGTGGAGTAGGCGAACGTAGCCATTATTTCGGTGAAGGCCCACCCAACTTTTCTGTGGGATTTGTACTGGACGACATTGATCTCAGTGGACTTGGCATGGCTGGAATACTGCATGATATTAAACAGGTTGAAATATTTAAAGGGCCCCAATCTTCTGTGTATGGTCCTAATACCATGGCTGGGTTGATTATGCTGCGGTCTACGGCACCTCAAGACAGTTTTGAAGCTAACCTGACAGCAACCTATGGGTCATATAATCACTACAGACTTGGCCTGGTTGGTAACATAAAAATTATTAGAGGGTTGAGCCTTCGGGTGAGTGGTTTGAAAAATTATTCAGATGGTTTTCGGGAAAACGTATCCAAAAATATCACTAATTCGAACAAACGGGATGAGTTGTTGTTACGGACAAAACTGAAATATCAACCTAATGAAAAATTAGTATTTGTTGGAACAGTCATGATTGCAGACCTGGATAACGGTTATGACGCCTGGGCACCTGACAACAATCAGGATTTTACGACCTATTCAAATGATCAAGGCCAGGACAGCCAGAAATCAACGGCTTTTTCTCTGCGAGCTAACCTAGTTTTATCGAATCGAATGACTCTCACAAGCATTACATCCTTTTCTGACACTGATCTTACCCATAGTTATGATGGCGACTGGGCGAACGATACTTACTGGTATGATAACCATAATTTTAATCCTGAAGTGGAAGGCTGGTCTTATGAATTCTTTGATAGTAATGCAAAGAACAGGACATCACTCATGCAGGAGCTAAGGGTTTCCATTGGTTCTTTTATCATTGGCGGGTACTACAAGCATCTCAAAGAACAGGATAATGCTTCTGGCTACCTTTTTAGCGGGTTAGCAACAGAAGGTACAGGTGTTTATGATTTCAATGTGCTGGCAGGATACGCGCAGTATGCTTATTATTTTTCTTCTGTATTAAGATTGATTGGAAATTTTCGTTATGAAACCAACAAAATAATTTATAACGGGACTTATCTGGGGTATGATGCTGCTTTACCTTCTGTTGAATTTGATTTAGACCACGGCATGTTGGGATTTAAGGGGGCACTCCAGTATCAGGATGATCAATTCACAAGTTATTACCTGTCATTTGCCCAAGGATATAAATCTGGCGGCATAAATCAGCAGCCGTTCCTAGGGGAAAAAAACAGATCTTTTAAACCAGAATATATTCAAAATATAGAGTTGGGTTTCAAAAGAATGATGGATAATTACAGTGATCGGCTGACAGTATTTATCGGTAATAGAAGAGATCAACAAGTGTCTGTTTCCAGTCAGCAGGTATCGGGAGATCCCACCAGTTTTTATTATTTTTCATCAAATGCAGGCTCAGGACGGCTTGGGGGTCTGGAGTGGGATCATGATCATGTAATAACATCAAATGTTCGTTTAACTGCTTCACTAGGCTACCTGGATACCAAGGTAGAAGAATTTTCATACCAAATGGATTCTACAACTATTGGCATTGGTGGAAACAGAGCAGCAGCTATGGCTCCAAAATTAACCGGATCGTTTGGATTCGATTGGCGGGACAAATCTGGATTGTTTGCGCGGACAGACTTGACTTATAAGGACAATTATTATTTTTCAGACAGTCACAACCAAATTTCTAATTCCTATTTTCTAATAAATTTATCGTTTGGTAAAACTATTGACGCAGCCACTATCACATTTTGGGCTCGAAATATTTTTGATAAAAGATATGCAATTCGGGGCTTTTATTTTGGGTTAATTCCACCAGACTATCCAGATGAACTGTGGCTTAGTTATGGTGACCCCAGGAAAATCGGTTTAACATTCGATTATAAATTATAAGATTTTATTGCAACAAACCGGTTGCTACTAAATTGGGACAGCAGTCAAAAAAATTGGTTGAAAGAAACTGTCATCCAGAATATAATTAATCTGCTGATGGATCAATATTTCGCCGGGACTTTTTTTTCTCACTTTGCAAACGCTTGTTACGCAGCCTTTTTTCTACGCTGGCTTGGCTAGGGCGAGTTGGCGTCCGATGCTTCGGTTTTTTGGCTGCCTGCTGCAAAAGGGATATTAGTTTGTCAAGTGCGACCCGTCGATTTTGACTCTGTGAGCGGCGCTCCCGAGATACGATGATCAAATTACCATCTTCGGTTAGTTTTGAACCGGCAATGGCACGTAAACGATTATAAACTTTTTCAGAAATATTCCCAGAAATTTTAGCATTAAAATGTAGTTGGACAGCTGTAGCAACTTTGTTTACATGCTGGCCACCGGGGCCTGATGATCTGATAAACGATTCCTTTACCTCCGACTCATTAATGTATATACTGTCTGTGATTTTTATCATGCTATATAACCTGAGCAAACTGTCAGTGCATATTACCATAGCGCCCTAATCAATTTCAACATACTCGTAGGATAAATTTGACAGTTGAGCTTGCTAAGTCGACATGGTAATTTCGACATCCCATGGCAGCAAAGAAATCCACCCGAAAGAGAATGTTCCTAATTGATGGTTATGCCATGCTTTACAGGGCGCATTTTGCCATGATTCGCAACCCATTGATAACCAGTTATGGATTGCCAACTAGTGCACTCTTTGGATTTTTAAATCAGCTTTTTAGATTACTCAAGAAAGAAAATCCAGATTACGTTGCTGCAGTTTTTGACAGAAAAGAAAAAACCTTTCGCCACAAGAAATATCCTGACTATAAGGCAACACGGGACCCAATGCCTGAAGAGTTACAAGAACAATTGCCGCATTTATGGAAATTGATTGAAGCCATGCAGATACCATATCTATCTAAGGCAGGTTTTGAGGCTGATGACATTATTGGTACTTTGGTGAAGCATGGTCTGAAACAAGATCTGGATGTGTTCATTGTTAGTGGAGATAAGGATTTCATGCAACTCATCAATGCCAATGTATTTCTTTTTACGCCGGGCACCCGGAACAAGCCAGACAAAATTTATGACATAAAAGGTGTTGAGGATCGTTGGGGTGTGCCACCCGAAAAAATTGTAGATCTTTTTGGACTGATGGGTGATTCATCCGATAATATACCCGGCGTATTTGGTGTGGGTCCAAAATCAGCGATGAAACTTATCCATGATTATGGCACCCTTGAAGAAGCTCTAGAAAACGCAGAAAGTGTTACGAATAAAAGAGTGCGGAACGGTCTCCTGGAAGGAAAAGATAATGCTATTCTGAGCAAAGACTTGGTGACAATAGTAACCGATGTACCGCTAGACCGAGAAATCGAAGAATTAGTTAGACAGGATATTGATATTGAGACAATAGAATCATTGTTGACTGAATATGAATTTCACGCGCTCATTAACCAATTACCTGGTTTTGCTGGAGAAAAGAAATCCACGAAAAATAAATCAGATAAAGATTATAAAATTATTACAACAGTAAAAAATCTAAAGGACTATTTCAAATCTGTGAATTCGAATAGTTTACTTGCCTTTGATATTGAGACAGATGTTCTGGATCCGATGCAGAATATAATCGTAGGATTCAGTTTCGCAACCCAAGCAAATAGCGGTATTTATGTACCGACACTCTACAAGGATAAACAAAAAAATAATTTTGGCGATGATGATCTGTTTACCGTAATCGAAATAATCCGCCCAATCATGGAGAACAAGGATATTCCAAAGACAGGGCAGAATGCGAAGTTTGATATGCTGGTTCTCAAACGTCATGGAATTGAGGTGCAGGGACTGGTATGTGATACGATGATCGCTGCACACTTATTGAAGCCTGAAGCGCGGTCTTATAAACTAGATAATTTAAGTATTGAATATTTGAATTACAGAATGGTGCCAATTGAGGCCCTAATCGGAAAAGGGAAGAACCAGATTAGTATGACGGAAGTTGAACTTGACAAAGCGGGATTTTATGCAGCGGAAGATGCTGATATCGCTTGGCAGCTAACGGAGATTTTCCAAAAACAGCTGCAGGATTCTGGGTTGGATCATTTTTTCAAAAAGATAGAATTGCCTTTGCTAAGTGTATTAATGGATATGGAGTATCAGGGCACATATGTTGAAAAGGAAATGCTTGAAAAAATGTCTCTTGAGATAGGCAAGAAAATCGAAATCCTTTCTAAGGAAATTATAAAGGAATCAGGAACAGAATTTAATATTAATTCTACACAGCAGTTGGCCAATATACTATTTGATATATTGAATCTGCGTAAAGTGAAACAGCGGTCAACCGCAGAATCGGTACTTGAAGCATTGCGTAATGAACATCCACTGCCCGGTATGATTCTGAATTACCGGAAATTAAATAAATTGAAGAATACCTATTTGGATACTTTACCTTCTTTGGTTAACACTGATACTGGCCGTATTCACACCACATTTGGTCAGACCATTGCCTCTACAGGCCGATTATCAAGCAGTAACCCCAATTTTCAGAATATACCAATTCGTACAGATGAGGGGCGGGAAATCCGTAAGTCATTTAAAGCGCAAAAGAAGGGCTGGTTAATTTTTTCGGCTGATTACTCTCAGATAGAACTGCGTATCATGGCCCATTTGAGTCAGGATCCTGCACTTTTGGAAGCATTTAATAAGAATGAGGATATTCATAGCCGTACAGCCAGTGAAGTTTTTGGTGTTGGCATTAAGGATCTCTTGCCAGAGATGCGTCGAACTGCAAAAATAGTGAATTTTGGTATTATGTATGGCGCCGGAGCTTTTCGCTTGAGCCAGGAATTGGGAATTCCACGATCAGAAGCTCAAGTGATAATTGATACCTATTTTGAAAGGTATGCAGGTATCCGCGAGTACATGGATCGAACGATTAAACAGGCTGAGGATCAGAAATATGTTGAAACTGTATTGGGTCGCCGGCGCAATATTTGGAACATTGATAGCGAAAATCATATTCAAAGAGAAGCAGCCAAGAGAATGGCAATAAATATGCCTATCCAAGGTACTGCAGCGGAGATGATCAAACTTGCCATGCTGGACATTCATCGAATCTTGATAAATGATGGGTATAATGCACGTATGATCTTGCAGATTCACGATGAACTTTTGTTCGAAGCGCCCGCGCAAGAAATTGATACATTACAAGAGATGGTGTCAGATAAAATGGTCAATGCCATGCCCCTTACCATACCACTGGTGGTTGACTGTGGAAAAGGTATAAACTGGTTTGAGGCACATTAAATACAGAATGACAAACTGAATGTAATGGCGGCAAGTATAACATTAAAAAAGGTGGGGAAGCTTGCCGGTGATAAAACAATCCTGGCTGGATTGTCATTTGGGGTTGAGCGTGGATCACTGGTAGCGATTATCGGAGAAAATGATGCGGGAAAATCTACTTTATTGAAGGTGCTTGCCGGCACTGAGATTCCTGATTACGGTAATGTCTTTATACATGGTATTGATTCGACTAAACGCAGAATATATTCACAGTCTCATATAGGCTTTGTACCCTTCAATTCGGATTTGGATCCATTTTTGTCTCTCGAAGAGAATATTCGGTTTATTGGATCCGTCTATGGTGTTAAGGATAGTAACATTACCAGTCGAATTAAAAAATTTGCAACGGACTTAAATTTTATGGATTCGCTGCATAAACAGGCTAGCATTACTTCGCCTGGTAATGCGAAAAAAGCTATGATTGTACGGGAGCTGATCCATAATCCTTCCATATTAATAATTGATGAACCAACCGCATTTATGGATGCACGATCCGGACGGGCAACCTGGGATCTGCTGCGTAGACTAGCCGGTGAAAAGACAATAATTTACGTCAGCCAGTCTTTGCCGGAAGTTGAACAGGCCAATGACAGGATCTTGGTTATGCAGCAGGGCAAAATTATCCTTGATGGTACCCTTGACAGATTATTGGAGAGCACCTTGCGATATCACCAGTTTGAGATTGAGTTTGTCAATCTAACTGAACAATTATTTAACAAACTTGCAGCAGTTACCACAGTAGTAAATCCAACAAAAATAGGTAATACATTACATTTTTATGGCCGTGGAAGAGCTGTGTTTTTTCAAGTATTACATGAAGCAGCAGGCGAATTAATGAAAGATCTATCAGTTAAAAAATTAAGTTTGCGAGATCTCCTGGATTCAGAATTTGCTGGGAGGGGATTGGATTGATGCAAGCTTTCTTGTTGCGGCGCTGGTGGTTATTTCGCCGACGAATATTTTCAACCGTGACTTTTGTGGTTGCGTTGCCTATCCTAATTCATTTGGCATTGACCCTTGGGATCGGGAATATTATTATGGAAACAATCACAAAATATTCCTACCAGAAGTGGCTATATCCCGGATTAGTATTTATTGTTAACACCGTTATGATCATACCAATTATTTACCGTGAATTTTTTGACTTGCGAGTCAACTCAAGAACCTTGATCACACTCTCACTAACTCCCTTATCAAAACTACAGCTTGTTGGATTTTTACTCTTTACGGCACTAATCGAAGCAACAATATTTTCAATGGTTGCTATGACAATTTTTCTCTACCTCATGGATCTTTCTTTAAGTATGCTGGATTTATTATATATTTTAATAGCAATGAATCTTTTTGGACTCATTGTAAGTAATGGATTAATTACACTTTCTTTGTTGACCAATAGAATTAACACTTTTTTTATTGGTACGATTATTTTATTACTTTTCATTATTTTTGGTTCAGAACTTTTATTCGAATTTGAATTTTACCCACTTAGGATTAGTGGGGTGTTGAAAAATCTGCCCACAAGTATGGTATCAAATTGGTGCAGAAGCTTGGTGTTTAATGGATATTTTGACTGGACATTATTTCTGATACCTTTAGGTATTGGATTGGTCTGGGCCACTATTAATGCAGTGCTTTTAAAAAAGACATTACGACAGTGATTGCATATTTATCTGGAGCGATGGAATACGCCGTGGATGAGGGCTCTGGCTGGCGCATAGATATGACCAGTTGGTTATCAGCCCACTTAGGTCATGATGTAATAGACCCCGTAAAAGAATCACGGTTACTTATGCTGCAAGAAAATTCCGCTGACTACCGGACTTGGAAAGAATCCGACACAGAACGCTACCGGCAATTTGTACGCAAATGTGTAGATCGAGATATTAGAGCAGTAACCGAGGAAGCGGATTATATTATATGTCTATGGAATGCAAACGTGTTTAAGGGTGCTGGTACGCATGGTGAGGTCACTTTGGCTTTTCAGCATAATGTACCAGTTTATCTTGTGAATCAGATTCCTTTAATAGATCTGAGTGGCTGGATTATGGCTTGTAGTTCAGAAATATTCAATAATTTTGAAGAATTAAAAGCATTTCTATTGGAAAAATACGATTCCTGATCATGGTAGGTCCCAAAGCTTTCATTCACTTGGAAAACCTGTTTCACAACTATAATTTGATCAAGCAGCAATTAAATGGGATACCAATTATGGCTGTAGTGAAAGCGAATGCATATGGTCATGGTGCAGTACCTGTTGCCAAAGCTCTGCGATCCAAAGGAGTGAATCATTTTGCTGTTTTCACTTTTGAAGAAGCATTAGAGTTGAAGGCTGCTGGGATAGAGGAGGATATCCTTGTTTTTTGCAGGCCAACAAAGGACATGTTATCAGAAGCTGCTGCACGTAATATAGCGTTAAATCTCTCTGCGCTAGAAGATTTACCCTTATTTATTGAGGCAGATCCCAGTCCAAAATTTCACTTGAAAGTGGATACGGGCATGTCGCGCCTTGGTATACCATTTAATTTAGTAGTAGATATCCTTCAACAAATTAAAAAATATGAACATCTTAAATGTGAGGGTATCTACAGTCATTATGCCACTGCAGATGAAGGTGAATTAAGCTATGCCGAATACCAGTTAGAACAGTTTAATCAAGTATTGCATGCGGCCAAAGAATTGGATTTGAAAATTAAACATATACACTTTTCAAATAGCGGAACAGTCTTAAATATGCACCAGACTCGTTTTAATTTGGTACGGGTTGGTATGTTACTATATGGTGCTTTCCCCTCAGATGAGGTGCCTATGGATATGCCAATAAAACCTGTCATGGAATTCAAGGGGCCTGTGGTTGCTTTAAGAGAAGTATCTACCGGTACGAAAGTTAGTTACGGTGGCGTTTGGGAAGCAACCCAGGATACAATTATTGGTGTTATTCAAACCGGTTTTGCTGATGGTTTTCCACGATCGTGGTATATGGATGGTTATGTAGGTCTTCGAGGAAAATATTACCCAATTGCAGGTCGTGTATGCATGGATCAATTTATGGTTGATTTTGGTGAGGCCGATGTTCGTGTTGGTGATGAAGTATTGATTTTTGGTCAGAATGACTCTGAGACTATCCGTATTGAAGATATTGCGCAGGCTATAGCTTCAACAAGCTATGTATTATTAACTGCTATTGGCGGTAGGACAGAAAGGATATTTATTAACTGAGCGGGAGAGGAGGAGAGGAGAAAAAGGCTAACTAGCCTTATCCTTATCTGGGTTTCTAACCCAGGAACGCCTGTCCTGAAATGCTTTAATCTTCAGATCGGCCCAATCATTGATTATTTTTTTGATTTGGTTTCGTTGTTCTGGCTTCTCTCCCAAGTTTTCATCAAGAACATTGAGTAAATCTTCGCGCCGCTGTTGAACTTGGCCATAAGACATCACATCTTCTTGAGCAAAATCTTCTTTTTGCTGAAGAACCTGATCTTTCCTATCGTCTGCTTTTGAAGCCTGTTCCTTTCTACTTGAAAAGACGGCCAGAGCCAGAACAACGAGCACAATAATTAGAAATAAAATTTCCATAATTTATACCCTCAAAAACCAGAGCCTAGTGGATTAATGCCCAGAATACCAACCCAGTAGACAGCTACCATTATAGCTAGCACGATCAATGCTGCCGGCCAGCCGATAGTGGCCATACGAATAAAATCTTTTGATTCTAGCATTCCACTGGCGTAGACAATAGAACTGGCCGGTGTTCCAATTACAAGCCAGTAGGCCATTGATGTAGCGATGGCTAATCCAACTCCTACCAGTATTGGATTTGTGTTTGCGGTTATTGCCATATCCAAAACCACAGGACCAATAACAGCGACAGTTGCACCAGCACTCATTAAGTTGGTTAAAATAGCACCAATGACACCAACTAATATAACAAGTCCAACACCTGAATCTAGACCAAGTGGCGCTACGAGGGTCATAATTTGATCAGCGAACCAACTAGAAGCGCCGGTGGCTTTAAATACACTTCCTAAACTTATACAGCCAGCATACAGTACAATAACACCCCAACTGACTTTATCTTCATAGTCTTTCCATGATGTCAGACCCAGCAACATGTAAACCACAGCACCAGATATCGCAACGCCACCAAGTCCTAATGAAAACCCCAGAATATCTCTTGTTACTGATTTATCAACAATCCACAATACTACAACTACAAGCATTATAAGCGCTACTAGCTTTTGCTTACCAGTCATGGCGCCATGTTTTTCGAGATCTTTTTTAATAAGCCCAACAGCTTCGCTTAAATCACTTACTTCGGGCTTAAATAATAGAGGTAGGATAAATGCCATTACAACAGACATACAAGCTGTATAGAATATTCCCATAGAAACCCATTGCATAAAAGATACTTCAATTCCATAATCTGCCAGGAAACCGATCATCAGGGCATTCCTAGCGCCACCTGTGGGGCTCATTGGGCCACCAATCATACACCCCACTGCAATAGTAACCATAAGTAATGTGCCTAATCTAGGTGCAGGCGTAGATTTGTTTGTAAGTGTATACAATGCCATGGCAATTGGAACATACATTGCAGCCACAGCATGTTCGCCTACAAATGCTGTGGGTATTGCAGTCCCTAGTAAAATTCCAATAACTATCATACGTGTTTTTGTGCCAGCCAAATTAATCACCAGCATACCCACCCGTTTATCCAGACCATATTTTACCAGCGTCGCCCCAAGGGCAAGGGAACCAGCGATAAACCATACCGCATCATGGGCGTAGGTTCCGACAATATTCCTAGAATCGGTGATGCCGAAAAATAGTTGTACTAGGCCAATTAATAGTGCCACTGCCGGCATAGGAACTGCTTCAGTCGCAAAGAAGACAACACATGTAGATAAAAGGGCAATAATTATCTTGATATGCGTTGCTTTCATAGCGACATCTACACCAGCTTGGCCCTTGAAGAGTTCTTCCGCTTTAAGGACCATAGAATCCGGCATAGGCATAATGAAAGCTATGAGCGTAAACAAGGCTAGACCGATACCCAGCCACTTGAAATCTGTAGTTTTGGCGAAACCGCCGGTGTTGGACTGTTCGTTGTCTTTATTAGCCATTGAAGTAAAGAAAATGAGTTAGTCTGATAAAAAAGGCAAGAAAAAACGACATTCTATCAAATAATTGCGGGTTTGTATATTCCAACATCCTTTTGCTCAACTGCATTCATTTGATGAATTTGAAAAGCTTTCTTCATATACTATTTTTTCTAGGAGTATTTCTGAATATTTCCAGTGCGCAATCTGGGACAGAATTGTCACTTGGTATTGATGAATTTCTTTCAAAACCAAGGCCTGAATACCGGGGTAAAAAATTAGGTTTATGTACCAACGCTAGCGGGGTAAACCATTCTGGCCAGAGGACTATTCAACTTCTTGAACAGAAATTTGGATTAGATCTGCTATTAACCTTGGATCACTGGAATGGTACAACACCCTTTTCAGATAATCTTTCTAGCGCTGTAATTGAAGGACATCCATTCGATCAAATAAATATTTCTGATACAATGCCAATTCAAATTGCAGAGATGATTAAAGATCTTGATGCTTTATTTGTGGATCTGCAAGGTATTGGCATCCGATCCCAATCCTATACAGTAACCTTACAGCATTTATTACATGCAGGAGGAATAGCTGGTACTTCAATTATAATTCTTGACCGTCCTAACCCATTGGGTGGTGAAATGGTCTCGGGAAATATACCTCAGGAAAATCTTGAGTCTCTCACAAGTTTCATTCCAATCCCTTATCGGCATGGTATGACTATTGGAGAATTGGCGCGTCTATTGAATACAGAAAATGACCATGGAGTAGATTTAATGATTATTCCAATGGATAACTGGCAGGGACAACCGTGGTCTGAGATTGGGTTGGAATGGACGCCAATTTCACCTGGCATTTCTACAGTGGATGATCTTGAACGATTCACTATCACCAGTATATTGGGTGCAGATGGAATCCTTGAGAATGGTGTTAGTACGGATCATCGTCCATATGAAATTCTTGTCCATCCCGAGATAACCAGCGGATCGAATATTGTGTTTGCTTTGGAGGAATTGGATCTTCCCGGCGTAAATATTCTACCGGCAGTATCCGTACCAAATACAGGTCCATTTGCCGGTCAAATCTGTAATGGTGTATCCATTACTGTCACAGATGTAAAAGTACTTGAGCCATGGACTATAGCTATCGAAATAGCAGAAAAAATAAAAACCATTTACCCGAATATTAAATTTACACAATCAGAAAATGCTTTGACTATGTTTGATAAAGTTGTGGGAAGTAAGGTTGTGCGAGAAAGTATTGCAACCATGGATTGGAACAGACTATCGCTTTACAAGGCTACCCAGGAAGAACAATTAATAAAATTCAAGAAAGTGCGACAGCGCTATTTGATTTATCCGCGTAGAAATAATTTCAGCTCATTAGATATGAAGGTATTATTTGTCTACATCGGATTGATTGTTCTAATTGGTGTGATAGTGGGGAGAAAACAACGGGATACAAAATCATACTTTCTTGGTAGTGGACAAATTTCATGGTTAATGATTTCTTTCAGTGTAGTTGCTACGGAGACTTCTGTGCTCACATTTCTTAGTATACCTGGTGTAGCCTATCTCACCAACTTTGGTTTTCTACAAGTGGCTATAGGTTATATAATTGGACGTATTGTCGTGGCCTGGCTTTTTCTACCGCTCTATTATAAAGAGGGAATCGAATCCACATACGAGTTTATAGGCAATAAATGGGGCATAGGCTTCCAGCGCTTTGTATCAACTATTTTTCTATTGATGAGAATTCTCGCTGATGGAGTAAGGCTATTTATGACGGCCATACCTTTAACGCTGATTACAGGTTGGACTTTCGGCGCTTCCATAGCGGTAATTGGTTTATTCACACTGATTTATACACTTATTGGTGGTATTCGATCCGTTGTTTACACCGATACTATTCAATTTATTTTATATATTTTTGGTGCAATTTTGACATTTAATGTTATTAATGAGTTGATTCCTGGCGGGTTGGAAAGTATAAAAGCCATTTTAGGGGAGGCCGATAAATTTTCTGTTTTTCAAGGATTTTCATCTTCACTATCTGATTTATTGACCAGGCCATATAATTTTATTGCAGCTGTATTGGGCGGCTTTCTTTTGTCCATGGCATCTCATGGTACAGATCATTTAATGGTGCAAAGGCTGTTGTCTGCGGGGTCAATAAGGAATGGCCAAAAAGCACTAGTTCTAAGTGGTTTTTTGGTATTTTTTCAATTTGCAATATTTTTATTCCTTGGTGCTAGCATGTGGGTCCTTTATGATGGTTTACCTTTCAAGCCAAACCTGCTATTTCCATGGTTTATTTTAACACATTTACCATCAGGCTTTACAGGTTTTCTTGTTGCAGGGATTTTTGCAGCTGCTATGTCAACATTAAGTTCTTCTATTAATTCACTGGCTTCTGTCACAGTAGTAGACTGGATAAAGCCAATTAAGCCCACTGTTGGTTTGAATACAGCTCGATGGGTATCTGTATTTTGGGCCATTGTTTTGATTGGTGGCGCGATGCTATTCACATCATCGGAAAGCCCCTTGGTGGAAATTGGTTTAAGTATTGCCTCAGTGGTTTATGGCGCAATTCTTGGATTTTTCATTTTACGGTTGACTAACTGGCGCGTTTCGAATCAATCGGTCTTCTGGGGATTTTCCATATCGATCATCTTGATGATTTACTTTTGGAAGGCGACACCGTTGGCATGGACCTGGTACGTATTTTTTGGTACAATTATCATGCTTACAATCAGCGTTATACTACCACAATTTCAAAATCGATTTAAGCCAATAGCTAATGCGGAATCCAAATAGATTTATCATTACACTTTTTCTGTCAGGATTCATATCTGCCCAGGATTACAACCATACAAAAATACAGGTGATACCTGATCTGTCATTCATGAAAGATGTTTATACAGGGCTGGACGTTTTAGAGCAAATGGATTTTTCGCAACTAAAAGGTAAGACAATCTCAATACTCTGTAACCAGGCATCCGTAAATAGAAATGGCCAGCATTTGCTGGCTTTATTGAGAGAAGTGGACGATGTTCATGTTTTGGCGATTTTTTTGCCACAATATGGTTTATTTGCTAGTGAAGATCCAAAACTGAAAATGATGGGGAATAAGTCAATTGATCCCATATTTGGAGCCCGGGTGATTGATCTGTTTAAACGTGTTTTGTATCCTCCAGAATGGAGTATACGTGATGCTGATCTTATTCTAATCGATATGCAGGACACCGGTGTGCGCTATACTACTTTCATGACCACGATCTCAAAAGTGCTGGAATCAGCAGCAAAGTTTCGTAAACCAGTTTTATTGCTCGATCGTCCGAACCCGTTGCGAGGAGACGTAATGGATGGACCAGTGATACGTACAGCATACCAGTCATTAGAAGGTTACCATTTGGTACCCATCCGCCATGGTCTCACGATTGGAGAATATGCATTGATGGTGAACGAAATGGGATGGTTGAAAGATTTAGCACGCGCAGATCTAACCATTATTCCATTGTCAAATTGGCAGCGGACGATGTGGTTAGATGATACTGGAATACCTGTACCCTCAATGTTACCCGATGTGCAGGATGTGGAATCTTTACTGGCTTATATGGGTATGTATTTATTTAAGGGAACAAACCTGAACATTGGCCATGGAACAGACCAGCCTTTCTTCCGTATTGGTGCGCCATGGATATCGGGGAGTATACTGTGGAAAAAAGCTCAGGATCTGGATTTGCCTGGAGTTCGCTTTCACCAAATACGTTATAAACCGCAAGCGATTCACGATGCTGAACGGGGACCTTATTACGCTGGACAAATGTGCAGTGGTCTGTTAATGGAAGTGATCAATCGCAAAGTTTATGACCCGCTTGCCACATCTACTGCACTGATGATTCTGATCTATAAACTATATGAAAAGCATTTTGAATGGATAGCAGGTGGGTATGTGGACAAACTTTTTGGCTATGATTTATTACGGATTTTTGCTGCACAGGGAAAACCCTCTGATTACCTACCGCCACTTTGGTTGCATGATGTGCTTCGTTTTAGTGAATTCCGGCAGCGTTTTCTGCTTTATGAATAAATTGTTCTGGGTAATTTTTCTCTCTTCCTCTTTTTTAGTTGGACAAACCTTCTTTACTGTTCCAAGAAGTGTCTGGCGTTTTTCCATGACGAACCATGTAGGCAGTGGTAACTGGATCGGCTCAGGCGGCCTGTTTGATAAGGGAATCCGGGATATTGCCTTTATGGCTAATGATTCAACAGAAGCTGCTCTGGTACATCGAACTAGTAAAATAGGTTTTAATCGTCGTGATATTAAGATCGAATTTGGATTATCACCTCGTATGACTTTTAGTTTACACGTACCGTCTTACAGTTCATTTAGCGAAGAAATTGGTTGGTCAAAAGATATAGGGGTGGATTCGCTGACGACTAACTTGGATTCACTGCTGGCTTTTTATTATCCTGCAAATAAATCTAGTACCGGCTTGGGAGATGCAACGTTAGGTATGAATATTTTATTATATGGTTTTCCATCATGGACCGGTAAAGAACCATTATCAGTCTATGCTGGTGTCGGATTACGCTTGCCTAGTGCCAAAAGGTTAGGGCCATATCGTGCGAGTGTAAAAGATACAACAGGAAGACCCAGCCAGTTTAATGAATTGCCAATCGGCAATGGACTTGCACGTTATTCCTTATCATTATTTGGTGAATTCTTCAAATACTTTAATGAAAGATTGGTGAATATCACCTGGCGGGTTGAACGGGCCAAGTACAGTAGGGAAGTGGTCAATACACCCGTGTCATTTTTGTGGGGCGCAGAAACTAATCCTGATTCAATTATAGCAATGATCGGAAAAACTTATTTGCGTCAGTTAGGTGATGAATTATTATTATCAGCGATGGGTAAGCTGGAATTATGGCCTGACAGGGTTTCAATTACCGGCGGGATCAATAGCATAAGAACTCAAAAAGATTTTGTCTATTCCAATGACCCGAGCTGGGATAGTTGGATGGTGAGTCGCCAGCGAATCTGGAAAACAGTACATGATACCCGTAAAACGCAAATTCGACAATATGTATTGGTTACATTACACAATGTGCATCCCACAAAGAGTATTGGACCAGTACAATTTGATATAGAATTCGGTGCTTCGTTCCCATATTTTACACGACATACGTACAGTTTTTCCAGCGCTTGGGCGGGTATTCGGGCTTATTTCCAAGCATGGTAAATTCATTATATGAATAATTCATATCGTTAGAGTATTCGTGAAAGAAAATAAACGGGCTGTTTGGAGTTGGGCATTTTATGATTGGGCCAACAGTGCCTATTCAACAACCGTTATGGCTGGATTTTTTCCACTATTCTTCAAGGAATACTGGGCGGATCCACACAATCCCAGTCAAAGCACATTCTATCTTGGCATGGCCAATTCAATCGCTTCAATGGTGGTGGCTGCTCTGGCACCACTTCTGGGATCAGTTGCCGATCAGGGATCCGCAAAGAAAAAATTTCTGATATTTTTTGCATTTTTAGGTGTGATCATGACCGGCGGATTATGGATGGTGGCACAGGGAAACTGGCAGATGGCAGTGTTATTTTACGTTATAGCAACCATTGGATTTGCTAGTGGAAATGTTTTCTATGATGCACTGCTTCCTGGTCTGGCATCGGAAGAAAGGGTTGATGCAGTGTCATCGCTGGGGTTTGGCCTTGGTTATCTGGGTGGTGGGCTACTCTTCCTTGTAAATGTCTTTATGTATCTGAAACCAGAAATATTTGGTATTCCGGATGGCGCAACGGCAATTAAACTGTCCTTTTTGAGCGTTGCGGTTTGGTGGGCAGTATTTACTATTCCATTAATTTTATTTGTACCAGAACCAAAAACTTATGAGAATATTTATTTTAATAATGCAATTCGGATGGGGTGGGTACAGTTAGTTCAAACCTTCAAGGAAATCCGCAACATGAAAGTTGTAGGTACTTTCCTGTTGGCCTACTGGTTTTATATTGATGGCGTTGATACGATAATAAGAATGGCTGTTGATTATGGTATGTCATTGAATTTCCCTGGAGAGAGTTTGATTATTGCACTGTTAATAGTACAGTTTGTTGCCTTTCCAGCTGCTTTGATTTATGGCTGGTTGGCTTCTAAGATCGGTGCCAAAACGGGGATTATGGTAGGCATCACAGCCTACTCCTTCATTACGCTTCTTGGTTATTTCATGACCGAAGCATGGCATTTTTATGTTCTGGCAATATTAATTGGACTTTTTATGGGAGGTATTCAGGCCTTAAGCCGCAGTCTATATACACGAATTATTCCACCAGATAAGTCTGCAGAGTTTTTTGGTTTTTATAATATGTTAGGCAAGTTTGCTGCAATCATTGGACCGGCACTTATGGGTACGATCGCATTAGTGACTGGTAGTGCACGGTTAAGTATCTTATCAATTTTATTGTTATTTATTTTGGGTGCTTTTTTCTTAAATAAAGTTGATGTAAAGGAAGGTAAGCGCCTTGCAGCCAAGGGACTGTAAAAGTATTATTTAGCAAACCTGGTTTGATTTAAAAAAAATGTTGCCTAGAAGTGAAAAAAATAGATAATATAGATCATAGCCTCGCTGGTGTGGCGTGCTCTTCAGAGAAAAAAATTTTCTCGAGGGTTTATTAGCGGGGCTATACCTTTATATGGTAGAAATTAATATATATAACTTAAAGTAAAACATGAAGTATAAAGCCAAGTACAGTCAATTAGTCATGCCGGATGATGCTAATAACGTAGGCACGTTATTTGGCGGTCAAATGATTTCCTGGATGGATCTGGCTGCAGCCAAAGTTGCCTACCGATTTTTAAAAGGAACAGGGGCCAGTGGCGCCCTTACCCGGGCCATTGATCAGGTTGAATTCAAAGAACCTGTTTATCCAGGAGAATGGGTGAATTTTGAAGGCCATGTATCTACTGCAGGAACCTCATCATTTCAGGTCATCATTGATGCTTATGCGGAAGGGGCAAAAAACAAGAAAAGATTGGCCTGCACAGCAATTATTACCATGGTGGCAGTAAAAAAAGAAGATGATGGGTCATATAGTAAATGTCCCCATGGCCGCACGTTATGATATAGTATGCCTTGAATAGTATATCCATAATGTAATAAATTGTAACGCATATTTGTGAGAGCAGGTATGAAAAATATGCGGGTACCACATACCAGTCTTCTAGTTTTTTCAGCGATATTCATCCTATCCGGTTGCGGCTATATGTTCGCGCCAAAATATTCAGACCCGATTTATACAAAGCGTGCCCCTTTAATATCCCTCAGGTATGAGTACCAGGATTTACACATCTATGCCCCTGTTCAACTTGTCAATACCATGCCGGAAGCATATCAGGTATACATCTTTGATAAGGATAATGAAGTGGACGCATTATTTGCTGCTACGTACATGCCTGAGGAAAAGATTGAGGTTTACTTGCCTCAGAATACTCTTTCTACTGATAAAAATGGAAATATTTTTCTTATTTCGCCACAGGGTAGAGATATGCCCGATATCAAAATAAAATTCACCGGCAAACGCTATGGTGATATTACCTTGCCAGTCACTAAAATTATCAAGACACCAGCGGTCGTTGATGGTAGAGTATTTCGTCGCTACGACGACCGCATGCTGGGCGGCATTCAACTGGTTGCCACAGATTCCACAGGCAGAAATTTTTACACAAAATCTCGTCTGGATGGTGATTATCGGTTTGAATTACCAAACGAATATGGTTACCGGAATGACGTTGTTGTTTCGGCTGGTGTTGGATCGTTATTTCCAGTAGTAACCAAGGATGCGCAATTTAATGGAAATTTCAATATGGAAATTGATTTTCCATTAGGTCCCAGTAAAGAGTTTGTCGAACGAGGGAATCTATATATAGTAAAAAATAATCTCACCCATTTTAGAATTACCTCATCCAATGGTTCTTTTACTCCATTCCTGCTTGCGAAGAATGATATTGTTGCCGTTACGCAGGTGGCAGGTAATAGACTGAAAGGCCTGGTAGAAATATTCTGGTCAGATGAAAATGGAGAAATGATAAATGGTTGGGTGCGGGAACAGGATGTGATTTATGCTGGAAATTATTTCATGAGCCCTCAAGACAATCTGGAGTTAGCCAAACAATGAAGCAGTTCCTGGTTTTGCAGTTTTTTGTGGTCTCAGTAATGGCCCAGGTAACGCTGGATGTGAAAGTATTGCCAAGGGGTGCTAATGTTTTCTTGGATGGCAAGAAAATTGGCTCGGCTCCTGTTAAGGGGTATTCAGTGAAGCCGGGGATCCACGAGATAAAGCTGGAGAAAAATGGCTATGCTCCCGCAACCCATGAAATAGCAGTCCAGGACGCGAAGCGACTCGTTGCAGATTTTGTAATGAATCCTATGTATACGATAAAATTCCGAGCCAAGGAAAAGGGGTATGCTTTTGAATTGAATGGAGAGCATTCCTGGCGTGATGAAAAGATCAAACTATACCTGGAAGCTGGGGCCCATCGATTGCGGGTATATTACCTGGATGAGTTATATGATGATCAGGTTATAGTTGCTGATCGAAATGCAGAATTTATATATACACGGTATCAGCCAGAACCGGGTGAAAATTGATTTCCAAGTGTAAAATCATTATTCTTTGCCTAGGCCTTATCAGTCCAAGTTGGAGTGCTGATTATAAGGGCAAGATCGCCTTTATAGATCTGACAATGGATAGTGCCTCGGCTGAGCAATATGGTGAATTATTCACCACAATGTCCTTTCAGCTTCAGGAGACTGCCCAGATGCGGGTTATTGACCCACAGGAAGTTCTGGAAGTAGTTAGTCAATACGTGGATCTTGAGGATCCTGAACGAGAGTTACCTGAACGGGATATAATAATTGGCATTGGCCAGGAGCTGGGAGCGGACTACGTGATGTATGGTGGCACAAAAGCTGGTGAATATGGCTCTATTCTGACCGGGAAAATACTTTCTGTAAAGTCCGAAGGTACGGTCAGTACGATCGAAATAAATATACTGGATGTGGTCAATGCGCTAGCCGCAGAGTCCAACATCGCCTCCTGGGCCATAATCGGTGCAGATCCGCCCGTTGATTTGATGCGGAACCGCCGCAATCTATTTCCCAAGCATCCCGATAATATCAAGGAAGAAAAGACACCTATGGGTGCGCTCTGGCGCTCAACGGTAGCACCTGGTTGGGGACAGTTCTATTCGAATAAAAAGGCAATGGGATTTGCATTTCCGTCAATCGAAGGACTTCTATTTGGTTTGCTGTTGATCAATTTTTCCCAATATACTCTTGCAGTAGATAACATGAAAAAAACAGCAAAATTGTATGATACAGAAACAGATCCGGATGAAGTACTGAAATTGCGTAGTGAAACTATTGGTTACTTTAATGCACACGAGAGACACAATAAAGCAATGATCAACACAGGCTATATGATTGGGACGGTTTGGGCCATTAATGCCGTCCATGCCTATATTGCTGGTCCCAGACCGCAAAATTATATTCATGGCCCGGAACCATTTCCCCGGTAGTTAGCCAGTGGTTATGGTGCATTTCAAACCGTTGGTTTAATAGCTATCAACATCTTGAAGCACCAAAAAAAACCGCCAAAATCAACCCTACAAAAACCCAATATATTTATCCTTTGCACCTGCTTGATTTTGTTTTGGTTATCCTGCCAGACCTATGAAATAAATCTTGATAATCCAGTAGACGTTATTGCTGATTCAATTGCGGGTGTATTCCCGCCGGCATTAACGATGCATCCATTAACCCAGACGGTTTCAAATGGTGATTCCGTAACTATCGGGTCCTACATCGTTGAACATGATACAGCCCTCGCTGGGGTGCATACCCATGTTACCTATAACGCAGAATTTTTACAACTGGATACAATTCTACCGGGTGTTTTATTCACAAATGATGGGGTTAGCACGCCATTATTTACGTATACCACTGATTTTGGCCAGATTGATATCTTTGTCTGGTATTTGGGTGCGGAAGGCGCCTTGAGTTATGTTACAGAAACGGGGCATATCGCTGAAATGTATTTTACAGCGGTTACCACTGGCGAAACAATAGTGGAATACGACACCACTCAATGCGAATTGGTTACACCTTTGTATGGAACGGTTGAAATTCAAGGTTTTAGACATTCCGAGGTTATAATCGAGTGAAGAAAAACCTGGCAGTTTATTTGGTCATTCTCGTAATGGTATTGCCGGTAACTTTAAGGTCCCAATTACCGTTTGTTGAAGATTTTGGTGCCGGTACGCCTGCGGGCTGGACATTTCCAAGTAATTGGCAAGTCGGAAGTGTTGGTTATTCCGGTCACCAAGTTGGGAATCCACCCCCGGCAGCTTTTTTTTATTGGTCTCCTGCTGTTACAAATTATTCTGAACGAATGACCTCTCCGTGGATAGATACAGATGAGGCACTACAGGTTAAAGTATTTTTTGATATGGAACTGGATTTCTATGCACCAGGTGGTTTAGAAGGATTAGCCATAGAGTACCGAACAGGTGATGGGTCATGGAATGAGGTCCTGAGTTATGAAATTGCTGCAGGGGTAAGTGTAAATTTTAGTTTAAGTACTCAAGCATATATAGCTAGTGTGACCGATTCTATTCAATTGGGTTTTAGAGCGTATGGATTAAACAGCTACAATATAAATAGTTGGGATATTGATAATGTAAAAGTAAAAAATATTCCTAGTTTAATCGATGTTACTATTATTTCTAATAATCAGATCAATTCTGCACAGGCTACAGTAGGTGATCTTGTTTTACTAACCTTTGAAGGAAGTACTGTTTTGTCTTCTGCCGCAGCAATTATTGGGGTAACGCAGGTTTATCCAATCAATCTTCAAGGTAATGTATGGCAAACTAGTTATACGGTGCAGCAGGATATAGATGATGAAGGACCAATTCCGTTTGTAATTATGTTTACAGATAATTCAAATGTTGATGGAACACCTGTATCTGAAACTACGGATGAAACACTGGTTCTTATTGATAATTCAGGGCCAGGGCCGTTTGCAGTAGATACAGTTGTAGTCTTAGGTGGGACTGTAGTGGGGCCTGTATGGAACAGTACCAACGACTCCATCCACGTTAGTATTCCATTGCCCCCAGACTCTGCAGTTACAAGCTTTAATTTTACAACTGGGAATTCCTTAAGATTTAATGATAATAAGTCTTTGATAATACCGAATTCTATAGAACTGCGGCCCTTGTCAGCGCTGACGGTTGAGGCTTGGGTAAAACCAACAGGTTATAATGATTGGGAAGGATTCTTTGATCAAGCTACTTATGAATCTACTCCACCTAATACTACAATTAGCGGATATGGTTGGGTTTATTTTGGATCGGGTTGGCATTTTGTCATTGGGGGCACTGGTATGGGTAATAATTCAGCTACAGTTAATGATTTTCCTGTGGTTGCAACTCAAACGAATGTTTGGACCCATATAGCAGCGACATACAATGGGTCCAAGATATATATTTACCGTAATGGATCAGTGGTTGATTCAGCATCAACATCGTTTAATTCAATACATTATACAAACCTTGCTGACCCTGTTATTATTGGATCTTACAACAGTAATGGGGCGGATCATTATTTCAATGGAAAAATTGATGAAGTACGAGTCTGGGATGCTGCTCGAACCAAAGTGGAGATTCAGGGTTATATGGGTATATCCTTAACTGGTAATGAGACAAATTTGGTTGGCTACTGGAAAATTGATGAAGAGAGCAATGGTTATGTAAATGATGAATCCTCTTCAGGAAATAACGCTCAAATCAACGCTGCGTTATGGGTAAATGATTCACCAATTGATTTCAAGACACCAGTTTATGATTATTCCACGATTGCCGGATCTTATATACAATTAATTGCGAAGGAAGGTGTTAATCCTGCTGATGAAATGACAGACATTGGTGATCTAATTGAAATATTGATAGCTGACGCCAATTCGGGAACTAAAGTGGCTACGGCGATTGAGGCTTCATTCGAAAGTACACCAGGCCTGGTTAATACCTCTACAATAACAATAGGGGCTAAAATTTTAGACGCTGCTGGAAATACGACAATTGGCACAAATAGTACAAGAACTATTTACGTGGAACATGTGGCTGAATTGCCTGATTCAGTTAATATAATATCCGATAATATATATAGTAATCAAGTAGCTAATACAGGGAGTAATATTACCCTTTTTTTCCGCTCCGGAGAGCCGATTAACAGTTCAACTGTATATATTGCTGACCGGGCAGCGACCGTAACAGCAATCAGTGGGAATGACTATCAGGCAACACTTGTTTTGGATGGTACTGAACCTTCAGGTCCTTTATCCATTTCCCTATCTTACATTGATACAATGGCTAATATTTTGGATCCACACCCAACGACAACAGATGACAGTGAAGTTGTAAATGATAAATCCGCACCACAAATCAATATAAGGCAGATTTCATCCAGCAATAGTAATTCTAATTGGGCTAAGGTAGATGACACAGTATGGGTCAATTTTACAGCAAATGAGGCTCTCAGACCCGCATCAATAAACATACCAATATTTAATAGGCCAGGGAATGCATCAACGATTTATAATAATCAAGGAGATCAAACTTTTAGTTATTATATCGTTACTAATAATAGTAGCGATCCTCAGGGACCAATCGGATTTCAAATTTTAACTTTTTCGGATTATGCAGGTAATCCGGGTACTGTAGCATACGATAATACTACGGATATGAGTTGGGTCAAATTTGATAGTGAGGATCCTTGGCCGCTGGCCATTAATAATGTAATTGCCACAGGAGGTACAGTAGCAGAAAATTATTGGAATAGCACCAATACTGGAATTTCGATAGCAGTGAACATCCACAATGATCCAACCTTAATTGAAGGAGAGTTTCAAATTTTAACAATGGTCAACGGTAATAATGCCGGTGCTTTGGGAACTTATGTTTTATCCGCTGGTGATATAGGAATCCCTAAAACAGTAGCAGGCCAGGAAAACTTTGAGGGACTAAGTCAGTTTGGGGAAGAAAAAAATGTTACATTTTATGGATTTGTATCAGATGCAGCTGGAAATACAGCCACGGGTGCTGTTGTCGATGATATTAGTATACATGTGGATCAAATACCGCCAAATCTAGCTAATATATCTATCTATTCAAGCAACAACGACCAGGTTATAGCAATTTTAGGGGATACTGTATTTGTAGAATTCACTGGAAATGAAGCAATTGACAGTGTGAATGCAACTATTGGGGGACAGCCAATTGATTCTTTTCAACATGTAAATGGTGTTACTTCCAGTGTGTTGATGTGGCGGCGTATGACCGGTACGGAACCAGAGGGGATACTACCCTTTAGTGTTACTGCAGGAGATACAGCACGAAATATGAGTACAATCTATACGGAAGCAATTGACAGTGTGGATTTCAGTGCGGCTGGCCCTGAAATTCTATTGGCAAATATCAGGTCTAACAGCAGCTATGGGGATACCCTGGCCAAGCCTGGTGATTCCATTATTGTTGATATCAGGACCGATATGCCAATTAGTTTGAATAGCGCTTCCATCAGTGGGCAAACAGCCGCAGACGAGTCACCCAGTAGTAATCGATATATTTATAATATCGTTGTCGCAGAAAATGCCCAGGATGGGATTGTTCAATTTTCCATTGATTATTCTGACCTGAATGGCAATCCCTATAGTGATTATACCACCACTACGGATAGCAGTTATGTGCGCTTGGATGGTACAGATCCAGAGTTTCCCGATGTATCAATTTCTTCAACGGGTTCAGATCCAACCATTGCCGGAGCAAACGATACCATTAATCTCACATTTCATGTAGATGAAGCTGTTTCTGATTCGTCCGCAATAATACTAAATAATACTGCGAATTCCATAACCGCGTTGAATAACAATTATTTTCGAGCCAGTTATGCGATTACAGGTACAGAAGGTGAGGGCAAGGTACGATTTACCATTACCGCAACAGATTTGGCCGGTAATAACGGCAGTATTGATAGTACTACCAATAATTCATACGTTGTATTTGATCAAACACCGCCATCAAATTTTACGGTAGGGCAGGTCATTAGTAAAGAAGGAACAGAAGTGCCAGATTATTGGAATGCTACAAACCAGAAAATTGAGGTTACCGTACCCATTGATAATGATTCAAGTTTATTTGATGGTGCAGTGCAGGTATTAGTCAGTTTTAATGGCGGCGATACACTGGAAATTGGTGATCCTTTAACAATTGATTCAGTTAATACTGATGAGACTATTGATATAAGTCGGATCGATTTTGTGACTTCACAAGACTTTGCTCAGGGTGCGACTGCTTTATTTACGGCCCGCATCAACGATTTTGCAGGATATACCACTATTGGCACAGCCAGTAATGATCAACTGCAAATTGACATAGTGGGTCCTGTCATTGATAGTATCGCAATAAAATCAAATAATCCTTATAATAACCAGGGAGCTACATACGAGGAAGATGTATTTATATTTTTCCGTGTTCAGGAAGAGATAAATACACCAACTGTAATAATTGAAGGGGATACAGCCGATAATACCTATGAAGTTGACATAAATGCTTGGGAAGCATTTAAAAAATTGGACTCAAGTGACGTAGAAGGTATTGTGAACTTTAGTCTTACACCATTTGACCTGTCGGGAAACCAGGGAGGTACATCCATACAAACCACCGATGGATCGCGGGTCATTTATGATTATTCGCCACCTTTCATCAATAATATAAATGAGGGTGGTATTATAGATAAGGATTACACTGCTAGCACGGATTCGTTACGTTTGGTTATGGATGGGGGAGACCTTATTTCAGGAATATATCGTTATTATTATGCTCTTTCTACATTCTCCTCCCCGGAGCTAGGTGATGCCATAATATGGAATGAATTTGAAAATTTTACATCTGAAGTTGGGGATACTTTGATAGATAACCTCTCACTGGAAACTGGTAATAAATATTATGCAAAAGCCTATGCGATGGATGGCGCCGGTAATGTATCGGACACAATTGTGGGTGATGGTATTACAGTCGATATTATTGCGCCTACTGAGGGTACCATAGAAGATGGTTTTGATCTACTAAATGATTCCCTTGATTGGACAATTGATTCGACCCAGCTTGAAGTCCGTTGGCAGGGATTTTCAGATAATACTTCAAATACCCCTCCAAAAAGTGGAATAATTGGAAGTTATTATTTAAGTATACTCGATGAACCGGATACCGTAAAGGTCCTGGATTGGTTTATGGTAGATACACTGGCAGATTCTGTAACCAATGATGGTATAACGCTACATTCTGAAACCATTACTGGATTAACGCTACAGAAGAATATGGAATATTTTGTGGCAGTACGGGCGGTAGATATGGCTGGGAATATATCTGATTCGGTACGTACAGATGGAATATCGTTTGATAATCAGCCTGCCAGATTAGATACAGTAACGCCATCACTTAATAATTATCTTGATGTATTATCTGCAGAAACTATCAATTTTAAGTTTAATAAGGATGTGACCGATTTTTCATTTAGCCTTAGTAATATTGGTATGGACACACTCCCCTATAATATTGACCATTTGGATAGTACAGTAACTGTCACCTTATCTAACAAGCTATTGACAGCCGATACGCTCCATTTCAACTTTGATAGTGTAACCAGTTTAAACGATCTGGTAATGAGTGAGACCATCACCATGTATAGTATGTTATGGGGGGACCTGGATAGCAATCATGTGTTGGATGTGGCTGACGTAGTTCGGTTTAACACTCTCTGGGGCGATATTGACCTTGCTCCTGTTGCTGATACTACTGAACCGCCACACTACACGCCCACACCTGATGGAGAAGCCAATCTAAGGGATCTGTACATATTTTCCCGAATGTGGAACTGGTACTACCAAACATATATTCCCACAATGCTAATGACTCCAGGCAATAACGTGGATGTATCAGCGACCTATTCAGGAGGTCAGTTACGGATCCAATTACCTGAAAATACTTCCGCAGGACAAATAATCTTCACCGATTTGAATTATGATTTGATCAATGTATCCGGATCGAGTTCCAGCGCGCCAAAACTCGTTTTTGTAAATGAAGACAGTGCCATCGGTGTCAAAGTTTATACGTTTGCATCACTTGGCGAAACACAGGATTCAGTTTTTGCGATCAATGCCAATCTAAATACGGAAACGGATTACCATCAGGGGATTCAGGTACGTTTCTATGATCAAGAAGGTAAAGAGATATTGGCCGGAACAGCACTGCTTAAGATAACACCTGTACCCGCTCGCTATGCCCTGGGGCAGAATTATCCTAATCCGTTCAATCCTACTACAACCATTCATTTTGAATTGCCAGAAGATGCCCATACACGCATTGCCATATATGATTTACTCGGTAGAGAGATAGTTCTATTGGAAAATAGGCCCTTTAATGCAGGCTATCATCAGGTGGTTTGGCAGGGCAGGGATACGTACGGTAGTGCCGTTCCTTCTGGTATGTATTTTTACCGGATGGAAGCCAATGGTTTCAGCAGAACCCGTAAAATGGTATTCCTGAAATAGGCTAAAAAAACATTCAATAAAATATTCCTTACCATAAATTATATCTGCTTAATTAGAGGGATTTTTCCGAGGATGTATTGTAACCGTATAATTATTTGAGGATTTGACTTATGGCCGACCCTGTTTTTTATCCTAATCAGGAATTTTCTGACCGTGCTTTAATAGGCTCTCTGGATCAGTACCGGGACTTATATGAAAAATCTATGTCTGATCCTGATACATTTTGGTCTGAAGTTGCGGATCGAATCACCTGGTATAAAAAATGGGATACTGTTCGGGAATTTGATTTTGTAAAGGGCAATATAAAATGGTTCGATGGCGCGAAACTAAACGTAAGCTATAATTGTCTGGACCGTCATGTGGAAGCTGGTCATGGTGACCAGACTGCCATTATATGGGAAGGCAACAACCCGGAAGAAGATCAGGCCTTTACTTACAGCGAATTGCTGGCTGAAGTACAGAAATTTGCCAATGTCTTGAAAAGTCTTGGTGTGGAGAAAGGTGATCGGGTCTGTCTGTATATGCAGATGATCCCCCAATTACCAGTTGCCATGCTGGCCTGTGCCCGCATCGGTGCCGTGCATTCAGTTGTTTTCGGCGCCTTCAGTCCAGATTCTCTGCGGGACCGGATCAACGATTCGGCCTGTAAGGTATTGATTACCCAGGATACGGGCGTTCGCGGTATAAAACAGAATATTCCCATGAAGAAAAATGCGGATAAAGCGGTTGCTGAAACACCATCAATCAAACATGTAATTGTGGTCCAGCGTACCGGTGAAACAGTGGAAATGGTCAATGAACGTGATCATTGGTGGCATGAAGAGATGGCAACAGCTGAAGCAGAGTGTAAGCCGGAAGAAATGAATGCCGAAGATCCATTGTTTATCCTGTACACTTCTGGTTCTACCGGTAAGCCTAAGGGTGTTCTACACACTGGCGGTGGATACCTTGTTTATACGTCCTTTACCCATGAAAATATTTTTGATTATCAACCGGGTGATATTTACTGGTGCACGGCGGACATCGGATGGATCACCGGCCATTCCTACATCGTTTATGGGCCTTTGGCTAATCGAGCTGTCACTATCATGTTCGAAGGTGTCCCAAATTACCCCGATTTTGGTCGTTTCTGGGATGTGGTTGATAAGCATAAGGTTAAACAGTTTTACACCGCGCCTACAGCCTTGCGCGCGTTGATGAAAGAAGGCGATGAGCCCGTAACCAGCCGAGATTTATCGAGTCTGCGTTTGCTAGGCACCGTTGGGGAACCGATCAAGGAACCGGAATGGATGTGGTATCATAATATTGTTGGTAAAGGGAAATGTCCCATTGTCGATACCTGGTGGCAGACTGAGACTGGTGGTATCTTGATTACACCATTACCAGGGGCAACGCCTACCAAACCAGGTTCCGCGACCAATCCATTCTTTGGTATTCACCCCGTGTTGTTGACTGAAGATGGGCAAGAAATCGAAGGCAATGACGTACAGGGTCTATTAGCAATTAAAGAGTCCTGGCCAGGTCAAATGCGCACTTTATATGGTGATCATCAACGCTTTATTGAGACCTATTTTTCACAAGTGCCTGGTTATTATTTTACAGGCGATGGCGCTCGTCGGGATGAGGATGGTTATTATTGGATTACCGGACGAGTAGATGATGTATTGAATATTTCCGGACATCGCATAGGTACCGCAGAAGTTGAAGGTGCGATAGGAAAAGCATCGGGTGTGGCGGAAGCAGCGGTAGTTGGTTTTCCGCACGATATCAAAGGCCAGGGGATCTATGCTTTTGTAACCCTTATGACTGGGGTTGCTGAAAATGAAGAAGTAAATACTGGAATATTAGAAAGTGTTAAAAAGGATATTGGTCCCCATGCAAAACCAGATAAAATCCAATATACGCCGGCATTACCCAAAACTAGATCAGGAAAGATCATGCGCCGTATATTGAGGAAAATAGCGGAAGGCGATACAGAAAATATGGGTGATATATCTACACTTGCAGACCCCAGTGTGGTTGATAACTTGGTTAAGGGTAAAAAGTAAATTATTTGAATTAAAAGGATCATTATATGGCACATTTAAAAACCGTTTCAGCTACAACAAAAACATGGTCTGAATTATCAGCAGATGTGATAGCGGTTGGTATTTTTAGTGGTGGAAAATTAACACCAATGGCCAAGGATGTAGATGAAGCAGTAGGCGGTCAGTTGCGATTAGCAATTAAAGGTGGCGATATCACCGGCCGTGCCGGTGAAACCAGAATATTTTTTGGTAAAAACTACCGTTTAATGGCGGTTGGCTTGGGCGAGAAAAAGAAACTGGACTTGGAACAGGTTCGGCGGGCTAGCGGAACGGTGGCGCGAACTGCTATAAGAAATAAACTGGCCACTGTATTAATGGAAGATTTTTCCCAGGATAAAGAAGGTGCGGCCCAGGCCCAGGCAGAAGGTGTCATTCTAGGCTCATACCAGTTCTTAGATTACAAGACCATGAATAAGGATGATCAATTTTTGTTAAAAAAAGTTACAGTTCGCAGTTGGGACCGTGCTGGATTGAAAAAGGGCACAGTGATAGCCAATGCCGTGTGTTTTGCCCGAGATCTTGGAAACCACCCAGGTAATGTTGCCACGCCTACAAAATTGGCTCAGGAAGCACGGAAAATTGGCAGGAGAGGTCGCATGGGGGTGTGGGTCTTTGATCGTGCAAAGTTTACGAAAATGGGTATGGGCGCTTTAGCGGGAGTTGCTGCCGGGACCGATGAACCACCCAAATTTATTGTCATGGAATACTGGGGCACCAAAAAGTCTGAGGCGCCAAAAGTGCTTGTTGGCAAAGGGCTCACGTTCGATTCTGGTGGGATATCAATCAAACCAGCTTCGAAAATGGATGAAATGAAATTTGACATGTGTGGATCTGCCGTGGTTTTGGGTACTATGCATGCTATAGCTGATTTAAGACCGGCAATCAATGTGGTTGGGATAGTTCCTTCCACAGAAAATCTAAGCGGAGCAAAGGCCTATAAACCCGGCGATATTCTGAAAGCCTATAACAAAAAGACGATTGAAGTGCTTAACACCGATGCGGAAGGTAGACTGATTTTAGCTGATGCACTGGCTTATGCCAGCAAACACTATAAACCGGAATACATCCTTGATTTCGCAACACTTACTGGTGCAGTTATAGTTGCCTTGGGACACGTAGCGACAGGGATTATGGGTACGGATGAAAAATTGATCAAAAGAGTGAAAGCTTCGTCTCGGACTACAGCTGAAAAGGTATGGGAACTTCCCCTCTGGGATGATTATTGTCACCAGGTTCGATCTAAGGTAGCAGATGTGAAGAATATTGGGGCACCCATGCAGGCAGGATCTATTGCCGGCGGTGCGTTCCTGAAGGAATTTGTTAAGGATGGTATTCCCTGGTGTCATTTTGATATTGCTGGCACTGCCTGGGCAGAGACAGAAACTACTTCACAAGGTAAAGTAAAAGAAAAACCATATACGCCAAGTGGAGCTACGGGTAACGTTATTCGTTTGGTCCTGGATTTGATAGGATCCTAATCCACTTTAGGCTATGCCCAATCACCCAACTCGCGATGCCGCACTAGCCTTATTGCATGAATATACCAAATCTGATTCTTTGCGGCGTCACGCCCTGGGCGTCGAACAAGCCATGCTCAAAATGGCAGAGAAATATGATGGAGACCTTAATGAATGGGGTATAGCGGGCTTGCTCCATGATTTTGATTATGAAATGTACCCCACCATGGAAGAACACCCCTATAAGGGCAATGAAATATTGAAAGACAAGGGTTACCCTGAATCTATCTGCAAAGCGATTATGGGACATGCTACATATACTGGTATTCCCCGGGACACAGATATGGCCAAAGCGCTCTTTTCAGTTGATGAATTAACCGGTTTTATTTTCGCTGTTACCTATGTACGTCCTTCCAGGTCAATTTTTGAGGTTCAACCAAAATCAGTTAAAAAAAAGCTGAAGCAAAAATCATTTGCGGCCAGTGTAGTGCGGGAAGATATATTCCTCAGTGTAGAAGAACTGGAAATAGATATGACGGAACATATTCAGTTCGTTATCGATGCACTAGCTGAAAAAGCAGAAATCCTTGGGTTAGCTGGGGATTGATTTTTGTTCTGATATGAAACATAAAGTAGCCATTATAACTGCTGCCAGTCGAGGTATGGGTGCAGCCTGTGCCCGAGAGTTGGCGCAGAGGAGCCCAACTTGACTTTTCCTACATCGTCCACTATCCGTGCGGGTCTTTCTGCATACGTAAAACTGTTTGCTGATAAGTACGGAAAGGATAGGATACGCATGAACAATCTCTTACCCGGTTTTGTAGATAGCTATGATGTAAGTGATGAGATACGTTCTGCCATACCACTTGGTCGGGAAGCAGCCGTAAGTGAAATAGCCAAGACAGCAGCATTCTTATTATCGGAAGAAGCCAGTTATATCACCGGACAAAACATCCGCGCGGATGGCGGGCTGGGGAGGTCAATGTAGTGTTCCTTCAATCGGAAAATAATTCGATGGCAAATGGTGCCCACGATAAACAGTTTTTACCGTATTTTTAACCATGGATTTTATTACTGGTATCATACTTTTTCTGATTGGTTTTGCCGCCGGCGCAATGATCATTTGGTTCGTGCGCCAAAAAGAATTGGATTCGGCTCGATTAGGAGAGGACGGCCTAAAAGATATTTTTGGAAATATGTCGCGAGAAGTGTTAGATCAAAATATCAAAACATTTCTGAAACTGGCGGAAAGCAAGTTTGGCGAACTGCTGAAATCCTCTGATGTACAACTGGACGAAAAGAAAAAACTCATTGACATTAGTATCAAGGAAATGAAGAATCAGTTGGAAGGTCTCGGCAAACAAACATCTGAACTAAAAGGCCAGATGGAGGCTTCTCATAAAGGTATTACTGAATTATCAGATACAACATCACAATTACGGCAGATTCTGTCTAGTTCACAGGCCCGGGGTCAATGGGGCGAACGAATGGTGGAAGATATATTGAATTTTATCGGCCTTGCGGAAGGTGTTAACTATGCCAAACAAACCCAGGAAGGCGGGGACCGACCGGATTTCACCTTTTATCTACCGAAGGACCGGCATATAAATATGGATGTAAAGTTTCCTCTCAGCCATTATGAAAGTTTTCTTGCTGCTGAAAATGAAAATGATCAAAACAGTGAAAAGAAAGCCTTCCTTGCTGACGTACGTAATCATGTCAAAGAAATCGCTAAACGCAATTATATTGACGCAGAAGCTGGTACAGTTGATTTTGTGCTGATGTTTATTCCTAATGAAAGTATATATTCATTCCTAAACCAGGAGGACAAGGAACTGATCGATTTTTCCCTGTCCAAACGGATCCTACTCTGTTCACCGATCACCCTCTACGCGATTCTTTCCCTGATTCGGCAGGCGGTATCCAACTTTTCTTTAGAGCAAAGAGCAGGGGATATGCAGGCTCTGGTAAGTGCTTTCAAGGAACAATGGGAAAAATTTATAGAAAAGCTTGGTGCCCTGGGAAAAACTATTGGTACGGTTCAAAAACATTATGATGAACTCAGTGGACCGCGGGCGCGGCAGTTAGAAAAACCAATGGAAAAAATTGTTGACTTGGAATTGAAACGACCGGACCAAGATCAGATCGAGAATGACGCTGCGTGAAGCATACCTATATCCTTGTCGCGATCTCTTTATTTTATAACTGTGTTGGCCCGCCTGAGCCAGATGATGGGCTCATAGACAACTTACCATTCGTTATCAACACGGCAGAGGTCTTTACTTTTACGCTCCGGGGTAATTCCTATGACGGCGAGGAATCCTATGATCTTTCCTTTGCCCTTGATTCCAATGTAGTACTTTCCACAACCTTAATTGTTAATGGATATTCAGGAAGTGATACTACTTCGATTTACGTAAACAATAGTGCGGACTCTACACTATTATGGTACCTAATTTTGGGTAACATGGTCTATACCCGTAGTGATCCCATGGGCGGCAATGCACTTGGTTATCCAGGAAAAATTAATGTGATCGGGACGAATTTCAATGGTGTAGTGGATTTTCAAATAGTGAAGAATTAAAGGAAGTATCCTTACTGCAATAATCCAATAAATTACGGGAACTGTACAAACCGTGGGAAAATTAGTTGTTATTTCATTTTGTTTTATATCTTTATTCTATGCCCAATCAGTCGATACAGGCTTCAACATGGCACATGAAGAATAAACAGAGCGGTAAAATTACGAGACGTAGATTTCTACGTTCAAGTACAGCAGCAGGGCTGGTGCTAACGCCATTTCACTCATTATTGAGTGTTAAGAACATAGATAGAGGATCAACGAAAAGTATTGTTGTGATCGGAGCCGGCCTTTCTGGTATCAGTTGCGGTTATGAGCTCGTTCAGCATGGATACGATGTAACCGTTTTGGAAGCCCGTTCCCGACCAGGCGGAAGAGTCAGGACATATCGGGATCCTTTTGCCGATAATCTCTATGCCGAAATGGGTGCAGAATATGTAGATGAAAGCGATCAGTTTGTTCGCAGCTATTGTGACAAATTCGGATTAGAAGTGTTACCCGCCAACCAATATGATGGAATTTACTTGCGCGGTAAACGTTACGTAATGGCTGATTTCAAGCAATTTAAACAGGCCTTACCTTTTGTGGGAACGGAAGGAGGGAATTTATTCGGGCAAGAATATCCGTATATTGAAAAATGGGTCAATATGATTAAATCAATTGATGATCTTCCAAAGAAAGTATTGGACTTGGATAATATCTCTGTGGCTGAATTGTTAAAACGGGGTGGCGCACCAAAGGATGTGGTAGAATTGTATACCTACACCAATGCGACGGAAAGCACCGCATTGCCCAAGAATATGTCGGCATTATTTATGGTCCTGGCAAATTTCCAGGCATCTGCTTTTAGTGAAAATACAGTAGAAGGGCGCATCTTTGGTGGTAATGACCAATTAGCTAAAAAGTTTGCTAAAATGATCGCTGCTAATGTGCACTATAATTGCCCAGTGAGGAAGATCAAGCATAGCAAGGATGAAATTGAAGTTTTCTTTGAAGAAAGTGGAAGAAGAACATCTATAAAAGGGGATCGTTGTGTAATTACTATGCCAGTATCTATATTGAGACGAACGGCTATTGAACCTTATTTTTCGGATGATAAGATGCATTGTATCCGGGAGCAGAGTTACGGTCACGTCATGAAGATTGCAATGCAGTTTAAACGCCGCATATGGGATGAACCTGGTAGTATTGGACAGCGCGTATTCACCGATACGCCATTGCGTAGAGTTTATCATCATTCCATAGATCAACCAGGTCCGCGTGGCATACTGCTCTCATTTACCTCTGGGGCTGATGCGATGAAACTGGGTAGGATGCAAGAAAATCGACGCTTAAGGGTTGCACATGATACTGCTGCAAAACTGTGGCCAAACACCCCAAAGACTTGGGAATCTGGCATAAGCAAATACTGGAACGAAGATCCCTGGCTTCGAGCTAGCTATTCTATCGCAGGTTTAGGGCAAAAAGACTTCCGTGATATATTGAAAAGACCGGAAGGACGCGTGCATTTTGCAGGCGAACATACATCGATTTACCGCGCGTCTATGAACGGGGCAATTGAATCTGGTGTAAGAGCTAGCCAGGAAATTATTAAGACTGGAAACTAAGCGTAAATTACTCTGTAATTTGACAGGATTTAGTAATAGGACAATGTGTGATGTCCAAAAGAATTTTTTGTATTTTATCTCGTGATGGTGAGACACAAAGCTTTTCTGGTTTTTTATCAGGTAATCCCATGTTTGGTAATGATTATGATAAACTAAAGAGTTCTGGTATTTATGTTTGTCAGACACAACCTGAAGGCCAGGAAGATGGTTAGCCCAAAGTAGTGATCAATTTAAGTCTCTTCCCAGGCCGGACATAGAAATTCCCGATAGTCGCAATTACGACAGATAAAATCACCAGGTTTTGTAGGAAATTCGTACCTACGTATCCCTGCAGATACTGCCGCGACCTTTTCCATTTGTTTATCCAGATCCGCTGTATCGAACACATGACTTTCCAGGGGATCATCCGGATGACGCAGGAAATGAAGAATAGTGCTTCCCGGCTTGCCACTGACGCCTTCAACTGCATTCCGCTTGAGGGCTTCAGTGTATAATGCCAGTTGTAGGCTGCCTTTGGCTTTTTCCTTATTCTTGCTAGTCTTGTAATCAACCACAGCCAGGCGATTTCCTTCCTGATCAACACGGTCGATTTTCCCCGATATCATGACTTGCAACTCATCAATGGTAAAACTAAATTTTCGCTCCCGGGCCACTACTTGTGGAGGGTGATCTTGAATATACTGGTGGTATGCGGTGAGCAGTTCTCGGGCCTGGATCTTGAATTCCTCTTCACGCAGCAGATATTCAAAAGCATCGGTTCGCCAGTGTTTTTCCAGCAATTGCAAAAGGTTATCTTGGCTCTGGGCTTCGCTACCATGGAATTCATCCAGCACATTATGGATGATAATACCAAATTCCATGGTGACCCGGGTTTTACGCTCCGGCACTCTGTCAATATGTTTGAGACGATATTTATAGGGACAGGTCTCGTAATCACCAATACTACTGGCGGAAAGCCTCAATAAATTTTCCGATCCAGGTTGGATAGATGCTGTTTCGGATGAATTTTCTTGTTCCAAACTTTTCATCTCGACTAGTATCTGGCTGGCATTATCGTATTGATGGGCTGCGATCTCGCGGCTTAGATCCACCAAAAGGCGCTGTTTCTGTTCGGTTAATTTTGGTTGTTGCAATGCTTCTTCAGTGATGGTCATAGCACGAACCTCCATGGTTTCTGGGTTATCAAGTTCTAATTCCTTGGTAAAGATTGACTGGGATTTGGTCGGACCGTATAGATACAACTCATCCTTGGCTCTTGTACACGCCACATGAAACATCCTACGCTCTTCTTGCAGATGAACTTCATTTGCTGCGGCTTTATTTTCCGTGGACCATTTTTTCCAGTTTTCCGGGATGCAGTCCAATACTTTGGGTCGTTGCAGTCGCATGGGGAAGCTTCCGGCCCTGAGGAAAGGCACGATCACAATAGGAAATTCAAGGCCCTTGGCCTGGTGTACTGTTAATACCTGTACGGCTTCCTGCTGGTCATACTCTAGCGGCTGAACCGCATCTAGGTTCAGGTTCATTTGCAGTATATTCATATAATGTAGCCAACTGCCCAAGGAAGGGTTAGTCTCAATGGTGGTAAATCGTTCTGCCATTGACATGATCCGAGCCATATTGGCTAGATTCAACCGATCCTGATAGCGGTAATTGGTTCGCAATTGCTGCAGCCGCGGTGTTTGTTTCAGGATCGAAAGGATGGCCCAGACCATTTCATCCGGTTTGGGTTTTTGTCTAAGCGTACCCAGCAGCTTTTCCCGCGCGGATAATACCCATAAAACGGTTGTATTATCTTTAGCCCGTTTTGCTAAACCAGCCATCCGTTCCGTAATTGTTGCGCGCTGACAGTCATTGTAAAATTTGGAGGTCCAGTCGTGTCCAAGAGGGGTTTTGAGAATACGAAACAACCCAGCTTCAGCCTGTTCATCCTCGGCAATTACATGGCCCCAGGCTAGTATATCCTTGACAATGGGTACGTTAAAAAATTTCTCCACATGGATATCTACGGGTATTGCTGCCTGCTGCAGCGCATCAGCCATACTTTTTACGTGGCCCCAGGTACGGCAGATGATGGCCACATCGTCAAAAAGATGATTTTGATTTTCTACAAGGTCACGAACCAATAAAGGCACCCCTATGATAGTATCTTGTGATTCTGTAGGAAACCAGACCGGTTTTGGGCCGTTTTTTGGTAATTCCTGAGGTCGATAAAGTATTTTTTCCTGTCTACTGGTATTACGGGTTATGGAGGCGTTAGCCAGACCAAGGATTTCGCTTGATGAACGATAATTTTCCACAAGTTTTACTGCTGTGTAGTTGGGTAAAGTCTGGTAGCGATCCTCAAAATCCTTGATGTTGTAGTAATTGGCGCCACGGAAACTGTAAATGCACTGGTCTTCATCGCCAACAACCGTTATACTGGGTTCATCTCCAGCAATGAGATTAATGATCTTATTCAGGGCATAATTATTATCCTGATACTCATCGATGAAGATATGTTGGTATTTATCACGTACTATATTCAGGATATAAGGGTGCGTATTGAGCATGGTCCAACAGTCCAGGATCATATCACCGTAGTCCACGACCCCCAGTTCGTTCTTTTTATCCTGGAAAAAATCAAAGAGTTGTACCAGGTCAGCAAGTTGCAGCAGTACATCTTCCTGGTCTGCATCGGCATGTAAGTTGGGAAAAATATCCTCGATATCAGCTATGGATAATACAACGGGATCATATAGTTTCTTGATATCTGCAGGGGCTAGTAATTCGTCTCTAATGCGGTCGATAAAGGGAATGAATGAACCGGTTATGGCACCATATGGATTGGCTCGAAAAATACGGGACTGGATAAATGTTAGCTGGTCGAAATGATTGATAAAAAAATAGGTAATATCTTCTTCCTGCCAGAGCAGTTTTTCCGCATTGGCGTTTGTAGCGTGTTCGCGGACCAATGCATTACAAAAACCGTGGAAAGTACTAATTGTTATATCATCTGCCAACGGCCCGGTCAAATCACGGATCTTTCTCCTGATCTCCAACGTTACTTTCTCTGTGAAAGTTAGCAGCAGCATATGCACCGGAAGGACTTGCTTACTTTGGATCAGGTGGTTTATCCGATGCAGTAATGTGGTAGTCTTTCCCGTGCCGGCTCCGGCAAGGATCATCAGTGGTCCAGGCGGGTTGTAAATTGCTGTTTTCTGGGCAATATTTGGTTTAAATGAAACGGGAACCGATTTCATAAACAAAATTAGATAGGATTCCCCATAATGTCAGGGATCAAGTTTGGTATTTTACTATTGATCGTTTTCTATTTAACCTTTCTATAACCCATGCGTCTAATCTGGTAAGAATGGATGAAAACAGACCGAGAACTCATACAGGAATTTCAAAGAGGCAGTGATGCAGCATTTAATGAACTCGTACGTAGATACCTGGATTTGGTTTACCGCTTTTTTCAAAAGATTACTCCTGATAAGATGGAGGCCGAAGACCTGTCCCAGACAGTTTTTATTAAATTATTCAAAGCCCTTAAAAAGTTTCGATTTGAATCTGAGTTTAATACCTACTTGTACCGTGTTAACGTCAATACAGCCAACACCTACTTCAAAAGGAATAAATGGCGCAATATGCTCCATTTGGACCAGGTGCCGGACACTGGTTATGTTGAGACTTCACAGGAAAAACAGTGGCGAAAAGAGGAAGTGTGGGCGACAGTAGTTCGATTACCAAAAAAACAACGTCTTGTGGTCATGATGCGTATATCTCAGGCCTTATCATTTAAGGACATAGGTAATATTCTAGATATGACCGAAGGATCAGCAAAAGTAAATTATCACCATGGTATTAAGCGGGTAAAATTGCTTTTAGGAAAGAACAAATGAATTTTGAAGAAAAACTGCAAAAAATATTTTCCAGCACTGGCGAGATGCTTGAGCCAGAGCAGTTTATCAATAAATTGACCACAGCCAGATATGCGCAGGCCCTAAAGCGCAGTCAGGCGATTTCCGGCTATTTAGCTCTGATAGTAGTATTATTTGTGGGGATTCTCGGTTATAATGAATTAGATCAGGGTGCCATTTTGATGGATGGCAGTTATTATTACAGCACAAGTATTGATTTTGACCAGGATGAGAAAAGTGAATATTTTGATGATCTGGCCCTTTATATCATGGAACAGGAAGAGGATATTTGGATGGTTTTTTCCTTTCTTGATGAATTGGCATATGATAAAATTGTAAATCTTATGGAGGAAGAATCATGAAGATAACCAACGTTGTATTAATTGGTATTTTATTAAGCACTTTTTTATTTGCTCAGCGAGACCGCAGGATGGAAGATCGCAATGGCGATGACCGCCGCGGTCGCATGGAAATGTATGCCATCTGGAAACTGACAGAAAATCTTGATCTGGATGAAAAGCAGGCGGAGGTATTTTTTCCAAAACTTAATTCTCACAAGTCTAAAATGGAAGAAATGGGAAAAGAAAGAAGAGATGTCTGGGAAGATATTGTTTTGAAGGCCAGAAAGGGAGAAAAGGTCACTGATAAGGAACTGGAAACAGCTAGGAATAAATCCAAGGGTTTGGATAAGAAAATAAATGCCGAAAAAGAGAAATTTGCGAATGGACTTGGAGATGTTTTGACTAATGAACAACAGGTATTGTTTCATATTTTTGGTCGCGAAATGGTAAGTGATGCGAAAGAGCAAATGCGGGACCATCGTGAACGGGGGAAAGACATGGGTGGATATAAGAAAAAGCGTAAAAGATGGTAAATCATTAGAAAATATGTGAATCTATTGAAATGCCCGGTGAAAATCGGGCATTTTTGTTTATGGTGGTTGGTGTGTCCAAATCTTTAGAGATAACTTCTGCCCGCATTATTTACTAATAAATAATGAAGAAAATATACAATTTTAGTGCTGGACCCGCCGTATTGCCGGACGAAGCTATCCAGGATACTGCTTCGGCAGTGGTGAATTACAATGATAGTGGCATGAGCCTGCTGGAGATGAGTCATCGATCCCAGCCAATAGTTCATCTGATGGAAGAAACCACCGAATTGGCCAAACATTTACTAGTAGTACCAGATAACTATCATATAATTTGGTTGCAGGGCGGTGCGTCAACCCAGTTTTCCATGGTCCCTATGAATCTCCTTTCACAAAACGAAATTGCTGATTATACCGATACAGGATCCTGGGCGGCAAAGGCCATAAAGGAAGCACAGGCATATGGTTCAGTTCACGTTTCTAGTTCAACAAAAAGTAGTATATATAATAAAATATATAAGGATTTACAACAATCACATAAAGCAAAATATTTACACATTACTAGTAATAATACAATCTATGGCACCCAATGGAAAACTTTTCCTGTAGTATTAAATCCTGAAGGGTATCTTGTCGCCGATATGTCCTCGGATATTTTCAGCCGCCCTCTGGATTTCAATCCATTTGGCCTTATTTACGCCGGTGCCCAGAAGAATATGGGGCCTGCAGGTGTTACGATGGTCATTATCAGGGATGATATCCTGGGGAAAGCAGATCGTCACATCCCCACGATGCTGGATTACAGAACCCATATTGATAAAGGATCGGCCTTTAATACGCCCCCTGTTTCGGCGATTTTTGTCGTTAACAGGACACTGAGTTGGCTGGATGATCTGGGTGGTGTACAGGCCATTGAAGAAAAGAACAGGATGAAGGCAGATAAACTTTATGATGAAATTGAGCGAAATTTACTCTTTAAGAGCCCCATAGCCGAAGAGGATCGATCGCTTATGAATGTTCCCTTTGTTTTCGTAGAAAATGGGGATGACAATGAATTCCTTAATTTCTGTGCTGATCGTGGTCTAATGACTTTAAAAGGGCACAGGTCAGTTGGCGGATTTCGGGCTTCGATCTATAATGCCATGCCGGAAGCGGGTGTGGATGCGCTGATTGCCGCCATGCGGGAATATGAATCTCAGCGTAGCTGAATCACTTTTTCTTAAATAATTTATCTAGCTTTGGTTTGATTACAATCCTACAGTAAGGTTGGTTCGGGTTATTATCGTAATAATTGTTGTGGTAATCTTCGGCCGGCCAGAATTGATCCAGAGCAGTAATTTCCGTTACAATTTGGTTTGAGAATGTTTTGGAATTACCCAAATTTTCTTTGGATTCCTCTGCGGCGGATCGTTGCTCTTCATTATGGTAGAAAACAGCCGATCGGTATTGCGTACCAACATCATTACCCTGACGGTCTCGGGTTGTTGGATCGTGCGATTGCCAGAACATATTGAGGAGTTCAAAAAAGGAAATGGTTGCGGGGTCGAATGTTATTTGGGCCACCTCGGCATGACCGGTCCTTCCCGTACAAACCTCTTTATAGGTGGGATTAACTTTGTCACCACCGCAATAACCAGGCACCACGTCTTTAACGCCATCCAAACGCTGAAATACTGCTTCAACGCACCAAAAACAACCGGCACCAAAGGTAGCTTTTTTTGATTTTTTCATTGTTTCTTCTCCATTGATTATTGATAGCAATAATACAAAACATAGTGATAATTCAATGGTCTTCACAGCTAGTAAGTTAAACTTTATAATCAGTCATCTCAACATAGCAATTATACGCGATCAATTGATAGTTGTTTACCAAATTTGTATCGTAATTTCGCGATCTGATATTTATCAATAAAGGCAATCATGCTGACCATTAGTGTACTCAAAGAAACTGTAGCAGGCGAAAATAGGGTAGCCTTGGTGCCAGAAAGCGTTAGACGTCTGGCCAAGCAAGGTATTACAATTCTACTTCAGGAAGGTGCAGGTGTTGAAGCTGGTTTTAGGCCAAAGGACTACGAAACTGCGGGAGCAGCAATTGTTTCAGATTATGATGAATTATTGAAAGAAGGACATATCTTCCTGAAAGTACAGGTTGTTTGCTTGCAGGATGGTATGCTTGAAATTGTGGATCCCTTGAATAAAGGTTCTGTGCTAATTGGCTTTATGAGTCCCTTTAAATACATTCATAACATTCAATCGCTGGCCGAGCGGGAACTGACTACATTTTCCATGGAACTTGTGCCACGTATTTCCCGGGCTCAACGAATGGATGCGCTTAGCGCCATGAGTTCAGCAGCAGGATATAAGGCAGTATTATTAGCTGCTAGCAGATTGAATAAGATTTTTCCCTTGATGATGACCGCTGCAGGTACCATTTTGCCAGCCAATGTACTTGTCATCGGTGCTGGTGTCGCTGGATTACAGGCCATTGCCACCGCAAAGCGTCTGGGGGCGCGGGTCAAAGTGTTTGACACGCGACCAATCGTTAAAGAGCAGGTAGAGAGTTTGGGGGCTGAATTTATTTCTCTGGAAACAAGCCAAGATGCGGAAACGGCTGGTGGCTATGCTGAAGAAATGACGGAAGATTTCTACCGGCATGAACATGCTGCAATTAGCAAACACTTACCTGAAACAGATGCGGTCATTACCACAGCACAAATATTTGGGAAAAGAGCCCCTTTGCTCATTACAGAAGAAATGTTACAGTCTATGAACCATGGATCTGTGATTGTAGACCTTGCTGCTGAGCAAGGTGGTAATTGTGAGCTTACAGTGCCGGGTAAGGATGTTGAACGCCACGGTGTGAAAATACTTGCTCCGCTTGATCTGCCATCGAGTTTATCCTACCATACCAGTGAAATGTTCAGTCGCAATGTTGCTGCTCTATTAGGTGAAATGCTGAATGAAGGGGAACTGAATATCGATC
>Ga0257107_1000019_pt1 | contig 54820 bp, 55 predicted proteins | sample LP_taG_2_FD_190178 | JGI IMG/M metagenome (GOLD analysis project Ga0257107, IMG submission 190178) | Marine microbial communities from Northeast Subartic Pacific Ocean, Canada - LP_J_2011_P26_500m | ecosystem: Environmental > Aquatic > Marine > Oceanic | place: Canada: Northeast Subartic Pacific...
CTATACTGATCAGTCTTACTTTTTGAACAAAGAGGGGTCAAAAACGGGCTTTTTTAAGTCGGTTTCAGTCAACGCCCAAATGGCGACTTTCGAGTGAAAAACTGTGGGCGTTGACTGGCCAGTCTTTAAAATATGCTATTTCATTTCTATATAATTACTCAAATTAGAGTTAATTATTTGTTGAAATTTCAGTATTTTCAGAAATATTTTCCTTTTCCCCTTCAAAATCGAACATACATAGATTGCTATATCCTCCTATGAACTTGTTTCCATTAAAAATAATAGGAATTGTTTTCTGATTATTTGTTAAATCTTTTAATTGCTCTTTGATATTATTAGAACCAAAATCATCAACATCGTGATATACAAATGTTAAATTATTTTTTTCTAATAATTCTGTAGTTTTTTTACAATATCCACACCATTTTGCTCCATATACTGTCCATTCATCTGAATCATTTGGTAATGGAATTATTTTTTGGTCAGTTTTTTTTGTAGGTTTGCGTAAATAACACACACCATCTTTACATTCATAATTTTTTGCCATATATTTGATAATAATATTAAATTAGATATTATTATTAAATATTAATCTAAACCAGTCCGTTATTTTTTAATTTATTTTTTATTTTTTAATTTAAAATAACAATCTTTAAAAGTTTCTTTTTTGGTTAATTCTTGATTACATAATGGACAAACTTCTCTTTCAAGAATCCATTCTCTAAAACAATTATTATGAAATTTATGCCCACAATATAATTCTGAACATTTATTATTTTCAGAATAATCATCCAAACAAATAGCACAATCTTCTTCACATTTTACAATCTTTGTCGATTTAATGAATTTCTTATATCTATTTTTTTTTGATACAGATTTTACATATCTATTTATTTTTTGGGCACCTCTTTTAAGTTTTGGTGTTACTATCATAAGAACAATACCACTAAATCCAATTATACATATCGCAGTTCCAGATACAACCATTTTACTTATAATATATAAATAATATTTAATTATAATACTCTTATAAATCAATTTTAATATATTTTTAAATAATCAAGTCCGTTATATTAAATTGTATAATACACAAAATAAATATAAAATCAAAAGAAATAAAATCATAAAATCAAAAGAAATAAAATCATAAAATCATAAAATCAAAAATAAAAATAAATATAAATATAAAAATAAAAATATGTTATACGATAATATCTTAAACAGGATGTGAAAAAAGGCACGAATTTCTTCTTTGACAATTTCGTCCAAAACGGCAAGCAATTTGAACATGGGAGTATTGACAATGAGCATCAGTACAACCACTAAGAAATTGACGACCATTACTTCCAAAATGATTTCGACATGGAAATAAAATTCTTCTATCAAAATGCACTTCATCAGCAATAAAATAATTATCATCATCATCATCATCATCATATTCTATATCATCAGATTGAACATCATCAGATACAGATTCAGGTTCAGATTCATATTCAACATCATTGGCAAGTTTTAGAGAAGCAAAATGTTCAAGGATAAAGGTAGGAAAATCTCTCTTACACCCTGGGCATTTACCACAACAAACTTGATTTTCAGCATTCATTTTTATAAGACAGCTATTACATAATAATTTTCCTACAGCACAGCATGAAATAATATTATCTTGAGGGTTCGAACTGTTTTTCGTATTCTTATTCAACTTTACGTATCAATAAAAATGAAAGAAAACGAAAGTAAATCAAAGCAAAATTAAAATTGAAACAATAATTATAATATTGATATTTTAAGTATGAAATTTAAAATATATATTTTTATTAAATAAATAGCTTACGAGAGCCAAGTTTGTTGTTTATATTTAAAATATATGTCGTTATACTTTTCAAACAATTAAATATCAGGGCAGGTTACGTGTCCTAAGACCTCTTAATGTTAATTAATTAATGTTAAGAAAGGTTAATGTAACGGATAACAGTATTAATAGTGCAAATAGGACATTCAAAAGGATTATCTGCTTGAATAAAATTCATCAGGATACTTTAATAAAATAAAGAATCGGGTTAGGCAATTGTTGTAACTATGATTTAAATCAATTTTAATATTTTAACATAAAATTAGTTCATTTCATTTAATCTTCTTTTTGAAATTTCAAAATATTCTTTATTTAATTCAATACCAATACATTTTCTTCCAGTATTTTTACATGCAATAGCAGTTGTTCCACTTCCTAAAAAAGGATCAACAACTAATGCCCCTTTTTTACTAAAAATTTTAATTAAATGTTCCATTAATTCAATTGGTTTAACTGTAACATGTGTATTGTATGACTTTTTTTCTTTTTTATTTGGTTTTGATATTAGAAAATTACTATCATAAGATGGATTCATTTCTTCTAATGTCATAACATTAGCAATTACTTTATCTGAATTTTTTCCAACTTTATTAGAAAAATCAATTAAACCTGTTTTAAAATTTAGTTCTGTTTCAAGATAAGTTAATTTACCTTTTGGTTTGACAGCAACACAAATTGGTTCAACACATGATCTCATCATTGGCGTTTTAAAATTTTTATATTTCTCAATCAACTTCTCTTTATCATCATCACTAAGACCAAGTTTTTTATTTTTCTTAATAATATGAGAAATAGACATCCCTTTTGGCATAGATTGAGTATAAATCCAATTTATCATATCACGAACTTCAAATCCACTACAATCACACCCCATTGCTATGGCATGATATAAACGAGGAGAAGAAAAACTTAAGAAAAAACCACTTGGTTTCATTTTTTTTATGAGAATTTTACCAAGTTTTGAATAAAAATTATGTAAATTTACAACTTGTTTTTTATCAAATTTCATACCTTTAGGTAAATGCTTAATATGACTATTATTTTTCCGTTCAGTTACTTTCTTACTATCCCAACTATCATCTAATTTATCAATAAAATATGGTGGGTCAGTTATACAACAATCAATAGAATTGTCTTCAAGAGTTTCAAGATACTTTAAACAATCGTCATTAATAATAGTAATATCACCAATAGAAAAATGTTTTTCGTTAATATTCATTCTAAATATAAAATATAATTTTAAACTTATCTAAAAAAAATATATTTATTCATAATATAATACGTAATGTCTAATATAAATTTTATGTCAAACAGTTATTCAGAAATAAACTATAATGGTGACAAAGATGTACAATCAACACAAATTGTTATTAAAGATGATTTAGGAAAAATTTATATGAGAGAAAATGAAAAAGAAACAGAAAGAGATATGACGGCAGATGAAATTGATGCTGTTCTTAAAGGAAATCCAGTAAAATTAACAAAAAAGACATCAAAAAAAACAATAAAAAATAAAAAATCCATTAAGAAAAAAAAAGGAGGTGTTAGAAAACACAAAGGTATTATTCAGACAGGTGGAAATGCTGGAAGATTACAAAAAGGATATAAATATTCTGGTAAAAAATTGAAAAATGGTTTACCACAAATTATTAAATGTAAATCAAATAAGTCTAAATCAAGAAAATTATCAAATTTTTTCTTTACTGTATGAAAAAAATATATTTGATTCCAAAATATTTTCATTCCTAAGTTCCCTTATTATAAATTCTTTCATTTCATTAAGAGAACTAAATTCTTTTTTATTACCATTTTTAACATAAATAATAAATTTATTTAATTTTTCAATAATATCACATTTATTAATTACCAAATGTGTTACACCATTGACACGAATTGCTCTTTTCAATGTTTCAATATTTAACCAATTACATTGTCGTCTTCTACCTGTTGTAGCACCAAATTCATTTCCTATATCACCAAGTTTGTTAAAAATTTCATCAGATGGTTGAAATTTTTTTAAACCAACATAAGTATCATATAATTTACCAATGCCCCAAATATTTTGTACACTTTTTGGAGAAACACCAGAACAAGTAGCATAACCAGCAATACAATTACTAGAAGTTACATATGGATAATCCCCCCAATCTATATCCAATTCAAATCCTTGAGCACCTTCAAATAATATATATTGATTCCCTACATTCAAAAATTCAGAAGAATCTACAACATCAATTCCATTTTCTTTTAAATAATTTAATAATTCTTTATTATCATTTACTCTCATACCACTACGATTATATTTGTTTCTATAAACAGGTCTTATTCCACTTTTAGTACTTCCAACCTTATCTGTTGCGATATCTTCTTGAATATGCTTTTCTAATATAATATGTGCATTTTTTGATATTTTTAATAAAGATGATATATCTATTCCAAATTGCCGAACTTCATTTATCTCTTCATTTAATTTAGAGATATCAATAACACAACCAGGACCTATTAAACTAGGAATACCATATAATATTCCAGTTGGAAGTTGATGTGTTACTATTTTATTTTGATTTACATAAATAGTATGTCCAGCATTTGGACCACCATTAAAACGAACACACCGAGTGTAATTATTATTTTTTATTAAATGATAAACTACCTTGCCTTTTCCTTCATCACCATGTTGGAGACCGACTATAATATCTGAAATTATCATAAATAATATATAATTATATAAATTATGCTAATGTTAAGTTAAAATTAAGTAAAATTTTTTGGAAGTTTATATGAAATATTATAAAAATGAGAACCACCATACCAATCTTTATAGTTATAAAGTTTTGGTTTATTATTATTGTCTATAAATATTTTGTAAGTCATAGGAATTTTATTGCCTTTTTCTTTTTGTGATTGTTCTAAATTTATTTTTCCTTCAGATATAACTTTCAAAAACCATTTTTCTAAATTAGTTGGAATCATATATTTTCCTAAATTATTTTTTATATCAATTTTTTGATTTGGTTCATATATATTAATTGGACCATATACTGCAAAACTTACATTTTTATCTTCATTACATGATATCATTATATTGTGACCTTGTGGTGATGTTAAAATATATTTTGAAGAACCTATTTTTTTCATTGGTATATATCCTAAATTTGATCTAATATATCCAAAATGTCTATTAACATTTTGAAGTAATTGCATTGTTTTAAATATATTTTCTTGTGGAGGAATATATATATTATTATATCGTGAAAATAATCCAACATCATCCATATTTATAGCAGTATGTGTATGAAATGCATCATCTTTACATTCGCGACAATGAATATCTTTAACTATTATATCTATTTTTTTACCATATATTCTATACAATTTTAAAAACCAATAAATTACAAGAGCCATTTTACATTCAATTGATAAAGTTTCTTTTAACCATGTTTCCATTACATCAGATATTTTACAACCATCTTTTTTGTTCCAAGAACGTTGTTCCTTATTCCATATAAAACAAGAACCATAATATCTTTCCTTTCCCGTTTTTTCATCAGAATAAAACCATTTATTTTTTGATGATAAATTTGACATAAATTTATTATGTTCATTTAAATCATCACAATCTTTAAACAAAGGAATTCCATCTATGCTATTTGAAATATTATTCTCACTTCGTATTTTTGTTTCCTTATCATTTATAGTTGAAAAAATCTTGAATGATTTAGGTATTTCATATCCCCCTTTTTGAATTTTAATCAATGATTTAATATATTTCCTTCTATTATTTTGTAAAATAAAATAACCACCCCTTTTTCCTTTTCGGATAAGATAATTCTTATTTTTATATCTATAATATTGTTTTATCTTCATCTATACTATAATTTATATAAGAAAAAATCATTAATATTATTAAATTACAATGTTAGGAAAATATATAGAATTACATTTACATTTAGATGGAGCAATAAGATTAACTACTTTATATGAACTTTCACAAAAAAAAAATTTATTAAAAACAAATACTATATCCGAATTTGCTAAAATTGTATCAATTGATGATAGAAAATGTTTTGATTCATTAACAGATTGTTTATCTACTTTTTATAATATTATTTCATTAATTGCTGGTGAAAAAGAATATTTAGAACGAATAGCTTATGAAATCTGTGAAGATCAATATAATAATGGAGTATTATATACCGAAATTAGATATAATCCCCATATACTTACAGAATCTAATTTATCATTAGATGAAGTTATTCAAACTATTAATACTGGTATTAAAAGAGGATGTTCTAAATATCCGATTTTTGTTAATTGTATATTATGCTGTTTACGACATAAACCATTATGGTCATTTGATATTGTTAGATTATGTATAAAATATCGAAATAATGGTATTGTTGGAATGGATATCGCCGGCGATGAACAAAATTATTCTGATAGTTTACATCGTAGTTATTTCGCATACGCTCATAAAAAAAATATAAATATTACTGCCCACGCTGGTGAATCTGGGGGATCAGATAATATTAGGTCTGCAATAACAAACTTATATGCTAAAAGAATTGGACACGGATACGCTTGTTCAACTGATAATTATCTAATGGCATATTTAAAAAGAAATAATATTCATCTTGAATGTTGCCTTACATCAAGTCTAAAAACAAAATCAATCAACGATATTAATAAACATCCTATTAAAACATTTCACAAAAAAAATATGAATTTTTCTATTAATACTGACGATCCATCTATATTTAATACATCATTTCAAAATGAGATTAGTTTAGCTAAACATACTTTACAATTAAATAATGATCAGATTTATAAAATAATGCTAAATTCATTAGAATCTTCGTTTGCTTCTAGAAAAGAAAAAGATAAAATAAAAAAAATTTTGTTAAATAATTGGATAAAATTTGACAAAAAATAATATATTTATATAATTAAATATTATATATTGAAAACAATTCTTTTCTATATATAATATATATAAGTATCATTATGGATATAATCACAAATTTATTTAATTTAGATAAAATAAATGATAAATCAAAAATTATTGAAGAATTTAGAAGACGAAGACGAAGACGAAAACGAAAACGAAAATCTAAAAAAAAAAGAACATCTAAAAAAAAGAGAACATCTAAAAAAAAATCTAAAAAAAAAAGTGTAAAAAAAAATGAAAGTTCTGATTTTAATATTTTAGCAATATTAGGAATAATATTTGGATTAATTATAACAACTTTTGGTGGTATTTTTGCTTGGTATAGATATGGACATAAAGGTGATATTCCAAGTTGGATTCCAACATTTTTAACTAAATTATTAAGACCATCTGGTGTAGTTGTACCAACAGCAATGCCAATAGCAATACCAACAACAATACCAACAGCAATACCAATAGCAATGCCATCAGTAATACCAATAGCATAGATTAATTTTAGCATAACATATTATTAATATTTAAAACTCTACCAGTTAAATTAATACGATATTGATGAGTAATATTTTTTTGTTCAAGTTTAGTCATTTTTGGTACAGAATGTGTATATCTAGATTGAAAACCACTACACATTTCGATAATATCGCCATGTTTCATCTCAACAATTAATACTGGTTTTCTTGGATTTTCGGTAGATTTTGATTTAGGTATTTTAATTACAAATCGTCTTTTTTGTCCAAGTGATATAGATACAATTGAAGAATTTTTATCTAAATCACTTTCATCATCAGAATGTTCACTAATATAATTTTTTAAATTATTATATTTATTACACAAATAGTAATCACACTCTTGATTACATAATTTTTTCACTCTTTTTTCAATAAATTCTATTTTTTCATCATATTTAACAGGCGAAATTGTTAGCCCAGAATATGTATAAGTTTCGCCACTTTTTGAATAGGCAAATGTTTGCCGTGCTTGCTCAATCCATTTTCCCACCATTTTAATTTTTTGAGTTTTCCATTTACAATTTAAAAATTCATCGTATAATTTATTACTTTCAACATTCGTAAATCCATATTCATATTTTATTAAAAGTGGTTTATTATTTACATCTTTTAATAAAATTTTTTTTTTGGTTACAGAACTAATTTTAATGAATTTATCCATTTTATTATATAAAAAATGATTTCAATTTTTTTATTAAATATAAATAATTTCTTCTTCTTCTTCTTCTAATTTTTTACATTCTCTTTCCATTTCGTCTATTCGAATCTTCTCTTTTTCTTCTTCATTTTTTAACATTTGTTTTTCTTCATAATTAGTAATATCACAATCATTATCATTTAATAATGTAAATCTATCCGTATTATCTTCCTCGCAAGTTGATAAATTTTCAATAAAATTTATTAATTCATCAATCTTGGGAATTGATGATGAAGAAACTAGCATTTCATTACTTTCTTCATTATTAATTAATAAATCTTCTGGAAGATGTACGTATAAAGAATCATTACTTTGATAACTAGCTTCATCAGAAAAATCAGATTTAATCATATTTTGTAAATCAATATATTGTTGTTTTTGAACTTCTGTTTCTTCTACAACTTCTTCTACAACAGGAACAACTTCTTCTACAACTTCTTCTACAACTTCTTCTACAACTTCTTCTACAACAGGAACAACTTCTTCTACAACTTCTTCTACAACTTCTTCTACAACTTCTTCTACAACCTCTTCTATAACAGGAACAACTTCTTCTACAACTTCTTCAACAACTTCTTCTACAACTTCTTCTTTCTTAATATTTTGTTGTAAAATTAATTTTAATAATTGGCTATTATCTGGTGGTTTTATATGATTTTCATCATTTTGTATTTTCTTTTCTTCTAATGTAGGAAGAACATTATCAGAATTAACTAATTGAGGAATTTCTATTTCTTCTTCTAATACAGGAAGAGTATTATCAAAATCAGAATTAACTAATTGAGGAATTTCTTCTTCAGTCATATGTGAACAACCGCAATTATGACTATGTACATGATTATTATTATGTTTATTTACCATATTTTGTAAATTCAGATTTTTAGCACTTTTTTTAAGTTTTTTCATAACTCTCTTTCTTTGTTTTGATGGCATTTTTTCAAGCATTTTTGAAAGTTCAGCCATATTTAAAGATCCAAAATCATCCTCATTCTTATTTTTTTTGGATTTAGAATTACTTAATCTTCTTCGTCCCCTTTTTCTTTTTGATTTAATTAATCTGCTAATATTTTGATTGGGCATATCTATTTATATATTTCAAATTAATACTTAATACTTATAATCAATTTTAAAAAATTGAATTATTTTTTAAATATTAAAAATGTTATTTAATAGCGAACCAGAAGAAAGAACGTTGAAAGATGAAATTGATGAATTTTGTACTTGTTCATATGAAACACGAATAAAAGGATTTGGAATTTGCTTTGTATTAGGATGGTTTATTACATTTATGTCAACTATTGCGATTGTATCAATTGTAACAAATCCTGCAAAATTTGCTGTTTTGTATACCTTTGGAAATATAATTTCATTGTCTAGTACTTGTTTTTTATTTGGACCTTGTTCTCAAATAAAAAGTATGTTAAAACATAAAAGAATTTTTGCTACAATTTTATATTTTTTAGCAATGATTATGACACTTGTATTAGCGTTTAAAGTTAGAGAAGCGTTACCTGTTTTATTATCAATGTTATTACAATTTTTAGCAATGATTTGGTATTCACTAAGTTATATTCCATACGCAAGAACATTAGTAACAAATTTAATCTTTTAAAAAATTGATTAAATAATAAATAATTAAACTATTAATGGAATCTCCATATAATATTGTATTGATTGATAATAGAAATAAATTATCAAAATTGGATATTTTAAAAGAAGATGCTATCGTAAATGATTCATCACACACTTATTGTATTGGATTTGATGCCGAATTTATATCAAAATCAAACTATCCACGTTCATTTAACAAATGTAGAAATTGGATTATAGACACACCAACAAATGAAGCAGTTTGTTTAATACAAATTGCAAGTAAAAAATATGTATTTTTAATTTATTTACCAGGAATTGGTTTGCCATTGCCTAAAAGATTACAAAAAATTATCCTCAGTGAAAAATGGTTAAAAACTGGTGTTGGTATTGAAGGTGATTTACGTAAAATATGTCAAAATTATAGATTATCACATTTTCATGGTTCATTCGAATTAAAAACACTTGCAGAAGTAGGAAATATTAAAAAACCGAATCTAGTTAATTTATATTCTTTATTTGTGGGAAAACAACATTATAAAGACAAAAGTCAATCTGTTTGTAATTGGTCATTGCCTCTTAGAGAATCAAAAAAAATAAAATATGCTGCTAGAGATGCGATTATGTCTTATCAATTATTTCAATACATGCTTGAACCAACATTAAATCATATACATTCAAAGTCGGAAAGTAAATTAGATGTTCAATTAGAAATTAATTTAGAAGAGAATCTAAATATTATTGAAAAAAATGATTCTATATTGCTAGGAACACATTTAAAATCGTCAGATATACATAAAATTTCAGAAATCATCTTATCAATTAATAATATGTATCCAGATTTTAGTTATATAGAACCGTCTCTTGATAAATCTAGATATTCAAAATTAAGAAAGACTGCTAGATCGGCATTAAAAAAATGTACTAAAATTGAAAGTAAATTAATGAATCAATTAAGAATTACATTAATAAATGGTTGTCAAATGAAAGGATATTCTTCAAATATTTGTAGTTCATTATGTAAAAAATTAACTTGTGATATTAATAATTATAATTTATTTGAAACATCCGTTATTAAACATGTTCAAAATTTATATTCAAATTGAGATAAATATAATTAAAATATAAAATATAAACATGAATATTGAAGAAATTTTGAAAGAATCAGGAAAAAAAATAATTTCTGAAATAGGTTTAGGACATTCTGAAAAGATTTATCAGCAATGCTTACAACATCATTTAACAAGCAAATATAATTTGAAAGTTGAAGTTGAAAAAATTTTCCCTGTTATTTTTGATAATATTTGTATAGGTCATTGTAGACCAGATATAGTAATAAATGATAATATTATAATTGAATTAAAAACTACAATGACGCTAACAAATATGGCAAAAACTCAATTGCAAAAATATGAAAAGTATTGCGGTCAAGCATTTTTAGTTAATTTTCCTGTTCAATTTGGTATAAAAAATATTGAAATTTATAAACACGAATAAATTTATAAACACATATATTTTATTAAATTTTTATAAAATTGATTATTATATTTTATAATAATAATAATCAATTTAATACAATGACAAAAATTGTTAGTATTAATATTTATGAACTTCATCCAAAAGCAAATCGATTTTTAAGTAAAATCGGTATAGGATTATATCATAGTGGTGTTGTAATAGATGATAGTGAATGGACATTTGGCCCATTTATAAATAATGAAACAAATGAAAATGGAATTCATTCAATTTCACCAGGTTTATTTAATGAATTTCACAAAACAACTTTAATTGCTGGTCAAATTGATATAAATAATTTTGACCTAGCATGCATTATAAATAAATTTCGTAATCAATTTTTATCATCAGAATATAATTTAATTACAAATAATTGTAATGATTTTACTAAAGTTTTTTGTAAAGAAATATGCAATTATGATATACCTAATTGGATTAATCGAACCGCTAAAATTGGTTCTTTATTCTATTGCCCTGGTTGTTGTAAAACGACCGATATATCAGATATAAATTATAATAATTTATTATCAGAAACTCATTCCGAATTTTCTCCACATCCTCCAGTTATCTTGTAATATGTTTATATCCATATCCATTGGATAAATATCCTGATGGCCACTTTCTATAATATCAATAATTATGATTAAAAAAAAAATATAAAGTTAATATATTACTATAAGATATAATAATCAATGTCTAACAACGAAGAAGATATAAATTATGATGAACAAATTTGGATAGAACCTTTTGACAGAGCAGAAATTGAAAGAATGATCCTCTCGTCTTTCGATTCATTAGAAAATAAATCTAGAACGTTTGAAGAAATTTTATTTGCGATAAGAATAATTGAAAGAGAATTAGTTGAATTAGAAGGGAACCCCCAAGTGGACAGCGACAGGTATACAGAAATGGAGATTCGACAAGTTTTAGAAACAATGATAGAGAGAGGAGATGTATCAATTTCTGGATTGAATTTGGATTGGATGAATGAAATATTTTCATTACAAGAACTTCCTCCAATTCCTGAATTTGAAGAAAAAGAAGAATACGAACAAAAAGAAAAATATGAAGATCCATTAAGAAAAATTTTTCCACAACCACAAGAAGGTGATCAATTTAGAAATATATCAAATGATAAAATATATAAAATAATAAAAGTATTGGAAAATTATGAATATCAAGTTGAACAAGGGGAGGCAAAAAGTAAAATAAAATGGAATCCCGCAATTGTGAATGAGAATGAGCATTTTGTTCCTATTTTTATGCCTTATGCAAATGAAGATATAATTGAAGATTTAACTGGATTATTTAGTTCTCCAAAACCATTTACTCAAGAAGAATCAATAAAAATTAAAACTATTTTATCCAAAAGACCAAAACTTACTAATAATAAAGGAATGTTATTTTGGCATTCTCTTGTTAAAAATTTTGGGGAAATATTTAAACATACTGAAAACACGATGGATATATATAATAAAACATTAAATCTGAGAGACATAATGCCAAGCGTATTTCAGGATACTAAAGATGGAGAACATTTTGAATATATTAATTTTACAGGAATTATTGACAATTCATTAATAACTTCATATTTTTACATATTAGAAATTGACCATAGAAATATTCATAAATTAATTGAAAATATTCAAGATATTTATAATTCGTCGAATGATGATATATTTTATAATTTTTTAAATTTTATATTAAATCAAGTGGATAATCGGTATTCGATTAAAATTTATAATAAACTTGGATTAGAAATATTAAAAAAATTTAATTTTAATGAATTATTAAAACAGTTTATCACAAAATATAACTATTTTGAATGGGGAGGTACTATAACTTCTGATATTAAAGATTTTATCACAAATATAATTCATTCAAAATTGCATTTTATAAAAAATAATAATGATAAAAAACATCATATTTTATTTTATTGTAAAAATATAGATTTATTCAAATTAATATTAGAAACTATAGGTGAGGAGCAAGTTCGAGAAATAAAAATAAGTGATTTTGAATTTAATTATTTTTTAGATTATAATTTTAAACAATTAAGTTTTTTTTTAAAGGCTGGTGGAAAAATTCCAACACTTATTAACAATAAAAATATTTATCTTGACTCACAAATTTTTGAAATACCTGTTCTAGATCCTGAGCTTGCTGATTTATTAATAGATAAAGAAAAAATAATTACAATTTTTAGTGATTTTATAATTAATAAATTTAGAATGGATGATTTTAGAATGAATGGTAAAAATATTTTCGATTATTATTTTAAAAAGTTTTTAGAATTTGAGATTGAATTAAAAGATGAAATTAAATATAAAATTATATTTAAAGAATTTGAAAATTTATTACTGACGAGACCTATTAAAAAATTTAAACAAAATTATTTAGATAAAATAGAAATGTTATATGCTACCTTAGATTTACCGTTTGATTATAAAAAAGAAGAAAATGAGGAAAATGAGGAAAAAGAGGAAAATGAGGAAAAAGAGGAAAAAGAGGGGGTATTATTAATTGAAGACGTTATTAATATGATGATAAAAGAAGGATGGATTTTTTATCCAGTTTTTGATGAATTTGTGATATTTTTAATAAGTATAAATCGTGAATTTAATCCCAAATTAGTTTTTAATATTGAAAAGAATTTTACTAAAAATGTTGTATCTTTTTTGCATAAAAAAAGAAAATTAGATATAAAATTAACTCTTAGTTGTGACGAATCTATTTTAAAAAATATCGGTTCCACTTGGGAAAAGGAAAAAAGAATACTTTTAAAATATTGTCGCCAAATTAAAACTACTGAAGTCGAATTGAATAAGGAATGTCGTCCATTATTATCAGAAGAAGTTAGACAACATTTAGGAATACCTGGTAATGAAGATTATTATGGTGATAGATTTATGATTAATATTGATATTAATGATCCTTTATCATCTTTAATAAGTGCTTTATCACGTAATCGCCAAGTTGAACGTGATTTTTGGATTTATTATCCAACACGATGGGCAACTGGTCCAGTTGTAAGTTTATGGGAAAATGGTATGAAACAAGAAGGAGTCGATGCAGGAGGAGGAACAAAAACATTTATGGATTTAATTAGTGATCAAATTATTGAATTAGAATTATTTGAAAAAAAAGGAGATTCTTATATATTTCCAAAAGAATTTAAAAATCGTGATAAAATACCTTTCCATGTTCTAGCATCTATATATGATGATCTTGATGACAATTTTATGAACAATTTAGTTACGTATCCAGGTGTTGATTGGAGAACAGATTTTGTAGAAATTCAAGATTATATGTTATATAATTTTATTGCAAATATTCTGATTAAATCGATGGTAAATGGAATTCCATTAGGAATTAAATTCTCATTAAGCACATTATTAAGTATGTTTAGTAAAAAAATCGACGATTTTAAATATCTTTCTATCAATCTTGAAGAAGAAGGATTAACTACCAATTTAATTATATTGGCCAAGAATCTAAAAGAGTTAAATGAAAATTTAAATTTTCTGGATTATAATTTCGAAGAATTTGGACAAAAAAATCGAAAAGTAACATCAGATAATTTTTTTGAATATTTAACCGAGTTGGCAAAATCAGATTTTAATATTAAACCTTCTGGTAAGTATTATGGATTTATTCATGCATTTAAAGATTTAGATTTTAAAAATGCTTTTGATATGAAAGAAATTCAATTATTAATTCAAGGTTCATCAGTCGAAGATTTGGATATTGATCGATTGATAAATAAAATAAAAGTGATAACTGATTTAGATAAAGAGAAACAAGTAGCAGCCTGGTTTATAGAAATATTATACGATGTAGAAGGTAAAGATTTTCCATTAAATGATAATGAAAATGATGTAGATAGAATTAAATTACGAAAACGTTTCTTATCTGATCTTTTATTATTTTGGACAGGATTAAGAACTATTTCAGCAACTACGAAACTAACTGTTCGTGTTTTAGACAGAGGATCTTGGTTTTTACAATCTCATACTTGTTTTAATGGTCTAGAATTACCAATTAATATTCCAAGTAAAGAGGAATTGTATATTAAAATTAGAGAATCTTTTAAAATGGCAGGCAAAGGATTAAATCAAGTTGGTGGTGGTAATCGTGATGTTTATAATGTTGATAATATTGATAAAACTTTAATGGGTATTCTTGGGGGACTTATTTTCTTTTTGTAGTTGATATTGGAGTAGTTTCCATAATAAAGTCAAATATATCATCTTTATTATTTTTAATTTCGCCCGCAATAAATTTTTTCATATCCCGACGATATTTTAATTTTTTAGCACAAGGATATAATGTAATTGTTACGATACTTCCTACGATACTTCCTATAAATGTGCTAATTATCATAGATAAGGTTCGAACCCATTAGTTTTTTTCCTCATTTCAACATAATTTTTAATTAATAAATCATATCCATTATAAGAGGATATGATCTAAATATACGTTCTACTCGTCTATCGCGAGCCCTAACTCTATTTTGTCCATTAAATGACATAGCCCTACCCAGTGGTGGCAATTGATTAACTTTCCGTTTTGATTTTATAGATATAACTTGATTTTTAAGATATATATTCATCTTAGAAAGTCTATCTAAATCAGTATTAGATAAATAACTTAAAATATTATTTTCTAAATCATGTGGAATATTACTAAAAATTGAATAATTTCGTTCAATTGTATCATTCATTTCTATAATATATTCTTGAAATTGACGACATAATTTTTTTCGTTTTAAGTGTATATCTAAACTTGATGGCTCTGAATGTAATGATGTACTTAATGAAATAGCTTTATTAAAATTATTTTCTGACATTTGTAAAAAAGTTTTTACAATATTTAATAATCTATCAATATATGTTTTTGAAAAATTATAATTATAATCTCCTAAATATAATAATATTTTTTTTAAAGTGTTTTTAAATTGAATATCAAATTCACGAAATTCATCTTTCGTATTCAAATCCCAAAATTTAGGCAACGTTTTATCTAAGTATTCCATTTTATAATATATTCTAATTACAAGATTTTCAATTTTTTTTATAATTAATTTAATTTTTGTTTAATATCAATTAAAAAAAAAGGAAAATGTAAATTGATTTTTTTATTCAAAGTTAAATTAAAGTTAATGCAAATAATAACAGGAATACGAAATCTTGACGAAATTATTCATGATTATAAGATTGGATTAAATATATTTACTAATGAATCTTTTTTAAAAATAAATTCATTTTGGTTATTATTCAAATATCAAGAAAAATTAGCAGATATTTCTAATATATCAAATTTAGATTGGAAAACTCTTTACAAAATAGATAATGGAAATAGTATTTATTTTCGTCATCATCGGTCATATGAAAAAATTTCTATAAGCATGTTTATGTATTTATTCACAATAATTGGCCCGTTAATAGCAAAAATTAGTAATCCACATTCATGGATGATTAATTTATATATATGTATTGGTTCTTCTATCTGGTTTGGCATATATTCAATTTATAATATGTATTTTCGTTTAGATATTGTTGTTATCGCATTTCACGAAGATGGTATCAATTTTTATGAAGGATATCTCTGTCAATCTATAAAGGATCTGGAACAGAAAATATATTCTTATGAAGAAATAACTTTTAAAATATCTAAACAAAAATATGAATGGACAACAAATGAAGGTGGTAATCATCCGGAAATAGTACGTCATTATGGATTTGCTTCTATTATTTTTCTTGAAAAAACAAAATATAATCCTAGAATAGAATTAAAAAATATTCATAAAGAAGCACCTGAATGTACGGAAACAATTCATCAAAGATATATACAACATAAAACATACATGAAAAATATTTTAGATTTTCCATTACATTTTATACCTTGCGACCAAGAAGATGATAATATTCTAGAAGCCGTTAAAATTCAACCAATTTCACCTTAGAAATTTATCTAAATTTCCAAATTCTCTATTATACGCAATGTCTGAATCATCTTCATCATCACTTTCATATTCATATTCATCTTCAGGTTCGTCAAAGATAATTTGCCTTCGTCCTCGCGTAGATGCAACATAATAAATATTTTTTTCATCTTTAATATCAACGTCATCACAAATACGAATAATATTGTGTTCTAAACCTTTATACGAATGAACTGTATACATCATACATTCAGCTTGTTCTTTATCACGAACCAAATTAGCCTCGATGTCAGAAATTAAATTATTTAATTCATTTTCACTTAACTTAAGTAAAAATGAAGGTAAATCATCAGCAAATCCAGCCATCTCTTCTTCAGTTAATTTAGAAATTTTTAACTTATTGTGTAATTTTTTCATATAAGAAACTTGACGATCAAAATTATTAATCCAAACTTTGTCAATATTTCTAGCCGCTGTTAATAATCTCCGCCAACTTCGGAATAAATATACATATTTTGCTTGAGGTTCAGCATCATAATATATATTAGTTTTCCATTTAACACCAGATACCATCCATAAATCATCAAATTCCTTACATATCTCCTTACACGCAGGATTTCCAATACGAAAAGTCTTATAAAACTCAATGACAAATGTATCAGTTGGTAACTTTTCAAAAGCATTAATCGCACCACGCCATTCATAAATAGCTTGTTTGGGATCGCCAACAAATACTTTAGGAATTGTTGTATCATTTAAAAGCATTTTCAACATAAGAGGGTCACAATCTTGGGCTTCATCAAAAAATACCATATCATAGTTATCATCAAGATAACCTCTAGCCCAATGTTCTACCTCGACCATCTTTCTAATACTATCAAAAGTAAAGAATTTTTTTTCCATTGCCTTCTCCCATAAACTTTTTAATATAGCTTTCTTTTGATTTCCAAAATTTTTTTTAATGTATTTGTCAATTGATGAATATTCCACTTGTTTACAAAATTTTGCAAACCAAATACAATAATAGTTTTTCACTTTCCAAGGTTTATTTGCTAACCAAGGATACACACTTCCAATCGTTTGAGGTTTCAAATCAATAATACTCATATTTTCGCCATTAATACCAGTTTTTTGGATAAAAATTTGCCGCATCAAACCATCAAATGTACAACAAGCAACATTTCGAATCTTCTTATGGTATAATTTACATCGTATTTCACTAATTAATGCTTTGTTAAATGCTAAATATAAAATCTTCTTTTTTTTATGAATTTCAGCAAGTTCCAGTAAAGTTGTTGTTTTACCTGAACCAGCAACAGCTGTAATTGCCACTATTTCATTTTCAGTAAATTTATGTCGTTTAAGATATCTACGATTAATACCATCGAACCATTTCATTGAAAGGGTACAACGACCATAAATAATTTTAACCATTTCAATATCTTCAAATGAATTAAAAAACTGCTCGGCTTGTTTAGAAAAATTACCCTTAAATTTAATCATTTTAAGAAAATCTTTAAATTTAAGAACCTTACAAACCCAAACAGTTTTACGCATACCTTCAACCTCAATATTATATTCGGTTGTATTTTTTAATAAAAGCCATTCTTTAAAATTTGTTCTAAGAAAAATATTTTTTTTACATTTCTTAATCATATCTTTAAAATCATCTACGACTTCACAGATAGCAAATAAACCAACCTTAACTTTTTTTACATATACCTTACTTACATCAAATATCCAATCAGTTTTATCATTATTTACAAAACTATCTTTATCTTGAAAAGTAATATTTAAACTATTACCTTTATGAGACTCTGTAATAAATTTTTTCTCAATATTCATATGAAATTGATTTTAATATAAATAATAATATTTCAATTCTAATTACTTAATATATTTTATAATAAAATATATTAGATTATTTTATAATATGTTAGAAAACATAAATTTTTTACATACTGATATAAAAAATATAATTTTCAAATATCTCAAATGTCATACACGAGATTGTAATCAAATTGGTTATGAGAAATTTAGTTTACTACAATTGAAAGAAAATAATCATATATATTGTAAAAAATGTTATCAATTAGCAAAAAAATATGATAGAACATTTGTATTTAGTAGTCCCTGGGGATATCAAGGACGTTCATATCTAACATCATCGTCAATTTTATAATTGACGAAAAAATCAAAATAAAAATTGAGATTTACTAACATTATGAAAATAAAGATGATTAAATCTAATACAAATTATTATTTGCATAATCTTTTAAAACCGATAAAAGGTAATAAAATTCTAGATTATAGATTTAGAACAAGAATAGATGAAAAATATATTCCTCAATATTTTAATAATAATATTGTTTTTCAAAGTTTTGCAAGTTTTCAACAAAATAATTTAAAATTATCAAAGTTAATTCGTAAATTTGTAAAAGATAATATTAAAACCAACTCAATACAAGCATTTGGAGGCGAAAGTTATTTATATTCAGATAATAAAAAGGATACATTATGTTATAGTAATTCGCAAAGTATTTTATCTGACATAAAATATAATGGATATGAAAATATCAAAAAAGTTGATTATAATAAAGAAAAATTCTTTTTTACAAATGATGATATTGTTTTAAATTTATCAAAATTAAATCAAAATCTAATAAAACAAATCAATAATTCATATGTAAATAGAATTATAATTATAAATTGTCATCATAAAGATTTTTGGAATAAAATAAAATTATTAACAAACTTTAAATTAATGAAAAGAGAAAAATATATTGATTATAAATTAAATTTTTTTCTAACTGGTAATATTTTTGTAAGAAAATCATTTATTTCATTAGGTGGAAATTGTTCTGTAACATATCAACTAAATAAATATAATTTAAGAAAAGAAAGTTATCCATTTGATTGGTCTAAAATAAAAATTAATAAGATAAAAGATGCGATTGAAAATAATTTTAATAATTATAATAAAGTAGAAATAGCAAAATATTCAGAAAATCATAAAAGTTGGGTATTTAAAAATAAATATGCTTCGTTTGCTCATGAATATTTAGAAAATTATAATTTAGAAGAGTTTGAAAATAAATTAATTAAAAGAATAAATAATTTTAAAAAAATTAAAAATCCAATTTTTATAAGAATAGAAACATATTCATATAAAAATCGAGAAATATATATTAAGTATTGGGAAAAAATAATTAAAACCTTGAAAAAAAATTATAAAAATTTCAAAATTATTTTAATTAGTAAATTTAATCCAAATATAAATCAAATAAAATGGTATCCATATAATGAATTTTCAAAAGAATGGCAAAATAATCATTTAGAATGGGAGAAAATTTTTTTAATGTATTAATAAAATCCAGTCCCGTTTTTAAAATTACTATTGTTTAAGAAACCATTCAATATCAAATTCGTCAATATCTTGAGTCAAATATCCGTCTTCTGTTTTAAAAAAATATTGTGGAAAATCAAAATCTCTATAAAATCTATCAATCATAAAATCTTTTAATTCTTTTAATTTTTTATAATTATATTTTTTTAATGTATCTTCATATAAATAAAATATAATCTCAAAAATAGTTTCATCACCTTCTTCTGATTTTAATTCTTCTACAATTGTATCATAATTATATTCTAATTGATATTTATAACTATAAATAAGTTCTTCTAATACCAGTGGTAAAATCGGAAATGTATATTTTTTTTTAGACATATTATATTAATTATATCATAATTATATCAATTTTTTTATTCGATTAATAAGAACAACCGTAGTCCTCCCACGCCAAATGTAATTTATAGAACTTTAATAGAAAAAATGAAATAAGAAATTGAATTCTAATTATATATATTAAATAAAAATGACTTGTGAATATTTAAATTGCAAATTTAAGACAAAAGGCAAAAATGAATTTTGCGGAAGACATCAAAATCTAGGCAAAAAATTAAAAAATCCCGAACTTTATTGTACTGCTAAAAAATGTACTAATTTAAGAATCGCGAATAGCCAAAAATGTCAAAAATGTCAAAAAAAAATTTGTCAATATCCAAATTGTAAATTTAGTATAAAATCTAAAAGTGAAAGTGATGAATTTTGTGGAAAACATATAAAACTTGGAGCAAAATTAAAAAATCCTGAACTTTATTGTACTAAAAAAAGTTGTGCTAATTTGAGAGCTGAAAATAGTAAAAGATGTCAAAAATGTATTGCTCAAAAACAAAAAAAAGAGGCAAGTAAAATTCCGTGTCAATATCCAAATTGTAAATTTAGCGTAAAACGAAAAAGTGAAAGTAATGAATTTTGTGGAAAACATATAAAACTTGGGGCAAAATTAAAAAATCCTGAACTTTATTGTACTAAAGATAATTGTGGTAATTTGAGAGTAGAAGGACACAAATCATGTAAAAAATGTCTTGATCAAAGTAGAAAATTTGAGGAAATTCGTAAAAAAAAGAGAAAACAAATTCCAAAAACAAAATGTCGATTATGTGAAAAGGAAATTGAAGATTTTACAACATTGAGTGGTAATAAACCAACTTTATGTAAATATCATTATGAATTAGAAACTTTAAGGGAAGAGCGACGACCAGAAAGGGATAGGAAAGAAGAATATAACGAATATGATGAAAAAAGAAGAGATGATCCTGAAAGAATAGAATATAAATACAACTACCATAGATCATTAAATTTTAAATTAATTAATTATAAATCGAAATGTAAAAATAGTGATGATTCATCAAAAACTTGGAAACTAACAGATGAATATGCTATTTTTTTATTTAAATCACCTTGTTATTATTGTGGAAAAGTTTCGTATGAAAGTAATTGGAGTGGAATTGATAGAAAGGACAATAACGAGTGTTATACAACAAAAAATTCAAGATCATGTTGTAAATTATGTAATATGATGAAAGAAACGTATGATGCGGATTTTTTTATCGAACATTGTAGAAATATAGCACGACATAATAATAACATATTAAATAATTAATTGTTTTTGATAAACCACCCAGCAATTAACCCGCCCAGACCAGACATTATACTAAAATTTTTAGCACATAACGTAAAAAATTTTTTAATAAGCCACCTAAATGGTTTATTAAAAAACGATAAAAGAATACTAAATCTATATTTAAGCGCGATAAAAACAATATGTACGATTACATTATGAATTTATAACAATATAGATAACTTACCTAGTGTGAGAGTGTGAGTGAGAGAGAGATAAGTGTAATCTAATTACTTAAATTACCCCATATCTACACATAACCGAAGAAGAGGATTAATTATATGAATTCATGAGAAAATTCAAATAATAAGACCGAATAGTAAATTTGAAATAAGTGTCCATACCAGACATAATACTGGATACGCTTAATTCGAATATGCGAGACCGCCCATTCCCGACATAATTCTAAGCACGTTATAATTGACGGCATATACTTTTACGACGGCATTGCTTGCGGTAACTGTGACATTAAGAGTAGCGTTGTCAATTCGGGACATATTTGCGGTACCAGATGGTTGATGTTCAGCTGGTTTGAGAGCAAATGAGTATACGTTAATTCCTACTGCTGGGGAAGATCCGAAGCATTGGTATGGTTGTACCCAGTTGAAGTATGATCCAGCTCTTTCTGCGAAACGGTCATGTCCGTTAAGTTGTAATTTAGCGGAGGTAATATCAGTGTATGTGAAGTTGGCATCATCGGAAGATTTGACTGCCCATACGAGACATTTGACTGGATGATTGAAATTGAGTTTGACTTTGTTGTTGGTTCCAGTGATAGATTCATCACCAGTGAATTGAAGTTGTTCAATTAGATATTCGTGGGAAGTTTGTGCGAATCTACGTCTTTCATCAGTATCAAGATATACATAATCGATGAAAAGAGAAGTATCTCCTAGGGATGCGGCACCACCGGATTGCGCACCAACACAATCAGCGAGAGCTGCGAATTCAATGTTAAATTTAACTTCGTGGTATTGAAGGGAGATAAGTGGGAGAGCAAGACCTGGGTTTCTGTTGAACCAGAATTGAAGTGGTACATATACGGTGTATGCACCTTTGGTTGCGGCTGCGGCTGTGACTCCTGTGTTAGCTGCTACATCACCAATCATGTTGGCGTATGCTGCTGCTGCTCCTGCTTCTTGAGTAAGTTGTTGCCAGATAGATAGCCAGTCGGAGTATTGTTTATCAACTCTTTGACCACCGATTTCTACTTCTACGGATTTGATAAGAGCATGTCCTACTTCTGCGGACCATTGGAAACCAGAACCAGTTGCGGTTACTGCTGGGAGAGTTGCTTGGAGATAACAGTTGGTAATAAGATCACCATTTCTTGATACGGTTACTGTTACTTTTTTTCCAAAGTCTGGGGATCCATTGAAAGTTTGTTCAATAGATTCTACGGAGAAGTTTGTGTGTCTTCTGTAGACAACTTTGAAGAAAGTGATTTGAGGGTTACCTGTAAGGTAAATATCTTGTGCGCCATAAGCGACTAATTGCATTAATCCACCACCCATTTTATTTGTTTTATATAATAAGGAAAGAAAAAAATTTTGAGTTAAATAAAATTTAATTAATTAATTAAATAAAAAATAAAATAAATAAAAAATAAAATAAATAAATAAATACATACAAATTTAAATAATATATTATCAATTTGTGATGATAAATATATCAGTCTATGAACGACTGGGATAATAAATTTAAAAAATAAATATATGACTGAAGTTAAATTATATATGTATATAAAGATATCTAAATATATAATTTAATCAAATTTTGTACACCCTATATATATTAAATTTTTTATTTCAAAATAAATTTAAATAAATATTAAAAAATAACTCATCTAATTAATTTAAATTGAAACAAATTATACCATATATCCTTGTGATTGGATTAATGTAGTAATTTTAAAAAAAAGACTATGTTCAATTCCTCCAAAATCGTATAATCCACCATCATATTTTTTAAATTTAATAAAAAGTTGGTTTAATTTTCCGAGAGGTGGATTAAAAATTTTTTTTGTAATATATTCATTCATATTATAAAATCTAGTTTTATTTTTATCAGATGTTAATGTAATTTTAGCAAAAGAATTTGAAACACCATATCCTCTACCTTCCATATTTGATAAATTATCTATATGTAATAGAATATAGTTCTCCCCATTAATATTATATTGATTTTGTCCGCTATAGCTTGCTGACCCTGATAAATCATTTCTAATAAAACCTAAAATACTTCCTATACTTCGTTCTTTATATAAATAACGAGTATTATCTTCATATTTTTCAGTATTACCTCTAAAAATAAGCGAAAAAATATTATCTCCCCCGGTTAAATTACTAGCAATAGACATTTTTCTGGAAGTTGTATCGACTGTAACTGTATATGTTGATTGACCGGCAGTGGTCATTTGTTCTCCAATAGTAGTAGCCAATTCACTTTCAGTATAATTGCCTTGAGGTATAGTAGCAGTATAGTATGTATTTGTAGAAGTTTGTGTATTTGTTTCAATAAAATGAATTTCATTATTGGATGCATTAATAATATATCCAGAATGTGGAATTTCTGCTGAAATTAATTCAATTGATACTATATCTTTATAAACATTATTCAATTCAATTTCATATTGAGATGTACTTGAAAATAAATCATAATTTCTATCACGACTATCAATTACAACAAAATATTCTTTTGTAAGACCTTTATTTGCTTCTGCTAAATATTTTTTAAATATATCAGGTTGTTTAATAAGCATTTGTAAATTAGTAGGTTGTGGGGGTTCATTTAGAGCTATTTTTTGTTCAGCGGTTGGTAATTCTGAATATTGTGTATCTGCGTCCATTCCGGGCAAAACTTTATCAAATTCTTCTATATTTTCTTCAATAATTGTTTCTAAATTATTTTCATTATTTTGATATTTTCTATCAGAAAGTGCTTTTTCATAATCTTCTGATATTTTTGTATTATCTTCTCTATATTGGTCTTCAAATTGAGGATTTCGTCCTTTCATTTCTTTTAATGGTTGATCATTATTTCTTTCTTTTTGTATTTGTTCAAAATTATTTATTATATCACGATTGCTTCCCGGAAAAGATGTAGATGCGAATTGTGTATTTTGTCTAGATGGATGTTCAGATACATTACCAAAAGATCCGGTTTGTCTTGGTTGTATTTGCATATTTTTATTATCTCTTTCATTTCGCAATGATTCTTTTGGAATATCAATTGAATTTTTATCAGGTGACATATCATTATGAATTTTTTTTATAATAATTTCTATTAATTCATTTATAGTAGTTCTATTTAATCCTTTAACATAATCTATTACTGAAGTTGTATTTTTTTTAGGTTCAGAATTATTGTAAATATGTTCCATAATTTTTACACATAATTCTTCTTCATCGTCACCAATTGAATAATCATATTCATTCATTAAGTGTTCATAAACTACACTTAATAGTACTTTATAGTTATTTTGTGAAAAGAAAACATTAAATATTTTATCAGACATATTGTACTTATATTATATAATATATCTAATATTATATCATTTTTATATACGAATGAATTAATTAATTATACTATAATAGTTTCTTTTGATGGTTCTGGTATTGAATTTTGTTCTAAATGTTGTATCATTGCATTTTGATTTCCTATATCGATGTCAGAATATATTTTTTGTTTAAGAGTTTGTATTTTAAATGTTAATGAATGTTCTAATCCATGAAAATCGTAAAAATTATTACCAAATATTTTAAAATTTATAGTTAATTTAGATATATCAATTGTTGGGTGAAATCTTTTAATAATTGGATAGACTAGTAAATTATTATAAAAAGTAGTTTTATTTTGAGCGGAATCTAATAAAATTTTAGCAAAATCATCCTGACTATTATAATGAATTCCATCTATTAGACCACTTAATTCTGGTATTTCTAATAAAACATAATCTTCACTTTGAAATGTTATTCTATCATTTGAAGTATAATTATTTTGTCCAGAAAGGCTAACAGCATCAAATCCTAGAGTTCGTCCGATTGTGTATGTAATATATTTATTTCTAAATGAATCAATACCATAATTTTCTATACCATTACTAAATACTAAATTAAAAATATTATCTCCACCAGAAAGATCACTGTGTATTTTAATTTTTTCATCAGATGTAAATGATACGTTATATGTTGATTGCCCAGCTGTATTTAATGCGTTTTGAAGAGCACTAACTATAGTTTGAGATGTATAATTTCCAATAGGAATTTCAGCTTCATAATATGTTGAACTAGCAACTTGATCATTTTTTTCTTGAAAATGTAAAATATTATTGTAATATTCTATAAGATATCCTGATTTTGGTATTTCTGCTGTAATAAGTTCAACTGACACTACATTTGTATATATTTCATTTAAATTAATTGTATAATTATTTGAATTTGGGAAAATATCTGTATTTCTATCACGACTATCTATAGTAAAAAAATTATCAAGTGTTTTATCTTCTCCATAAATTTTTTTATGTAATTTATCAAAATGTTCTGGTTTACTAATAAGAATGTCAGTTTTATATTGTTTTGGTGCACTCAAATCAATTGGTTGATTTAATTTTTGTTTTTCAATATTTAATTTTTTATACATTTTTAGTGGATCAATATCATTTTTTATTCTAATATGATTATATATTTGTCTAGTTTCTAATTGTCTAGAAATTTTCTGGTTTATATCATCACTAATAGAAACTGGTATTTGGTTGGGAAATTTTTTTTTTATTTTTTCACTTTTTTTATTTTCATTTTGAATCAGTTCATTCATAGTGATTTGTTTTTCTGTCTGAAAATTTAATTTAAAAACATCTTCTTTAATTGTATCTAAAATATTTTTAATAACAAACATATTAGCTTTTGTTTTTGATAAATTTGGATTAAATTTGTTATAAATTTGTTCCATTAATAAGTATATTTTTTCATCATAATCATTTACATTAATATTTATATTAAATTTTTTTTGAGAAAAATTAATTAAATAATTTGATATTAATTGATAGTTTTCAACACTTAAAAAATCTTCCATTATACTTTAACTATATAGATAATTACAATTAAATAATTTTAAATATATTTTTACAACTATATTAATTAGTTTTAAAAATACAATATTCGAATCAAAAATTTTATGAATTTATAGATTTTATTTTTTTTTGAAGATCATCATTTTGTTTTTTAGCATTAGCAAGTTTTTGAGATAAGTCAGAAACTGATTCATAATATTCTGTTTCAAAATTTTCAAGAATAGATGAATCTTGTAAATCAGCAAAATCTTCACGATTATATTTACAAGCAATTGTTATAAGTATAGCAAATAATAAAATAATAACACTTACATCTAATATTTTATTTAAAAACTTAGTCATTCTATTATATAATAAAACATTATAAAAAAAATTACATATTAAATATATTTACAAATTTTTTTGAATTTCCTGAACAAATTCAAGGGCTCTTGCGGATCTATCTTGTGCAATTTTTGCCTGTTCTACAAGACTAGTAGCATAATCTATAACGCTTTTCATACAAGTTTTTTTGGATAATTTTCTAGCAGTTTCTGATTCAACAGCAGCTTCTACAGATAATCCTTGTGAAAGAACTCCTTCAGTTTGAATTTGAGCTTCTGTAGCAGCATTTTCTGTCTTTTGTTCTTTTTTCTTTTGTTTTTTCTCATCTTTTTTTTCATCTTCCCAAAAAGCTTCAGTAATTGTTCGTAATAAATCAAAATTTTCAATATTATCAAATGATTCTTGTTTTTTGGAAATGTTTAATACAGCAACTAAAATACCAATAACTATAATAACTAAACCAAATATTATCAAAGTTTTATTCATAATGTATATATAATATAATAAAATATTATATTTTTTATTTTGAGTTAAATTTAAGATATATAAAAAAAATCTCTTTATATTATAAAATTAATAATGAATAAAGCAAAAAGAATAGAAAATTCAAAACCTTTATGGACAGAAGATAATGATTTAGAAGATTATGTAGATATATACGGAGATAACTTATATAAACTTCGTTATTACATTTTCAAACATAGAGAAAATGTAAACATATATGAACCAGTATCTAAGTGTAAATCATTAGATAATAAGGAAACTTTACTTTTTGATAAATATATTTATGCTAGATTAGAAATTGATGGTAATTTTGAATGTTCAAATTATAGAAAGAATATAATTACAGAAGACTTATTATCAATAGGTCAATTTGAAACAAATTGTATAAAAACTATCGCAAATTTAATAAAAAGAGATAATCAAATTATGGAACATTGGAAAAGAACACTACATAAAGTAGAAACATCTTTGAAATATTGGATAACAGAAAGAATCCCTTCTGTATTAAAAAATGAAATATCTAGTAATGCATCAAAACATTATATAAGTATTAATGGAATAAAAGGAAAAAAAATTTATATGGATACATTAAAAAATGATTCTATATTAATAAAAAAATCAAAATTATCGTTCATATATTTACAAGAAGTTAGAAAATTATATAGTAAAATTTTAGGACAATTAAATAAATTTAGGACCTATAAAATGACATTATCAAAAAAAGAATTAAAAATTTGTTCTAATGATGAAATTATGTTAAAAGGACCATTTAAAAAATATTTTGATATATGGCCAAGTAAGATACAAATCGAGGAAGATATTGACTTAGAAAAATTTTTTGAAGATATATTATCAAATTTAGATATCCCAATCGAACTTACAACTAAAGAAGCAATTTCAAATAATGATATATATAATAGATATTTAAAATGGTTAAGTGATTATAAACAAACAATTTCTAGGAAAGTTTCACAAGCAACTTTAGATACAATTTTACCAAAACATTATATCAATCTAGCTCGTAATGTATCTAAAAAAAACAAAAAAAAAAAAAAATTAGAATAATTACTTAATTAAATTTATATTTATATTATAATATAAGATGAGTAATCATTGTACAACAAAAGATGAAATCTGTAATTTATTAAAAGAATTAAAAAAAAACGAAACAAAAACTACTACTGATATTAGTAATATTTATAAAAATTTAGATGATATAATTAATTCTAATTCAAAAATAAGAAAAAGATTACGAAATTCTGTGACATCTGTCACAGAATACACTGGGGGTGGAAATAATGAGATAGAATTAGACGAAGATTTTGTTAAATGGATTAAAAGTATTCAAAAAAGATACAAAAAAGATAAAACTTGGTTAGAGGATTTTATAAATGAAATGAAATATGAAAAAATTAAAAATTTTAAAATACTTAAAAAAAATATAAATGATGATAATGAACTACTTCCTTATTTAATAAAAGAATTTAAAGTTGATTTTGAAGAATTATTAAATTATCCAAAACAACAAATAGATAGAAATTATTTAATTAAAGCCATAGAGAAAATAAATAGTAAATTTAATTTAGTAGAAAAAGAAGATATATATAGTATTTCAATCGAACAATTATATAAACATTTATCTTCATTAATTACAAAATATAAAGATAAAATTCCAGAAAAAGATATAAAAAAAATTTTACGAAATTTTGGTAAAGAAAATCATCTGGATTATCAGATGAAGATTCTTCGCCGAATTATAGAAAAAAAAATAAAAAATAATTTAAATTTTTATATATATGTTCAAAATAATGAGTTAAATAATAAAAGAAATATTTTAGAAAATTTAAAAGAACGTGTGTATAGTAAAAATATTAAAAATTTTATTGAAAAAATATCAAACAAAATAAAACAAATTTATCATACAAAAAGCGAAGAAATATATGAAAATTTAAACAATAGTGGAATAGGTAAAAAATTTTTTAAAATTCTAACAAATGATGGTAAAATTGAAGTTAATGATATTGATTACAAATATTATGATATATTAGAAACTGTGATGAGAGATAATTATGAACAATATTTAATACATAATAATTCAATATCAGAAATACATAATAATACCTTACCAATTGGATTTATCGTAGAAAATATTAAAAATGGCCCTGATTCTCAATTTGCTTCAATAGTTAGTTGTTTAGATGATGATGATTTAATGGAAATAATTTCAAATAAATGCATCAAAAATAAAAATCCAAGTATTAAAAATTTTTGTAAAAATTTATCTAAAGTAAGAATAAATGCCAAAAATAATTATATTTCAAACTCTAAAGTAAATATTGCCCAACAAATAATAAGAGAATTAGTTTCTAATTTTGTCAAAGATTATATGAATTATAATCCTTATGTAATACATATTTTATCAATAGTAATGGAATATAAAGACTCATTACAATATAATCATTTGTCATTACCATTTATCAAACAAAAATATCATCCATTTTCGGAAAAAAATATGGGTTTACCTGATATAGAAGTAAAAAAAATAACAAATGAATTAAAATCTCTTATTACTCAAAGTGAGTATTTGAATCCTGATTATTTAGATAATTTGACACCAGTATATTGGGGTGATGAAATAACATGGAATATACTAGGTTTTATATTTTATAAATATTTTGGAATATTATTAATTTATATTTCTGGAACAAGTAAACAAATTCGGACAGGTAAGTATATAAGTTGGTTTTCACATATTCAATTACATAAAAATACTAATTTAAAAGATAAAGCAAAATATGCTATATTTATGAGCGGTTCTCCAAGTATAAATGATAAAGGTATTCATTATAACTCAATGTATTATGTAAATAAGAAAAAAAAAATTAAATTATTTTCAATTGATAAAAAAAGTTCAGAATTTAAAAAATATCCAGATTTATTAAAAGATTTTATAGAGAATATTACATATTATTCTTAAGAATAAAGATATGATAATGCTCAATAGTTTTTATACTTCTTGTCTCAATTTTATTTTTGAAACATATAAACTTTTTATATCCAAAATAGTTAGTAATAATACTTTCTATTTCTATTTTTACTAGTTTATAATTTGGAGATATCCAAAGAATATGATGTGATATATTTTTTTCTATATCATATGGAAAACGATTTATTGTTATTTTATATCTTAAGTTATGTAAGATTGTATCGAGAATATAATTATCAATAGACACACCAATTTTTTTTTTATGTATATCATATTTTTTTTGAACTTTTTCTTTTCTTGGTAACGGAATATTTGGTGTAATAAAATGAAATTGTTTTAAATATTTCCAAGTAATTGTCATTATTTATTTTTTATTAATATATTTATATTCTAAAAAATAAATAAAAATTGAAAAAAATAGTAAATGAATATATAGTAATTTAGTATTGATATAATGACTAAAACTTTATGGTGTATTCGACACGGAACTGCTTTACATAATATTTTGTCTAGGCAAATTGGTGATAAAGCATATACAGATTATACTGATACTCCTTTAGTGGAAAAAGGAAAAGAAGAATCTTTAGAATTTGGAAAGAGATGGAAAAATTTAAAGAATATAGATATTGTATTTGTATCTCCTTTAACGCGAACTCTTCAAACTGCTACTAATATTTTTAATGGAACTGATAAAAAAATAATTGCAATAGAAGATATTCTTGAATTTCCTCAAGGCATGCATTATTGTAATAAACGTAAAAAAAAAAGTGAATTAATTAATCTTTTTCCTAATGTAGATTTTTCTCTTATTGATGAAAATCCTAAATATTGGCAGGATGATATTCAAGAAACTGTTTCTGAATTACAAAAAAGAATTCAAACATTTTTTGTTTTTACTAGAAAAAGAGATGAAAAAAATATTTGTATAGTTTCACATAGTTCATTTTTAAAAGTACTTTTATTTGGAGAAATTGGTAATTGGAATAACGGGTTAAAACATTGTTATCCTTACGAATATAAATTAGAGCATATTTAATGATATGTAAATCTAGTCTAATCGAGTGTTAGAGTTTTATAATATCAAAGATTAAATCGCACAATTGATATAATAAGGATAAAATCGCATATGATTTTAATTCAACTATAACTGGATAAAAAATATAAATCTTCAATATATTTTATAGAATTTATTGAAGATTTACTAAGTTTTTGATTATTTTCCGATAAGATTCAAACTGCTAAAAATTAAATAATAAAAGTAATTTTTTTTAACAAATAACGTTTTTTAATTTATTATTGAGTAAATTTTTCATATTTTTTACTTTCAAATTTTTAGTATTTTGATCAATATTTTTACAAACAATTTTAATATTTTGTTTGCCTTTAATCATTCCACCTTTATACAACATCAAAAGTTTTAATGCTTTTGATAATTCTGATTTATTTTTGTATTTTTTAGTATTCTCTATTCCCCATTTATGTGCGATTTTATTTAATTGTTTTCTTGTAAAATTTTTAAAAATATATGATGATGAATCTTTAGTCCATAAAGATTTTGAAGATTTTTTTCCACCAGTCATTTTATTAATTGGCATATTATTTGATTTAATTTTAAATTCAATTGGATTTGATAAAAATTTTAAAAAATCATCATTTTTAATTTTAGACGATTTAATTTGTTTGCTTAAATTGTTTCCTCCAATTTGTTCAGTTGTTTTAATTAATTTTTTTTTAAGAGTGGTTAATTCTTCTGCTACGTTTTTGGTAGTTCGTTGTTCGTTAGTCATATATCCTTGTACATCATCAACAGTAAGATTTAATTTATTAATAAGAGCATCCATTTTTTTTATAATTTCCCAATATTCATCAATTTTTTGTTTATTAAGACTTGTTTCTTTTAACATATTTATAACTTCTTGTTCATGTCCTTTTTCTTTGTTTTTCAAAATAGTTAAAGCCTGAGCCCATTTACTAATAGGTTTTTCCATTTTGTCTATATATGTTTGAAGTTTTTTGAATTTTTTTTGATGTTCATTAGACGTGTTTATTGCTTTTTTATTTTTCTCTAATAAATCTTCATTACTTCTTTTTAAATCGCTATATTTTGTTTGTAATTTTTGAGTATTTCTTAAATAATCATCTGTTAATTTTTCTTTAACTATGCTATAATTATTTAATAATGTTTTTACTTTTTCATATTCTCCACTGGTTTTTGTTAATATATTTTCATTTTCTTGCATTAGTTTATTCAACGCAGAATTTTGTTCAGTTAATTTTTGATCACCACTAAACAATTTTTGTTGAATTGTTGTTCCATCTTGTTGAATTGACTCTTGTAAAGAATTAGTCATAGCAATACTTATTATAAATTATTAAAAGATATATTTTTATATAAAAAGATTATACATTCAAAATTGGTGCTGATGATAATGATTGTGTATAAGGATTTTTTTTGAAAGCACTTAATAAAACTGGATTATTTCTTTGATTTTGGCAATATTGTTGTTTCATATTTGTTACCTTTGGTAATGTTCTACATCCATTTGTAAGATTTTTCTTAATTACCCATTTAGGATTTAATTTAATATTTCTAGATTCCATATTAATAATATCAGATCCTATAGCATTTTTTGGACCACTTTGTGTTGGATTTCTTCCTTTTAAAGTAAGTTCTTTTAGAGCATTAATTTCTGCATTATACATATTATCTCTATTAGTTTGTTCATTTGATCCAGAACCTGTTCCAACATAATTTTTAGTCATAACTGTTTGTTTAATAGTTTGTCGTGCTATATCATTTGGATCATATACAATTGATTTTTTGTTAGTTGCATTGGCTGTTCCTTCATAATTTTTATCTTCATATTGTTGTCTGATAGTTGTTTTAGCATTATCAGTATATTGATTTTGACTTCGTTTATTTCCTAAAGCATAACCTTGTTGATTTATATTTTTAGAAGTTTGTTGTCTAATAGTTTTTTTAGCTTTATCGGTATATTGATTTACAAGATTCTTATATGAATTGATATGACCAGTTTGATTAATATTATCACCAGTTTGTTCTCTAATAGTTTCTTTTATTCGTTCATCACTGTCATATACTATATGTTTTTTTCTAGAACCACTATAGTTAGCAGTAACATTTCTCTCAAGTAACATTTCTTTGCCAGTATGTGATGGTTTATCATTAGGATCATATACTGTTTGGTTTCCAACTTGACCGCTAATACCACCTGTAATATTTTTACCGACAAGTGTTTCTTTAATGGTATTTCTTGCTAAATCATTTGGATCATAAACTGTAAATTTATTTACTTGACCGCCAACTCCACCAGTAATATTTTTACCGACAAGTGTTTCTTTAACAGTATTTCTTGCTAAATCATTTGGATCATAAACTGTAAATTTATCAATTTGGCCACCAACACCACCAGTAACATTATGTCCAACGATTGTTTCTTTAAGAGTTGTTTTTGCTATATCATTTGGATTATAAATATAACTTTGTTTATCTTTAGGTGCTATATTAGAAACAGGAATACAAAATTGTGCTTTTGCTGGTGTTCTAGTTTTTCCTTTAACATATGATTCATCTGCACCACGGGCATTAGAAATTCCAAATTTGTAACTAGGTTTTTTACTAACTCTTTGTTTTCCAGCCATAGTTTTTTTAGAAACCAATGATTTTGCGTTTCCACTATATTGTTTTGATGTTCGTGAACGAGCGGTTCCATTATTAACAAAATTTTCTCTTTTACTTGATTTTGCCATACCTCCAAAGGTCTTCTTTTGTAAATTAGAGTGTTTATTTTCTGAAAATCTAGCTGGTTTTCTAGAAATAACTTTAGATTGTTTTCCTCTTTTAACGAATTTAACACCTTTAAGTATTCTTCCTTTATAAGAAACTTTTGGTTTAACTCTTAATTCATCAACAGTTTTGTATTTTGGTCTATATGAATCATGAAAACCATGTTTACTTTTTTCATTTACTTTTAATCCAACACCTGGACCAACTTTAATTTGTTCAAATGGTTTTTCATTTGGTTTTTTATCAGAAATCCAGTATCGTTCTAATCCTCTATCTTTTTGAACTTGATTACCAAAAATATTTTGTTTAACAGGTTTGAATAATCTTTTAACTTCTTTTTTATGTTTGTAACTAGGTTGAGCACCAGTAAAGTGTTCTAATTTAGTTCTATATAAATCTGGTTTCATATTTTGTTTTATTGAACCACCAAAGAAAGGTTCCATATTATTATGGAAAAATCCTGGTCTTTTTTGAGTATGTTGTGATTCTCGTTTAACTACAGGTTTCCATCCTTGTGTGTTACTAACATTTGATAATGGAATAATATCTTTTTCTTTTTGTATTATTTTTTGTTGTGATTGTTTAATAGGAACTCCAGAAGATTTTTTGATTGATACTGCTGGTCTTTGTTGTTTACTTTTTCTATTGTTAAACATTGGTGGAATAATATTAGTTTCTATAGGTTTTTTACTTTTTTTCCATAATTTATTTGCCATATTTTGTTCTTGTCGGCGTGCTTTTTTTACAGTATCAGAATTATATATTTCTTTTGAATTTGGTTTATCATGTTTAGAAACTTTTTTTCTTTTAATAGAAACTCTTTCTTCTCGCCCATCTTTATTTAAATAATACCCTACTCCAATGAGAGATGCTATTAAGTATACAGGTGTAGCCATTATAATATTTATATATATTATTAGATAATATAAAAATGATAAACACACAATTTAGATATTTATAATTAGAATATTTTAGTTATATTTTAATTATAAGAATTTGAATAAGATATATAATTTTGTTTATTTATATTTTATTTAAGTTGATTTACAGAAAACTTTATTTAATTTAAATGATTTATCATCTCTTCCATCAACTAATGTACATTGACAGTTCATTGCTGGTTTAGCTGCTTTGGCTTTTGGTAATCCGGCACTTTGATCAGTTGGGGTTGGAATTTGTGGAACATAATTGTCTCTGTTATATAATCTTGTATTGGCTCCAATATACATATTAGATCGAATTCTATTAAGTTGTTGTGGATTAAGACATTGGCTATGAAATCTGTCTACACTTTGTCCTCGTTTAAATTGTGGTGCTTCTAGACGAGTAGAGGTTGATTCTTGACTATTTTTACAAGATTCTGGATATTTTGGTGCATTTTTGAAATTACCTTTTACATAAGGAAATTTTTGTTTAGGATTATTAGACCATTTTCTTGTAGTTCCATATAAATCAGATTCAATATCAACAAGATCGTTGGTTTCGAAATTTTTAAAAACTCTACCAGCACGAACTCTTTGTTCTGGAGTTTCAGAAAAGCAGTGATCATCTCTAGAAAAGGCAAATGGTTGAATAGAATATTTACCTGGTTGAGTAGATTCATTTAATGAATGTTTATACGCATCGGTGTCATAAGTTAATCTTGAAAAGGACATTTTGACTATAATATATAATAATAAAAAGATATTTTATTTTCATTATTATATAAATTAATATAAAATTTATATTAATAGAATTTTGACTGCTTATTTATTACTTGCCTTATAGAAAGTTTACCAACATTTTTTAATATCGCATTGTTTGAAATTAACTTTTTTCTTATATTTAATTAAATTAGTTGGGCAAGATTTTTGTTGTGGTGCTGATACACATTTTGGACCACTACCGAGTTGGTTGCAAAATTTATTTTTCTTTTCTGGACAGTTGGTTAATTGTTTTCCAAGTCCAAAAAGTTCATTTTCAATATCTACAAGAGATGATTTAGAGTTGAAGGAATCAGTTGATACAGGGTTTCCTTGTAATACTCCTAAGTATTCTGTTCTACATTGATTTGCATTAATAAATCTATTTTTTTCAATTATATGAGACAAAACACTTGTACTTTGTGTTAAATCTTTTTGGTAGGCGCAATTATCATACTTATTATTTGTAAAAGCCATAGTACTATATATTATTTTAAAGATAATTATTTTTACTAATAGCGAAATAATAAAAAAAAATTAAATTATTTTTTGTAAAATTTTGATGATTTTCTTTGAAAATCTCTTGCCGAAATACCTTGTTTATCTGGAAAAAAGTGTGGTTTTGTAGGATTGCCTATATTTTGAGAACCAATTTGAAATTTGTTAATATTTAAAAATGGAATTTCATTTTTGGGCATAGGATGCATACGTCCTCCTGTAATTTTTTCCGCAAATCTATCTATTGGTTTTGGTTCAATATTGGAACGAGTCAGGTCACTATCTATATCGACATTACACGTAGGAATATATCCATCATTATAAGATAATTTTAAATAATTTGTTTCTTCTATTTTTTTATCTCCAATAATTCCGTTTTTTTTTCCACATTTTCTGAATGGTTTTATTGTATGATTATAAAAATCACTAGATAATTTATTATCACCATTCATTTTACATTGTTCCATATTAAATTTTGTATTAATAAGAACATAATTACTAACATTTTTATTTTGATAATCAAAATTAGCAAAATCATAACTTAATCCTATATCTTGTGCATCTATACACGTAGTTTCTTGAGTTTTTAATAATATTTGTTTATTAGTTTTAGATTTTGAATCTTTTTTACTCATTCTTTTATTCTATATATAATTAAATATAGAATAAAATAAATCGTTAGATAATAAACAGAAATATATTAAGAAGTTATAATATATTATAAGTATATATGAATAATAATATGAATAATAATATGAATAAACAATCTTTTCAAAGAGAAATTAATGGACTAAGTAATTTAGGAAATACGTGCTATATTAATTCTGTATTACAATCAATTTGTTTGAATGATGATTTATGTTTTTTTTTATTATCGGACAAATATAAAAAAAAAATGAAAGTTGTTGATAATAAATTTATGACAAATTTAACTCGTACTTTAAGGGCAATGTATGATGTTAAAAAAATAATTGCTCCTATAAGTTTAATAAAAACATTAGATAATGAAATTGATAATTTAAGTATTCATTCCCAACAAGATGCTATGGATATTTTAATGGCTATATTAGATAAAATTGATACTATATTATCTCGCGAGGTAAATGTCAAAATTAAACCATTACCAAATTGTGATGACATAACAATTAATTCAAAAAAAGAATGGAGCACTTTTCTTCAAAAAAATTATTCTGAAATAAAAAAATTTTATTATGGGCAATTATGTTCAATCACACATTGTGAGGAATGTTTAAATGAATCAATTATATATGAACCAACAGCACATATTCCTATATCTTTACCGTCATTAGAGCAAAATGAATCAACTAATATTTACGATTGTTTTAAAACGTTTAATGAAAATGAAAAATTAGAAGGTGAAAATCAATATTCATGTTCGAAATGTGACAAAAAAACTGATGCTTTAAAGAGAATGTCTATTAAAATTACACCATCTCATTTGGTAATTCAATTAAAAAGATTTTATTATACAAATAATTATCAAGGTTGTAAAATACATAATTTTGTAGATATTCCTTTTGATTTAGATATATCTAGTATTGTTTATGACGGAGAAAATAAAGATTGTAAGTATAAATTATACAGTATAATAAATCATATAGGAAATTTTGGTGATGGTCATTATTTTACATTTTCAAAGGTAGCAAATAAATGGTATTGCTTTAATGATGAAAGTGTTCAAGAGATAGAACAAACTGCTGTTTCAAATAAATATGCTTATATACTTTTTTATAAAAAATGTAATTAATTAAAAAAAATAATAATTGCTGACACATTATCGGTAGAATATCTATTTTTAATTGAATGTATAACGAGACGCTTTGCTATATTTTTTTTTTCAATACCTTTAGTTAAATTATATCGAATAAATTGAATTATTTCATAATTAGTCATTACATCATACAAACCGTCTGATGCTATTACTAAATATTTATAATCTTTGGTTATTTTTCCTACTATGGTATCTGGGAAGGAGGTTAAACCTTTTTGTTTTAAAGCAATATCTCCCATTGACCGAGACATTGCTAATATTCCATTTAATCGTGAATTCATAACAAATCCATTATTTTGATATATTCTTTGTTTTTCATTATTATTATCTGGTTTATGATCAACTGATAATTGAATTATTTTATTACCTACTAGTCCAATAATACGAGAATCACCTGTATTGGCTACCGCAAATATTTTTGTTTGATTATTAATGAAAAGACTACAGGCAGTACTTCCAGATTTTTTATTATTTTTAAGAAACATTTTATCGGCATATAAATATGTTTGAGTTAAAATATTTTTAATATTGACATATCTATTTTTTTCATATATTTTGATAAATATCTTATACAAATTTTTTTTTAAAAAGTTAGCACAAGATTTTCCTCCATGTCCATCTAATATCGAATAAAAACATATATTTTTATTACATTTTGCTATAAATCTATCCTCCATATATTCTCGTTTCCCTTGTTCTTGATGAATCGCAGTTGTATAGAATATTTTATATCCCCCAGCATTTAAATTTCCATTTGTTAATTGTAAAATTCTATTATATAAATCTTTTTTTGTACCTTGTGTAGATATATTTTTTTTTTTTAAAATATTTTTAAGTTCATTAAATTTCCAATCGTGTAATAAAACTTTTTTTTTAATATTATAATGATATTTAATATTTGAATACATTTCTTTATTTGTTAAATTTGTTTTTAGACCTAATGATTTACATATTTTTTGTAATTCTGTTTTCTTCCATGGTTTTCTTTTACTATTTGTCAATCTTATAAACAAACTACGTGTTATCATTATTAATCTAGTTACTATATACAAATAAATTATTATATCTTATTATTATATCACAAATTGATATCATAAATTAATGATTTTCTAAATTTAGACTTAATTGTAATATAAAAATTGAATATTAATATTAATTATAAATTAATACTAGTGATGTCAAAAAATAAATATAGTCAAATAAAATTTTGTGATAAAAAAGCTTCATCGCTTGATAATAATACATTGCGAGAAATATGTAAACAATTAAAGTTTAAATATACTTATAATTTAAAAAAACAAAAATTTGAAATTTTAACTAATTCAAATATTAATTGTTTAAAAGAAAATCCACATTTAGTATCATTTAATTTAAAAGGGCACAATTTTTTACTATTTTTAACAACAATTAAAGGTAAAAAATATTGTTTATTTATTGAAAAAAAAAATAATGATAATATAAAAATATATTCTGTTAAATTTAGATTTGATATAGATTTATATAAGGGAACATTATTTGAAGGTATTTTAACAGTTAATAGCAAACAATGTTGGATTTATTTTATAAATGACATATTTTGTATGAATGGTGACAAAGTAAATAAAATATCTTTTAGTGAAAGATTAGAAAATATTTCTAATATTTTAAAGATGAAATATAAATATAATGATTTTTTGAATGTTTGTCACATTCAAATACAATCTTTTTTCTTGTATCATCATTTAGAAATGATTAAGAAAAATTCTGATAAACAAATAATCTTTCATCCAGAATATGGTACTCATAAATTTATATATTATATGAACAAAACACCTATTAAAGTAAATAATATAATTAATAGAGAAATGGTATTTGAAATACGATCAACTTATGTACCAGATGTATATGAATTATGGTGTTTTAAAAATAATAAACTTAGTAAAAATTCTATTGCAACTATATCTACATTAAAAACCAGTTTATTTGTTAGGAAAATTTTTGAAGAACATAAAACAAAGGAACCGCTCTATGTTGTATGTAAATATAAACAAAAATTTAATATAAATGGATGGGTTCCAATTAGTTTATCAAATAATATTAAACCGGATACTTTATAATTGTGTTAAAATTATCATATATATATATAAATAAGAATTATAAAATGTCAGAACTCACAGACGAACAAGTTAAAGCTTTAAATATTTTAATACAAGCTTTAATAAAAGGTAAAAGATTTAGATTATATAATGATAGAGAATGGAATATATTACAATCTATGTTAAAATATTTAGAATGGTAAATTATGTTATATTTTTAAATGCGTATATAAAAATATAAATAAATTATTATATATAATATATAGAATATGTCTACAGAAATTCCAAAATCCCTTTCTCAAGAAGAAGCTTTACGAGTTCTTTTAGTTGCTGTCTTTAAAGCACAATCAAAAGGAGCATATACTTTTGAAGATTCTGTTGTTCTTTCAAAAGCATCTAGAACTTTACGTAAAGATGAAAATGGAGAACCAATCAAATCAAATATTCCAAATGAATTTGGACAAGAAGAAGCATTACGAATTTTAATTGGTGCAATTAAAAAAGGACAATCTAAAGGTGTTTATGATATAGATACAGCTTCAGCTCTTTCAAAAGCTGTAAGAACTTTTGTAATAAAAGAAGCACCATCTTCAACTCAAGAAACTACAAAATTAGAAACTATTGTAGAAGATAATGAGGATAATGATGATGGCACAATTGTTATTTAATTTAAACAATGCGTATATTAAAAGATATAAATATATAATAATTTTATATAATATATATATATACAAATGGCAACCCCACAAACTACAACTCAAATTCCCGAAACTTTAACTCAACAACAAGCTATTGGATTACTTGTTCAAGGAGTACAAATCGCACAACAACGAGGAGCATATAATTTAGAAGAAGCTGAATTAATTGCTATTGCTATTCGTGCTTTTAAACCAGCTGAAGAACAACCAGCACAACAACCAGCACAACAACCAGCAACAGAAACCGCAACTACTACAGAAATTACAGAAACTTCCGAATAAATTTTATAAACTATTAAAAATAACTATAATCTAAATTTATATAATTCATATTATAGTTAATTATTAAATAATAACAAAAAAAATCATAAAAAATCATATATGTAGGATTTCGTCTTTAGTTTTTTCTAAATAATAAATAATATTATCAGTAAGAAAATATTTTTAATATAAAAATAGAAAATATTATAAAATTGTATGTAATATATCAGGATTTTTTATTTTGTAAGCAAGTTATAAAATATATAAAAAAATTGATTTTAAATAGTATTAATTAATTATAAATATGTCTAGTTCTAAACGAAGTAAAAAATACGTAAAAAAAACACATTACGAACATATTATTGATGTTCCTGATACATATATAGGAGGAATTGAATTAATAGAAGAAGAATTATATACTTTGGAAGAAAAAGATGAAAATATTAAAATGTTATACAAAAAAATTAATTATGTTCCTGGGTTAGAAAGGATATATGAAGAAATTTTGTTAAATGCATTTGATCAAACTGTTAGAGAAGGAACAGGTGTTTCAAAAATTAAAGTTGATATTAATCGTGAAACAGGTGAAATCTCTGTTTATAATGATGGTGAAGGAATTCCCGTAATAAAACACGAAGAATACGATGTTTGGATTCCGGCTATGATTTTTGGTGAACTTTTAACTTCATCAAATTATGATAAGAATCAAAAAAGAATTACTGGAGGTAAGAATGGTTATGGAGCTAAATTAACAAATATTTTTTCTACATCATTTAAAGTGGAAACTATTGATGGTAAAGAGAAAAAAAAATTTATAATGCAATTTGAAAATAATATGAAAGTTAAACATAAACCGAAAATTACAACAAATAGTTCTAAACCATATGTTAAAATTACATTTATACCAGATTTTCCTAAATTTGGATTAAGTGGATTTACAGATGATATATATAATTTAATGAGAAAGCGGGTATATGACATATCTGCTTGTTCAAATAAAAATGTAAATGTATATTTCAATGGTGAAAGAATCAAGGAAAAAACATTTGATCAATATGTAAATTTATATATTGGTGCTGATAAAACTGCTAAAAAAAGAGTTTATGAAGTATGTTCTGAACGTTGGGAAGTTATTGCAACAATGAGTGATGAAACATTTGAACATGTTTCATTTGTTAATGGTATTTCTACAAAAATGGGAACACATGTTAATTACATTGAAGGGCAATTAACTAGAAAATTGAAGGATATTATTTCTAAAAAAAATAAAAATATTAAAAATAGTTTTATTAAAAATAAAATTTCTTTATTTATAAAATGTTTTATTGAAAATCCTGTTTTTAATAGTCAATCTAAACAAGAACTTACTAGTAAAGTTAAAAAATTTGGTTCTACATGTACCTTATCTGATAAATTTATTAAATCTTTTTCAAAAACTGGTATTATCGAAGAAGTATTGAGCTTTGCTGAATATAAAGATGAAAGAAAGTTAAAGAAAACTGATGGTAAAAAGAAGGTTAGATTAACCGGTATCCCTAAACTAGAAGATGCTAATTGGGCTGGTGGTAAAAAATCAGATCAATGTAAACTTATATTAACAGAAGGAGATTCGGCAAAAACATTTGCAATCTCTGGTTTAACTGTTATTGGAAGAGATAAATATGGAATTTTCCCATTAAAAGGCAAACTTTTAAATGTAAGACAAGCGACTAAAGCTCAATTGTTAAAAAATGAAGAATTAACACATCTTAAACATATTATTGGATTAAAACAGGATTATAAATATAAAAGTTTAAAGGAAACACGTTATGGTGGTATTATTATTTTAACTGATCAAGATGTAGATGGTTCACATATTAAAGGCTTAGTTATGAATTGGGTTCAGCACTTTTGGCCAGAATTAGTTACATTAGGTTTTTTAATATCTATGGCAACACCAATTGTTAAATGTTTTAAAGGAAAAAAAATAGAAGTTTTTTATACTGAAACAGAATATGATAGATGGAGAACTAAAAATAATGATGGTAAAGGTTGGAGAATTAAATATTACAAGGGTTTAGGTACAAGTTCAGGGAAAGAAGCAAAAGAATATTTTGAGGATATTGATACTAAACTTATTAAATATATTGATGATGATAGTACTAAAACTGCTATTAATTTAGCATTTGGTCCATCAAAAGAATTTTCTAATACTAGAAAACAGTGGTTATATAACTACGAACGGGAAAATATTATTGAACAATCACAAAAAATAGTAACTATTAATGAATTTATTAATAGAGATTTGATTCATTTTTCAAATGCTGATAATATGAGATCTATTCCACATGTATTAGATGGATTAAAACCATCACAACGAAAAGTATTATTTTCGGCATTGAAAAAAAATCTTAAAAATGAAATTAAAGTTGCTCAATTTGCTGGTTATATATCAGAAAATTCAGCATATCATCATGGTGAAGCGAGTTTAATGGGTGCTATTATAAATATGGCACAAAATTATATTGGTTCAAATAATTTAAATTTATTAAATCCAAATGGTCAATTTGGTACCAGATATCAAAATGGTGATGACGCTGCTAGTCCGAGATATATATTTACTAATTTAAATGAAATAACATCTTACATTTTTAATAAAGATGATACACCAATTCTTAATCATTTAGCAGATGATGGTAAAATTATTGAACCTGAATTTTATGTTCCAATTGTTCCTATGATTCTAGTAAATGGAACTAAAGGAATTGGAACAGGATTTAGTACTGATGTTCAATCTCATAATTTAGGTGAAATTATAAAAGCATTAAAAGATAAAATTAAAGGTAAAACTCCAAAGAAGTTACATCCCTGGTATAGAGGTTATACGGGAGAAATATCTTATCTAGGTAATGATGATATAGATAATCATAAAGATAAAGGAAAATATCTAATTACAGGTAAATTTAATATATATGATGAAAAGAAATGTATTATTGAGGTTACTGAAATTCCAATTGGAGTTTCTACTGAAAAGTATAAAGCTGATTTAGAAAAGTTAATTCTAGATAATTCAAAGGATATTAAAGCAGCAGTTCGTAGAGCACAATGTATTACACATTTTGATAATTATTCAACTGAATCAAAGGTAAGATTTTTAGTTTATTTTGATAAAACAAAATTTGCTAAAATTTTAAAAAAACAAGATGGATTTATCAATGTTTTAAAATTATCAAAATCGCTTACTACAAATAATATGCATCTTTATAATCCACAAGGTGTGATTACAAAATATGAAACAACAAATGATATTTTGGATGAATATTATAATTTTAGATTAAATTTTTATAATACTCGGAAGCAAAATATGATAACATCTTTGGATAAATATCTTCGTATATTAGAAAATAAAGTAAGATTTATTAAAAAAGTAATCAATCTTACTATTAAAGTATTTAAAATGAAGATTGATAATGTTAGAGACCAATTAGAAAACAAAAAATTTGAAAAATTTGACATAAACAATTCTGGTAAAATATCTTATGATTATTTAACTAGTCTCCCTATTCATTCTCTTACTGAAGAAAAAATCATAGAATTAAAAGATTTAAGAGATAGTAAAAGAGAGGAATTAAAAATTTTAGAAGAAACTACAATTCAAGATATGTGGACATATGATTTAAATGATACCTTAGAATTGAATAAAAAATATAATAAAATTCTTCAAACTGAAAGAGATAATGAAACTATTCAAAAGACAAAGTCTCAAAAAAAATCACAAAGAAAGAAAAAAACATAATTTCGTTTTTTGTAAAATAAATTAAAAATTAAAACGAGTCCTTAATTTATTTTAATTAACGTTCAGAAATATATTGGCCAAAAACAGAACTTGGAATATGTTCTTTTTCAATGCTTTTTATTTCTACAGATTTTTTTTTACAATTTTGATATTTTTTAATCCATTTTGTATAAACAAATTTATTATCTTTTTTTTTAAATAACATTGGATATTCTGTAAAATCTATAACCTGATTTACAAAACAACATCGTGGAATATTGCTCATATTTGATATATTAAGTTATAATTAACATAAATATTAAAAAAATCAATTTTTATACGACATATAACATAAAATTATTTTTAACGTAATTAATATACAGATTATTACAAATAGAAAACCGAATACAATATATATATATATATATAAATTTTGTTCATTCGGATCTACATGAGGACCATCAGCATTTGTTCTGTTACCATATAAAACATCTAGTATATCAACATCGTGTTTATTAGGATATCTATTTGAATTATATATATCATAATCCATACACGTATCTAAATCACTTCCATCTTCACTCTGATGACCAATACCAACACCATGACCAATTTCGTGACATAATACTTGTTGCCATTGACGAGTGTTTAAAGAATAATGTAGATTAACCTTTGATATTGAACGTATAATATAGCCATCATCAGTAATCACTATCTCATTGAGACCATACCAATCATTATCGCCGTAATCATCATTAAATGATTTTATCATTGCTCCTTCACATGCGGTTTTAACAAAAGTTAAATTTGTTGGTATATAAATTTTACCTGTTCCATCTTGCTTTTCGGGAATATGATTCCAATGATAAACAACATCTGCTAACATATTTGACCAATCAATATTACTTGTTGTATGGCAATCGCCAACTGAAACAACTAAATTTTCAGTTGTTTTTCTCCATTTAAAATTTTCCCAAAAATGATTTAAAAGTTGTCGGCTATTTTTATTTTTCTTATTAACTGGAAAACGATAAGTTATTTTTGTTAAATTTGTTTCTTTGTCATAATCTTGTTCATAATCTTGTTCGTGACATAAAACAATTGATTTGCATAAACAAAATAATGTTAAAATATTTAAAAACATGTTTAATAAGTTTTTTATTAAATTCTTATTAAATCGTTCTAAAATCAATTTTAAAAATATTTATCCCGATTCTTCATATTTAGGAGCCAAACATAATTTTATTGAACCTAACGAAGCACATGTATAACGAATGATTAATGGGTAATCATTTTTAAGATACATTTCAATTGAGTTACATAAATTAGTACATTTACAGAAAGATATAAGATGTTTTGTTGAAAAAACACCTTGAACAATTTCTTCTGGATTTGCTTTAGTAAAACTAATACCATCCATAGTTTCTCCAATAATGGTTTCTTGCGTTGCGAAATCCCCAACGCAGCTAAACATTAATTTATTGCCATAACTCTTGATTTCAATTTCACTAGAAAGATTGTTCATATCTTTAACTATTTTTTGAAAATCGACCGATGGTAATGTAATAACTGAATCAAATGTTGTTGGGGGGACAACAATATTTTCTTCATCAATTTCCATCAAATTTAATTTATAATTAGTAACTGAGTTTTTTTCACCATTTTCTATTTTAATACCTAAAACACCTTGATTTCCACTATCTACGTATAAATTTAAAGTATCATCATTACCAATAGTTCGTATTAATTTAAATAAGTTAATCATATTTACACCTAAAACAATCGGTTGTTTACAATAATAAAATTCAAAATCATCTGATTGTAATCGTAAGTGTACTAATACAGTATGTGTCGAATCCATTTTCATTATTTTCATACCAGTTTCATCAAATTCCATATTGGCATCAGTCAAGATTTCTTTTAGAGCTTCAATCAATATGCGAAATGCTGAACTTTGGACAGTTTTGACATCTAAAATTTTTGACATTAGTTGTTATAATAATTATTATAAGTTAATTACTTAAATACTTTAACGAAAACTTCAAATATATTAAAAATATTTATTTCTGTTTATACTATATATTAATAATGAGCAATCGAACCAATAAATGTTATAAACCTTATTATATTAATGATGATTGTAAAGTAAAATCACAAAGCAAATATATGGTTATTGAAAATATTAAAAAGAAAGAGTGTTCATCGTCAAAAAAATTTCATTGTCATTATAAAGCAACGGGGGAATTAGTATGTAAACCAAATATAATCGATATCCACGATTATATGAGAAAAAAAAATTCTATTGATGCGAATAAACAATATAAAGAAGTTTCTCAAGGTGGAATTCAAAAGGCACAATGTTTATATGATGCTTTTGGTAATTTAGTATGTGATATAAATAGTAATTATTAATAAATAAAAAATTGATTGTATATATAAAATAACAACAAAAATAAACATGAACATCATTGAACTATCTAAAAAATTATACTCAGAAAAACCAAAACCTGCCTGTACACAACGTATCTCTTTGATAGAAGGCCATTCATTAAATGAACAATTCGAAATTATTTCACTTGTGGTATTAGAAGGTTTAGAAAAAAAATTGGTATGTAACCCAGCATTTGATAAATGTGAAGATAAAAGAAAGTTTATTTTAAGAATGACTATATTGTTAAAATTATACTTAGCAAGTGTTGGTGTAAGATTAAATATAGAATTAGTATCAAAAAAAGATATTAAAGGTGTGAAATTAGTAAAATCACCGAACTTCTGGAAAATCAAAAAATATAAGATGGATTTAAATTGTTTATATAAACATTATAAAAACGGTAAAGAAACTATATTATATTATAATCCAAAGAGTAAATTAACATCAATTAATGATGGAATGATTATTGTAAAAATCGGAGGCAATTGTTTAAAAATCACATTTAAGCAATATTAATAAATTATACATAACTGGAGAATCTTGTAGTTGTATCATTGTGTAAATTATACCAGTATCTTCTTATAAAAAAATATAGAAATATAAAATTGAAACATTATTTTTTGTAAACATAAACATAAACATAAATATTTATAAAAAATGATGTTAATGGCTCAAAGAGAAGATAGAGATATTCCTTTATTACGGTTAGATGATTACGATGATGAAGAGGAAGAATTATCTCCATGTTTAATGAAATTATATAAAGTTTTTAATTGGTTTTCACTATTAGTGAGTACTTATTTGATTTCAAATAGTGTATTATTAAAATTCAAATATTTAAATTATATTGAATTGGATGATAGAATTCTTTATCCATTATTTGGTATTGGTGTTTTATATTTTATTTGTTCTTTACCTTCGTTGTATTGTTGTCTTAAAAGAGCGTGTATAAAATCATATTGTTTATATTTTATGTACGCATCATTTATTTTAGAAATTGGTTATGGAATTATTTTATATACACAAAAATCAGAATTATTTGAAAATTTTGGATTGAAAATATTTTTATTATCTTTATTTTCTTTTCATTTAATTTATCTTAATTTTCTAACAGCATTAAAATATCAGAAGTGTTAAATATGAAAAGTAAATATCTAAAAAGATAATAAAGATGAATTATTATCAAATATTGGAAATTGATATTGATGCGAACGATGATTTGATAAAAAAAAATTTTAGACAATTATCTAAAAAGCATCATCCTGATAAAGGTGGCGATGAATTAATTTATAAAAAAATAACAGAGGCTTATAATGTGTTAGGAAACTTAGAAAAAAAGAAAGAATATGATAATTTATTATTTACTGTAAAACCTAAACAACAAACAATTATTTTAAGTGATGATGATGAAGAAGATGAAGAAGAAGATAATATAATACCGGAACAAACTTTTTTCCGGCAAAAACAGAGAAAAACGAATTACTTTCAAAAAAGAGATCCATTTGAAAATGTAATAAATAAATTTATGCAAGATAATCGCAATTATATAAATTTGGAAGATGATGATGATAATAATGAACAAGATGAAAAAATTAATATTTTATTAAAAAAATTATATAATGGTAATCATCTTAGTACTGAAACTCTTGAAATAATAAGCAATAATTTTCCATATAATATCTCACATATTACAAATTTATGGAAAAATATTTTACAAAAAGAAAAACAAACAATAAAAGAGGAAAAAAAAATATATAAAATATCTACACCAATCAGTAATTTAATAACAACAAATAAAAAAAAAATAGTAATAAATTATTCAAATGTGTGTACTAAATGTTTGGGGATATTTAAGTATTATAAATGTAGGGGTTGTTTAACCACATATAAAAAAAAAATGAATAAATGTTTAGAATGTCATACAATTTTGAAAACAATTTATTGTAAAAAATGTAAAGGAACAGGTAAATTAAATAAAAAATTATCATTTAATATTGCTTTACATATGATGGAAATAATACCTAAAAATTATAAAAATATTATGATACAAATAATTCCAAAAAAATGTGATAATTTTAATATTATAAATGATATTGATTTAAAGACAAAATATAATATTTCACTTTATGATTGTATTTTTGGAACTACTATAAAAATAAAATACTTTACTCAAAAGATATTAGTTATAAAAATTCCCCCTAGAGTTGATATTCACATACCATTTATAGTTAAAAATTATGGAATTTTTAATAAAACTGGAACTAAGCGTGGAAATTTATTAATTGAATTAGTACTTAAATATCCTCAAAATATTAATGAAAAATCCAAATTATTACTTAAGTCTTTATCATAAGAATAGATATAAGTATGTAATAAATATAATAAATATAATAATGAGTTCGTTTGGTCGTTTATATAAAGTAACAACATTTGGTGAATCACATTGTAATAGTGTTGGGGTAGTTATAGATGGATGTCCTTCTAATTTAGATTTAACAGAAGATGATATTCAATCTCAATTAGATAGAAGAAGACCTGGTCAGAGCAAAATTTCAACTGAACGAAAGGAAAACGATAAAGTAAAAATTCTTTCTGGTACAGAAAGAGGAAAAACTCTTGGAAGTCCAATTGGTGCTATTGTAAAGAATAGAGATATGAGACCAGAGGATTATAAATTTGATAAAAATAGTTATCTTGTTCGACCATCACACGCTGATTTAACATATCATTTGAAATATGGAATACATGCTTCTAGTGGTGGTGGAAGATCTAGTGCTCGTGAAACTATTGGAAGGGTAATAGCAGGAACAATTGCTGAAAAATGGATGTCTGAAAAATATAATATAGATATAGTAGCTTGGGTGAGTTCAGTTGGAAATATTAATTTTGACATATTTAATGATAAATATAAAAATTTGTATCAAACACTAAGTCGTCAAGATGTTGATAAATCAATTGTTCGTTGTCCTGATGAAAATATAGCTCAAGAAATGATTAAATATATTGAACAATTAAAAGATGATGGTAATACAACTGGTGGAATTATTAGTTGTGTTTGTAGAAATGTTCCGCAAGGATTAGGGGAACCATGTTTTGATAAATTAGAGGCGAAATTAGCACATGCGATGTTATCAATTCCATCAACTAAGGGATTTGAGATTGGTTCTGGTTTTGCTGGAACAAAATTAACTGGTAAGGTTCATAATGATATTTTTATAAAAAAGGATAATAGAATTGGAACTATTACAAATAATAGTGGTGGTATCCAGGGTGGTATAACAAATGGGGAAGATATATATTTTAAAGTAGCATTTAAACCAGTATCAACAATTAAAATAACGCAACAAACGGTTGATTTATCTGGTATTTCTAAAACTTTAAAAGCGAAAGGTAGGCATGATCCATGTGTTGTTAATAGGGCAATTCCCATAGTAGAATCAATGGCAGCGATGGTAATAATGGATGCTATTTTAATACAAAAAATGAGAAATTAAAATCTTTATATAATATATAAAATATGATTAAAACATTTAACGAAATTTTCAATAATATATCTCCTTTTTTAACACCTCAATTTATTGCTGATATGATGGTTAAAACAGCACTTTTGTTTTATATATCATTTTATTTAAGTAAAATGATTGATAATTTATTTCCAGATGTCGATGAAACTAAGAGTACTCCAATGATTTGGATAGAATTATTAATGCAGGGAGGTGTATGTGCTGTAGTAGCATTTTTATATAGAGCTATTTTAACCCAATTAGGAAATAAATTTGACTTTTTGGATGATGAAATGTCTGATTTATCAACAAAAGGAGCTTCTTTAGTTGGTGGTATGTCTTTCCTTGGAATGCAAAAAAATTTAAAAGCAAAATATAAAATTTTGAAAGCAAAAGCATAAAAATTTACATAAGTTGTTTTACAATTTTAAACGATATATTGTTATATAAATTATATATAAAAATTGATTTAAAAATTAATTTTTATATATAAAATAAAATTGATTTTAGTTTTAATAAGTTAATTAATTATGGAAAATATTCAACCAACTCACGAATTTATTAAACAAGTGAATAAATATGAATCCGTTGTTGATGATAATATTACGTTAGATAGTAATACAACTTGGGAAATTGTACGTTCATATTTACAACAACATAGAGGAAAGCAATTAGTTGCTCATCAATTAGATTCGTATGATAATTTTATTGAGTATGATATACCGAATATAATTAAGGAACATAATCCGATTTTAATTACTAAATTATTTCAAGATAGTCGTTATTCTAAAATTCAATATCAAATAACTTTTGAAAAACCGAATATAAGTAATCCTATTACAACTGATAGTTCGGGTAGAGTAAAGAAGTTATATCCAGATGAAGCGAGAATACGGCACTTAACTTATTCGATGCCTTTGAGTATTGGTATAAAACAGACTGTTATTTATTATGATAATAATAACAATATAGTAAATAGAAGCAATACTTTTGCGAATAGAATAGTCGTAGGACATATCCCAATAATGGTTTGTTCAAAATATTGTTTAGTAACTCGTAATATACATAATTATAAAAATATAGGCGAATGTCGATACGATTTAGGTGGTTATTTTATTATAAATGGTAGTGAAAAGGTGATAGTTTCTCAAGAACGAATGTGTGATAATAGACTTTATATATTTAAAATGAGACAGACAAAATATTCACATATTTGTGAATGTCGTTCTAGTAAAAATATTAGTGATATTTATCATTTAATTCAAGTAAAAATTTTATCAAAAGATGGATTAAGTGGAAAATGTACATTAAAAGTTCGTATCCCTCATTTACGTGAAGATATACCAATATTTATTTTATTTCGTGCTTTGGGTTTTACATCAGATAAAGAAATTATTTCATTTATTACTGGAGACGTAATAGATAACGATTATATTGAATTATTGAAACCGTCTATTATAGAAGCGAATAATTTAATATTTCAGGAAAAGGAGATTGAAACACAGGAAGAAGCTTTAAAATATATAAATAATTATTTAACTACTAGATGTACTAATGTAACTGATTATATAAATCGTAGTCTTTTACCACATATTGGTGATAATCCAAAAAATAAGTGTTATTTTTTAGGTTATATGATAAAATGTTTATTAGATGGTATTTTAGATAAGCGATGTCTTTCTGATAGGGATCATTATGCAAATAAAAGAGTAGAGTTGCCTGGAACTTTATTATCACAAATATTTAGACGATTATATAATAAAATGTTAAAAGATTTAAAAGCATCTATTTATAAAGAGATTAGTACAAGTTGCGAAGTTAATATTACAAAATTAATAAAATCTTCGACAATTGAAAATGGATTTAAATTTGCTTTAGCAACGGGTAATTGGAATATAAAAGCAGGAGTAAATAAAAAAGTAGGTGTTGCTCAAGTATTAAATCGACTAACTTATTCAGCAACTCTTTCACATTTACGGCGTTTAAATACTCCAATTGATAGATCTGGTAAATTAGTCAAACCTCGTCAATTACATAATACACATGTTGGAATATTATGTCCAGCGGAAACACCAGAAGGGCAGTCAGTCGGCATAGTTAAAAATATGGCATTAACTGCTAATATAACAATTGGTTCTAGTATTGAACCAATTAAGCAAATTTTATTTGATAGTGATTTAATAAAACTTCAAGATTTAAAATATAGTGATTTAAATAACACTACTAAAATTTTATTAAATGGAGATTGGGTTGGTTCTCACACAGAACCAATAAAAATTATTAAAAAATTACGTAATCTACGAAGAAGGGCGGAAATTGATTATCAGAGTTCAATTGTTTTTGATACAAATTCAAATGAAATTATTATTAATACTGATACTGGTCGTTGTAGTAGGCCATTATATGTAGTTGGTGATGATAATAAGTTATTAATTAAAAATGAACATATGAAAAAAATAGTTTCAGGAGAGTGGTCTTGGAAACATTTAATTCGTTTTGGTTTAGTTGAATATATTGATGTTGAAGAAATGGAACTTTGTATGGTTGCAATGAATATTTCTGATTTAGAAGGTGCTGAAATTAAATATACTCATTGTGAAATTCATCCAAGTTTAATGTTAGGAATTTGTGCTTCAATGATTCCATTTCCGGATCATAATCAATCTCCGAGAAATACTTATCAATCAGCTATGGGTATCGTGTTTGCCCAATAAGATTAGGTTAGTCGCAAGGCTAATAGAGTTATTATAAGCTAGCTACCTTTTGAAAAGAAGGTCATTTAATAAGACTTATAATAACGAATTCATGTAAATGAATACCTAAATCTTAGTCCGTCTATCTGTCTATAAATCCCTATAAGATGTATATCGAAATGGGTGTGACATAAAAAGATAGATCCTATGCCCTCGACAGGGGGAAGGCATCTTACAAAAGATGGAGGCAAGATAAGTGAAAACGGTCAAGGTCCTTTATTTCAGGAATTAGACCGTCGGTATTATACAATATCGCTACAGACTGGGTCACTTATCGGTGTCTAATAGATTAATCTATTAGATGCTTAATGTACAGTCGGGACGACACTCTAATTTATTAGAGAACAACCTTTCAGAGTAATTATATAGAAACCATATATACCTTCCTAAAATTTAGATGGTATTTGTGGGGGAATATATAATAACTATGACGAAAGGCTTATTACCATATAAGAAATAAATATTTTAAATTGGTAATTTGTCGTATTGAAACAGGCTATGGGTGTAAGTTGTACTACATTTTTAAATCGTGTAGATACATTGTGTCATTTTCTTCATTATCCTCAAAAACCATTAGTAACTACAAAAGTTTCAGATATATTAA
>Ga0257107_1000020_pt1 | contig 54145 bp, 57 predicted proteins | sample LP_taG_2_FD_190178 | JGI IMG/M metagenome (GOLD analysis project Ga0257107, IMG submission 190178) | Marine microbial communities from Northeast Subartic Pacific Ocean, Canada - LP_J_2011_P26_500m | ecosystem: Environmental > Aquatic > Marine > Oceanic | place: Canada: Northeast Subartic Pacific...
GGCGCCGGTGATGAACGCCACCTTCCCGGCCAGCCGGCCACCCGATGGTTGATCTGTCGTCATGGCCTGCGGCCCAGGCATGCGGCTCCGACGGTTCGTCCGGCCCATGTCGTAGGGGCTGGGTCCCTGGGAGTCTGTACGGGGTGGCTCATGGCGGTGAGCCTGCCACACCGACCCGGCACGGTGGACCAGACGTGTCGCCGTCGTGGTCGAAGGCCGCCTGTTCTGAAAGGCTCGGCCCATGACGGGTACCGAGGTCCGCGGGGACGCCAGCAGCACCGTGAGGGGCGCCTGCCACCATGACTGTCCGGACACCTGTGCGTGGGAGGTGACGGTCCGGGACGGGCGTGCCGTCCAGCTCCGTGCCGCCGTGGTGGACCGTGTGCAGCCGGGCTTGGTGACCATGCCCTTCGGGTGGTGGGCGAACGCCACAGCCGGCGGCGGCGGAGCCAACGCCCTGACCAACCCGAGCCTGGGCCGGAAGATCGGTTCGGCTTCCTTCCACGACACCCTGGTCCAGGTGGAGAAGGCGAGGTCATGAGCACCACGGTCACCATTACCGGAACCGGTACGCCTATCCCCACGCCTGACCGAGCCGGCCCCGGGGTCCTGGTCACTCACCGGTCCGATGGCCGACAGCTGGACCTGCTGTTCGATGCCGGTCGGTCGACCGTGATGCGACTGCTGGGTGCAGGTTCCCGGCCGGGCAACCTGGATGCGGTGTTCCTCACTCACCACCACTCCGACCACCTGGTAGGCCTCGACGACGTGCTCCTCACCAGATGGGTCATGGATCGGGAGCAGGACCTCCCGCCCCTGCCGGTGGTGGCACCCGACGGGCCCTGCATCCCGTTCGTGGAGGGCCTCTGCCAGCGGTGGGCCGATGACCTGGAGGTCCGGTCCGCCCACTCACGGCGACACAGCGGACCGTCGGTGCAGTCGACGGCATTCGAATACCCGGAGGTTCCGACGGAGGTCTGGCGATCGGGCGACGTCCGGGTGCTCGCCGGGCAGGTTCGCCACGAGCCGGTCCATCCGGCGGTGGGCTACCGGATCGAAACACCGGACGGAGTGGTGGCGATATCAGGCGACACGCTGGTGTGCGACGAGGTTGCCGTCCTGGCCACCGGGGCCGACGTGCTGGTCTACGAGGCCATGCGCTTCTCCGAGATCCGCAAGGTTCCGGAACACCGCCGGTTCATCCTCGACTACCACGCCGACACGGTCCTCATCGGTGCGCAGGCGGAGGCGCTCGGCGTTCCGACCCTGGTGCTGACCCACCTGATCCCGGCCCCGACGTGTGACGCCGACGAGCAGGTGTTCGTGGGCGACGTGCGGTCCGGCGGCTACACGGGCGAGGTGGTCGTGGCGAGCGACCTCACCTCGGTGACGCTTCCCTGACGGAGGTCACCAGTCCCTGACGGAGCTCACCGGTCGTGGAGGACGAACCGGATCCGCTTGAAGCCCTTCCCCTTCGACTCGGTCTTGACGACCTTGAGGCGCCCGACCTGACCGGTGGACGACACATGTGTCCCGCCGTCGGCCTGTCTGTCCAGTCCGACTATGTCCACGATGCGGATCTCGGTCACCGAGTCCGGGATCAGGTTCACCTTGGTCCGGATCAGATCACGGTCCAGCACGGCGTCGTCCCGGGCTATGAACGACACCTCGATCGGTCGGTCGGCGGCGATCTCGACGTTGCAGAGTGCCTCCACCTCGGCTGCGAAGCCCTCCGGGAGATGGTCCACCTCGAAGTCCATGCGCCCGGAGAGGGCGTCCATGTTGCCGCCGGTGACCACCCGCTTCCAGTCCCTCCACATCACCCCGCAGAGGACGTGCATGGCGGTGTGGGTGCGCATCATCTGCCTGCGTCGGACATCGTCAACCTCGCCGGTGACCGTCGTGGTGACCTCGGGTACCGGGCCGGCCAGGGTGTGGAGCACCCTCCCGTCGACGGTCCGTACGTCCAGGACCGCTGCCGCTCCGGTGGCCCACACCAGGTGGCCGGTGTCGTGCGGTTGGCCGCCGCTGGTGGCGTAGAAGGCGGTTCGGTCCAACTCCACGCGGTCGCCGTCGACGGACACGACGGTGGCGTCGAACGTGCGCAGGTCGGCATCCACCAGGTACAGGCGGTCTGTCACGGCCCGGTCTCCCAGTCGGCAGGCCGGGCGCCGCCGACGGCTACACGCAGCTCGCCGCCCACCACCTGCCACTCCAACTGCTGCAGCCCGCGCCCGTCGGGCGGCCATGTGGTCGTCGCCTCGCAGGAGTCCACGAAGACCGACAGGGCACCGTCCCACTGGGCCAGGCAGGTTCCGTCGCCTCCGCTGCCCGGCACCGTGGCGAAGAAGGCGTTCCAGCCGCTGGTCGGGTCGGCGCCGGCGTGGGTGAGCCAGATCGGCCGCTTCCGGCCCGCCAGGTCGGGGAACGGCACGGGGCCGTTGTCGGCGATCTCGGTGGAGAGGCGGGCCGCGTCGATGCCACGGAAGTCGGCGTCGCCCAGCTTCACCTCGATGGCGTCGGTCGAACCGGCCAGCCAGAGCACCAGGACCAGGGCGCCCACGGCGGCAGCCAGACCCACGACCATCGTGGCGATGGACCGCCGGATGTCGATCCGTACTCCCCGGGCGACGGTCATGGCCTACATGGCTCCCTTCGGACGTCGGCTCCGGGTGTGTCGGAAACCCGTGCCACGGTTCGGCCCCCGCTGGGTAGGTCCCGTCGGGGTGCTGCCTAGTATCGCCCCGGTCGGGACCCGGGCGTCAACCGGGCCGACTGGTGGCCAGCGGGCCGGTTCCGACCGGCAGGAGGATGACAGGTGGACCTGTTCGAATACCAGGGGAAGCAGTTCTTCGCCCGGTACGGGATGCCGGTGTCCCCCGGGGAGATCGCGTTCACCGTGGCCGAGGCCGTAGCCGCGGCCGAACGGATCGGCCCGCCCGTGATGGTCAAGGCCCAGGTCCACACCGGTGGCCGGGGCAAGGCCGGCGGTGTGAAGTTCGCCGCCACGATCGACGACGTCCGGGAACATGCGGCCAACATCTTGGGCCTGGACATCAGCGGGCACGTGGTGGGGCGGGTGTGGATCGAGCTGGCCTCCGACATCGCCGAGGAGTACTACGCCTCGTTCACCCTGGACCGCTCGGCCGGCAGGCACCTCGGGATGCTCTCGGCGGAGGGCGGCGTGGAGATCGAGACGGTGGCGGACGAGAACCCGGATGCCATCGCCAAGGTGTGGATCGACCCGGTGGACGGACTGGACGAGGCGGCGGCCCGGGCCTGGGTGGCTGCGGCGAACCTGCCTGAGGCTGCGGTGGAGGGCACGGTGGACATCCTCCAGAAGCTCTACACGGCCTACGTGGAGGGCGACGCCGACCTCGTCGAGATCAACCCGCTCATCCTCACCCCGGACGGCCATGTACACGTGCTGGATGCCAAGGTCACGCTGGACGGCAGCGCCGTGTTCCGCCACGGGGACTACGCGGAGTTCGACGAGACCCAGACCCGCGACGAGCGCGAGACGGCAGCACATGCCCGCGGCCTGCAGTACGTCGGTCTAGACGGCTCGGTGGGCGTGATCGCCAACGGCGCCGGGCTGGCCATGGCCACGGTGGACGTGGTCAACCAGGTGGGTGGCAGCCCCGCCAACTTCCTGGACATCGGCGGCGGCGCCAACGCCGACGTCATGGCCGGGGCTCTCGAGGTCATCAACAACGACCCGGCGGTCCGGTCCATCTTCATCAACATCTTCGGTGGCATCACACGCGGTGAGGAGGTCGCCAACGGCATCATCGGAGCCCTCGAACGGGTTCGGATCGACGCCCCGATCGTGATCCGACTCGACGGCACCAACGCCGACGAGGGTCGGGCCATCCTGGAGCCGCACCTTTCCGACACCCTCCAGATGGCTCCCACGATGCTGGAGGCGGCCCGACGGGCCGTGGAACTGGCCGCATCAGCGGGCACCGACGAGAACCGGGAGGCCTGAGCCATGAGCATCTTCGTCAACTCCGACACGAAGGTCGTCTACCAGGGCCTGACCGGCAGCCAGGGCAGCTACTACGGCCTGCTGAACCGTGACTACGGCACGAAGGTGGTGGCCGGCACCAACCCCAGGAAGGCCGGGACCGATGTGGACGGCATCCCCGTCTACGCCTCGGTGGCCGAAGCGGTCGCCGAGACCGGGGCCACGGCCTCGTGCATCTTCATCCCCGCACCCGGCGTGCACGACGCCGTGATGGAGGCCGCCAGAGGTGGCGTGGAGTTCATCGTGGCGATCACCGAGGGCGTGCCGGCCCATGACGAGGCCGACCTCTACAACCGGCTCCGCCGGGACTTCCCCGACGTGCGCCTGCTGGGCCCCAACTGTCCCGGAATCATCTCGCCCGGGCAATGCAACATCGGCATCACCGCCGGCCACATCGCCCTGCCCGGTGGCCCCGTGGGCATCGTGAGCCGTTCCGGCACGCTCACCTACCAGGCGCTGTACGAGCTGAAGGAGAAGGGCATCGGCTGCACCACCTGTGTCGGCATCGGCGGTGATCCCGTGCCAGGCACCTCGTTCATCGACTGCCTGGCGGCGTTCGAGGCCGATCCGGAGACGAAGGCCGTGATGATGATCGGTGAGATCGGGGGGTCCGCTGAGGAGGAGGCCGCCGAGTTCATCGCCGACCACATGACCAAGCCGGTCTCGGCGTACGTCGCCGGGGTTACAGCTCCGCCCGGCAAGAAGATGGGCCATGCCGGTGCCATCGTCTCGGGAGGTCGGGGAACCGCCGCCGTCAAGATGGATGCGCTGCGTGCCGCCGGGGTCCGGGTCGGCCTGAACCCGACCGAGGCCGGCGAGCACATGGCCGACATCGTCGCCGACCTGGGCTGACGGAACCAGTAGAAGGGGCCACTGGTACGGTCGCCCCCATGTCGTTGGCGGTGCTGGTTTCAGGTACGGGTTCGATCCTGAACGCGATGGTGGCAGCCGGCCTTCCGGTCGCCCTGGTCGTCTCGGATCGTCCGTGTCCCGCCATCGCGCTGGCGGCCGACCATGACGTGGAGGCCGTGGTGGTGTACCGGGACTCCTTCGGTGACGACTTCGACCGGGACGCCTACACGGTGCGCCTGACGGAACTGCTGGCCGACCGTGGCGTCTCGCTGGTGGCAATGGCGGGGTTCGGCACGATCCTCGGCCAGCCGGTCTACGACCGTTTCGCCGGTCGGATCCTGAACACCCATCCGGCCCTGCTGCCGGCCTTCCCCGGCTGGCATGCGGTACGCGATGCGCTCGCCCATGGGGTGACGGTGACCGGCTGCACGGTGCACCTTGCGACCCTCGAGGTGGATGCCGGCCCGATCCTGGCCCAGGGGACGGTCGATGTCCGCCCCGATGACGACGAGGCCAGCCTCCACGAGCGCATCAAGGCCGTCGAGCGGCGCCTCTACGTGGACACCATCCGTTCGGTCCTGGCCGGTGAGGCGCCTGACGCGGCCCCTCCGGTTCCGGCCGGTGCCTCCGAAGGAATCCCCACATGAGTGCACAGGTGGGCCGTCGGGCCCTGTTGTCCGTCTACGACAAGAAGGGGATCGTGGACCTCGCCCGCGAGTTGGTGGGCCTGGGTTGGGAGTTGGTCTCTAGCGGTGGAACGGCGTCGCTGCTGGCGTCCGAGGGCATCGCGGTGACCGAGGTGACTGAGGTGACGCAGGCGCCGGAGATGCTGGGCGGTCGCGTGAAGACCCTCCACCCGGTGGTCCACGGTGGGATTCTGGCGGACCGTTCGGATCCGGCCCACATGCACGACCTGGACGAGCGCGGCATCACCCCCATCGACCTGGTGGTGGGGAACCTCTACCCGTTCACGTCCGACCCGGGCATTGAGCTGATCGACATCGGAGGCCCGACCATGGTCCGGGCGGCGGCCAAGAACCACGCCCACGTCGGCGTTCTCGTGGATCCGGCCGACTACGGGCCGGTCGTCGACGAGCTGAGGGCCGACGGCTGGCTAGGGGACGCCACACGCCGGCGACTGGCCAGAGCGGCGTTCGCTCATACCGCGTCCTACGACGCCGCGATCGTGTCGTGGTTCGATGCCGACCCGGCTACGGACCACGCCGATGATCCCCTCAAGCCCTCCATCCACCTGGCCCTGGAACGGGTTCAGGACCTCCGGTATGGGGAGAACCCCCACCAGGTGGGGGCCCGCTACCGGGCAGCGGGGACCACCGGGTGGTGGGACACCGCTGTCGTCCACGGCGGTAAGGCCATGTCGTACATGAACATCTTCGACACGGAGGCTGCATGGCGTCTCGTGCATCGTCTCGGTGGGGAACCGTGTGCCGTGGTCGTCAAGCACGCCAACCCGTGTGGGGCGGCCGTCGGCGCCGACATCGCCGAGGCCTATCTGGCAGCGCATGGATGCGACCCGGTGTCGGCATTCGGGGGGATCGTGGCCGTGAACCGTCCCGTCACCATGGCGATGGCCGAGGCGCTCTCCGAGGTGTTCACCGAGGTGGTCGTGGCACCGGCCTACGAGCCGGACGCCCTGGTCCACCTCCAGACCCGCCGGAACCTCCGGATACTGGAGGCCGCCGGGCCCGGTTGGCCGGAGCTGGACGTCAGGGGGATAGACGGCGGCCTGCTGGTCCAGACCACCGATCGCCTCATCGCCGAGCCGTCCACGTGGCAGGTGGTGACCGACCGTGAGCCGACGGCTACCGAATGGGCGGACCTGGAGTTCGCATGGCGGGTGGCGGCACGGGTGAACTCGAACACGATCGTGCTGGTCAAGGACCGACGCGCCGTGGGGATCGGAGCCGGCCAGCAGAACCGCCGCGACGCCGGCCGCATCGCCGCGGAGAAGGCCGATGGTCGGGCCGTCGGCGGGGCCTGTGCCAGCGACGCCTTCTTCCCGTTCAGGGACGGCCTGGATGCAGCGGCTGAGGCCGGTGCGACGGCAGTGGTCCAGCCGGGAGGGTCGATGCGCGACGACGAGGTGATCGCCGCCGCGAACGCCCACGGCATGGCCATGGTGCTGACCGGTGAACGCCACTTCCGGCACTGAGTGGCGGCCGTTCGACGGCCTCCGGGCGTCCGATAGCGTCGCCTCCATGAGCGCACAACTTCTCGAAGGTGGACCGGTCGCCGAGGCCGTCCTGGATGATGTCAGGGCCCGGGTGGATGCCCTGAAGGCCGTCGGCGTAACGCCCGGACTGGGCACGATCCTCGTCGGCGACGACGGGGCCAGTGCCGGCTACGTACGCAAGAAGCACGAGACCTGTGAGTTCGTGGGACTGGCCTCCAGCCACATCCAGGTCCAGGCCGGTGATCCCCCGGCAGCCCTGGACGAGGCTGTTGCCACCTTCAACGAGGACCCGTCGGTCCACGCGTACATCATCCAGCACCCGGTCGCCGACGGCTTTGACTTCAACGCCGCCCTGTCCGCAATGGACCCGGCCAAGGATGCGGACGGCCTCCACCCGACCAACCTCGGCAGGCTGGTCCTGCAGGAGGACGGGCCGGTGCCGTGCACACCCGCCGGCATCCAGGCCATCTTCGTCCACTACGACATAGAGATCAGCGGTAAGCACGTGGTCGTGATCGGCCGAGGTCCGACCCTGGGCAGGCCGCTGGCGTTGCTGCTGACCACCAAGGCCCCCGGTGCCAACGCAGCGGTGACCGTGGTGCACTCGGCTGTGCCCGACCTTGCCGATCTGACTCGGGAGGCCGACATCGTCGTGGCCGCCCTGGGCGTGCCGTCCTTCGTGAAGCCCCACATGGTGAAGCCCGGAGCGGTCGTGGTGAGCGGGGGCATCTCCTGGGAGGGTCGCAAGTTGCTTGCCGACGTGGACGAGTCGGTCGGCGAGGTTGCGTCGTGGATCACCCCCCGTCTGGGTGGCGTGGGTCCGACGACGGTGGCGATGCTGCTGCGAAACACCGTCGAGGCGGCGGAGCGCTCCATCTCATAGCGCATGCGGTACCGGCCCGGGCCCCAGGTGTCGGCCCGGTCCGTCGGCTGTTCCGCTGAATGCCGACGGGTCTGCAATCGGTAGGGTCGTTCCCATGGCAGAGAAGATCACAATGGGCGCTGGCGGTGTCCTGAACGTTCCCGACGACCCGATCATCCCGTTCATCGAGGGCGATGGCACCGGCGTGGACATCTGGCCGGCGGCCCGTCTCGTGCTGGACACGGCGGCGGCGAAGTACGACCACTCCATCGAGTGGAAAGAGGTACTCGCAGGCGAGAAGGCCTACAACGAGACCGGCGAGTGGCTGCCCCAGGAGACGGTCGAAACCTTCTCCGAGTACCTGATCGGCATCAAGGGCCCGCTGACCACTCCGATCGGGGGCGGCTTCCGCAGCCTCAACGTGGCCCTCCGCCAGATCCTGGACCTCTACGTCTGCCTTCGACCCGTCCGCTGGTTCAAGGGGGTCCCGTCGCCGGTGAAGCGGCCCGACCTGGTCGACATGGTGATCTTCCGCGAGAACACCGAGGACATCTATGCGGGCCTCGAGGTGGAGGCGATGACGCCGGATGCCCTGAAGCTCCGGGAACTACTGGAGGATGCATTCGGCTGGCGCATCGCCGAGGACGCCGGCATCGGCATCAAGCCGATCTCGAGGACCGGCTCGCAGCGACTCCAACGTGCCGCCATCCAGTACGCGGTGGACCGCGGTCTCCCCCGGATCCACTGGGTGCACAAGGGCAACATCATGAAGTTCACCGAGGGCGCCTTCCAGAAGTGGGGCTACGAGCTGGTGCGCGAGGAGTTCTCCGACGTGGCCGTCGGGTGGGACGACTGTGGTGGCGACCCCGGAGATCGGATCCTCGTACAGGACACCATTGCCGACATCGCCCTGCAGCAGGTGCTGACCAGGCCTTCGGATTTCGACGTGATCGCCACGATGAACCTGAACGGCGACTACCTGTCGGACGCCCTTGCCGCACAGGTGGGCGGCATCGGCATAGCCCCCGGGGGCAATGCCAACTACGTCACTGGCCACGGCATCTTCGAGGCGACCCACGGCACCGCCCCCAGGTACGCCGGCCAGGACAAGGTGAACCCTTCGTCGGTCATCCTCTCCGGAGCGCTCATGTTCGAGCACATCGGCTGGAAGGACGCCGCTGCCGACATCGTCCGGGGGATCGAGTCCGCTGTCGCCGACAGGATCGTGACCTACGACTTCGCACGCCTCATGGATGGTGCGACGGAGGTCAGGTGCTCGGAGTTCGCCTCGGCCGTCGCCGACCGGCTCTGAGCTGAATCCGCCGGAGCCGGCCGTGTCGAGGACCGGTACAGCCCCGGGAATCCCGGTGAGCGTGTTCAGGCGCGGATGGCGGTTGACCCGACGTTCGCTGCGGACCCATCCGTTGGCCCACGCCACTGCCATCATGGGCGCCAATGTGTTCGCCCTTGCCGTGGTGGGCTTCACAGTGGTCGTCGGTCGCGTCACCGACGACGTGATCGTTCCGGGCCTGGACGGTGACGGGGTGTCGCGCCGGTCGCTCCTGGTGGCGGTGGCGATGGTCGTGGGGATCGGAATCGTGCGCGGGACATCGATCATGGTCCGCCGGTGGTTCAACATGCTGGCGATCGCCAGGACGCAGCGGACGTGGCGGTTGGCTGTCACCGACAGGTTCCTGGATGCTCCGATCGACTTCCACCGTTCGCGACCCGCCGGCCTCCTGCTCGCCCACGCCGATGCCGACGTGGAGGTGGCCACGGCGATGCTTATGCCGCTGGCCTTCTCCATGTCGGTGGTGCTGCTGGCCGTCGCATCGCTGGTCAGCCTGCTGGTGGTCCATCCACTCTTCGCGTGTGTGGCGCTGCTCCTGTTCCCGACGCTGACGGTGCTGAACCGTCGGTTCACGAGAGCCGTGGAGGCACCGGCGGCCCTGGGCCAGGATGCCGTCGGCGTGCTCTCGGGCATCGCGCACGAGAGCCTCGACGGGGTGATGGTCGTCAAGACACTCGGTCGCGAGGACGAGGAGGTGGACCGGTTCACCGATGCGGCGGACGAACTGCGCGGGCACCGCCTGGACGTGGGTCGGCTGAGAAGCGGGTACGCACCGGTCATCTACGCACTACCGAACCTGGGGATCATCGTCCTGCTGGTGCTGGGTGCATGGTTGGTGGGCCGTGGGTCGGTGTCGATCGGCGACGTGGTCAGGGCCATGTCCTTGTTCTCCATCCTGACCCTGCCGATGGAGATCCTCGGCTACATGTTCCAGGAGATGCCGCGCTCGGTGGTGGCCATGGACCGCATAGACCGCGTCCTGGCGGTCAGCCCGGAAGACAGGCCGAACCCGATTCCCTCCGTCGGAGACCGGGTGGCCGTCGAGTTCGACTCGGTGTCGTACGCCTACCAGCCGGACGGCGGGGGTGCCTCAAGGATGGGGGACGCCAGACAGCCCAGCCCGGCATCGGTGCTGGCCGACCTTTCATTTCGGATCCAGCCCGGGGAGTCGGTCGCCATCGTCGGCGCCACCGGGTCGGGGAAGAGCACGATGGTCTCCCTGCTCTGCGGTCTCGTCCAGCCCTCCGCTGGTCGGGTGCTGCTGGGCGGGGTTGACGTCGCCGACCTGGGTTCGGACGGGGCGGCCGGCATCGTCGCCCCGGTCCTCCAGGAGACCTTCCTCTTCGCTGACACGGTGCGCGACAACCTGACGCTGGGAAGCGACGTCACCGACGACGAGGTCGATGCAGCCCTGGCCGTCGTGGCCGCAGACGTGTTCGTCCGGGCGCTACCCGACGGCATCGACACTGTGGTCGGGGAGCGGGGGGCGACCCTGTCCGGGGGTCAGCGCCAGCGCCTCGCCATAGCCAGGGCGCTACTTAGAAGCCCCCGGGTACTTGTGCTGGATGACTCCACCTCGGCCGTGGATCCGACGATCGAGGCCGGGATCCTCCGGAACCTGAGGGTCGCCCAGGGGACGGTTCGGGGTGGTTCCGAGGTCGCCGTACCGACCCTGATGGTCATTGCCCACCGGCTGGCCACGATCCGGATGGCGGACAGGGTTCTGTTCCTGGAGGGTGGTTCGATAGCGGCCTCCGGTAGCCACGAGGAACTGCTGGACGTACCGGCCTACGCCGCCCTTGCCCGGGCCTACGAGGAGGCCGGCCTGTGAGCGACTTGGACCGGAGCCAGGGCGCCGAGGCCCCTGATGGGATAAGGGCGGTGGGTGCCTTCGCCATCCTGCGACGCGGAATGGCCGTCTCGCCCGAGCTGCGCGACGGGTTGCTCCTCACCGCCCTGATGGCCCTGGCCGTCGCAGGCTCCAAGCTGCTCGTACCGCTCACCATCCAGGCCGTGCTGGATGGGGGGATGACCTCCGACGGTGTGGACATGGGGCGGGTCCTGCTCCTCTCCGGCGGCGCCGCCGTGCTGGTGGTCGGCAGCATCCAACTGGGTCGGGTCACCTACTTCCGACTGGTCGCCATGGCGGAGAACGTGCTCTACGGCCTGCGGGTCCGCACGTTCGGGCACCTGCACCGCCTCAGCCTCGCCGAGCACACGGCGTCCAGCAAGGGTGTGCTGACGGCCAGGGTGACCAGCGACGTGGAGACCCTGACCAGGTTCGCCCAGTGGGGTGCCGTGGCGTGGATCATCAACTCGGTCCAGATAGTCGCCGTGCTGGTCATCATGTCGATCTATTCGTGGCAGCTGACGTTGGTGACGCTCAGCCTGCATCTGCCCCTCCTTCCGATCCTGCGTTGGATGCAGCAACGTCAACTGTTGGCCTACAACCTGCTCCGAAGCAGGGTCTCGGAGACATTCGGGGTGATATCGGAGTCGGTGCACGGCGTCGAGGTGGTCCGTACCTACGGATACCGGGAGCAGACGCGGCGTCGTGTCCGCTCCGCCGTGGACTCCCAGTACCGGCAGCAATTGGTGGCGGCCCGGTACTTCTCGCTCGTGCTGCCGATCTCTGACGTCCTGGGCGTGACTGCCATTGCCTCGGTGATCGGTGCCGGCGTCTGGTGGGGTGGGGCCTGGGGCGTGAGCTCGGGTGAGCTGGTGGCGTTCGTGTTCCTGTCGAACCTCCTCGTGACTCCGATCACCGAACTGGGAGAGGTGCTGGACCAGACCCAGACGGCCCTGGCGGGGTGGTCGAAGATCCTGGACGTGCTGGACACCCCCGTCGAGGTCGTGGATCCAGTCGAGCCCCGACCCGTGCCCGGTGGTGCCCTGGAGGTGCGGGCCGAGGCCGTCGAGTTCTCCTACCGGACCGGCGGGATGGTGCTCCGCGGGATCGACGTCGTGCTGCCAGCGGGCTGCTCTGTGGCGGTGGTGGGCGAGACCGGCTCTGGAAAGACCACGTTCGTGAAGTTGCTGGCCCGGTTGGCCGACCCGACGGCGGGCCGGGTGCTGGTCGGGGGCACGGACCTCCGGGAGGCCTCCCCCGGGGACCGACGACGGGCTGTGCGGATGGTTCCCCAGGACGGCTTCTTGTTCGACACGACCATCAGGGCGAACATCGGGTTCGGTCGTGTCGGCTCCGACGACGACGACGTCGACGCGGCGATCGACGTGCTGGGGCTTCGGGAGTGGGTGGAGCGCCTTCCAGATGGCCTCGAGACGATGGTGGGCGAACGCGGCGAGGGCCTCTCGGTGGGCGAGCGGCAGCTGGTGGCCCTGGTGCGGGCGCAGCTGGGTGATCCGGGCCTCCTGATCCTCGACGAGGCCACCTCGGCCGTCGACCCCGAGACCGAGACCGCCCTGGAGCGGGCGTTGGAGCAACTCGCCGTCGGACGGACCACGGTCAGCGTCGCCCACCGGCTCTCGACGGCCGAGCGGTCCGACCTGGTCCTGGTGTTCGACGACGGTCGGATCGCCGAGAGGGGCACGCACGCCGAGCTGCTAGGGATCGGCGGCATCTACGCGGGCCTCCACGCCTCGTGGATGGGCAATACCCGTTCGGCCGGTGTTCCCGGCATGTCCTAGGAGCCGACGTTGGAACCACCGGAGCCGCGGGAACCGCAGGACAGGATCGATCCGATGATCGGTCGGAGGGCCGGGGAGTGGAACCGGCTGGTCTCGGGCCTGCCTCCTGTCGGCATGGCCTGGCCCCCGGAGGGACCGATCGTGGTGGTGGCTCCCCATCCGGATGACGAGCTGCTGGCCGTTGGAGCCACCCTTGCCGCTGCCTCTGATGCCGGGACGGAGATCACGATTGCGGCCGTCACCGACGGCGAGTATTCCCACCCTCACCTGAACGCCGGTGGACGCGATGACCTGGTGGGCAGGCGGCTGGCCGAGACCGGCCGTGCGTATGCGGCGGCGGGGATCGTGGCCACCCGCCAACGACTGGGGATTCCCGACGGAGCAGCGTCGAACCATGCGGGGCGGCTGGCCGGACTGCTAGCTCCCCTGCTGGACGGTGCCGCCTGGTGCCTCGCCCCGTGGGAGTCCGACGGGCACCCGGACCACGACGTTTCCGGTCGGGTGGCCGGTGAGGCCTGCCGAGACCTGGGGGTGCGGTTCGCCCGTTTCCCCGTCTGGTCATGGAACTGGGACGATCCGTCGTCGCCGTCCATGCCGTTCGACCGGGCCGTGGCCTGGTCCTTCGGCGACGACCTGGCGGCCCGGAAGCAGGCCGGCATCGCCGCCTACTCGAGCCAGGTGCAGCCAGCCGACGGTCACCGGCCGGTCCTCCCGGCGGGGTTCCTGGAGCACTTCGCCCGGTACTCGGAGGTGTTCCTGCCGGTCGCCGACTGAGCCGAGCGTCACGCATGCGCGCTGCGGTACCCGGTACGGGCGATCAGTAGCCTCGCCTTCGTACGGCCCGTCCCTGCTGAGGAGCATCCCGTGAGCCCCACCCCCGTCAGAGTCGTAGTCACCGGAGCCGCCGGCCAGATCGGTTACAGCCTCGTCTTCCGGATCGCCAGTGGCGCCATGCTCGGCCCGGACCAGCCGGTCACCCTGCAGCTCCTCGAGATCCCTCCGGCCATGGGCGCCCTGCACGGCGTGGCAATGGAACTCGATGATTGCGCCTTCCCGCTCCTGGCCGGCCTGGAGCTGAGCGATGATCCCGACACGGCCTTCGGCGGCGCGAACGTGGCCCTCCTGGTGGGTTCCCGCCCCAGGTCCAAGGGGATGGAGCGTCAGGACCTCCTGGAGGCCAACGGCGCCATCTTCACCGGTCAGGGCCGTTCCCTGAACGACCACGCAGCGGACGACCTGAGGGTCCTCGTGGTTGGCAACCCGGCCAACACCAACTGCCTGATCGCCATGAACAGTGCCCCGGACGTCCCCGACGAACGCTTCACGGCCATGATGCGCCTCGATCACAATCGTGCCCGCACGCAGGTGGCCCAGAAGCTCGGCACGAGCGTCAACGACGTGTCGCGGATGACCATCTGGGGCAACCACTCGGCAACCCAGTACCCGGACCTGGTCCACTGCGAGGTTCCCGGCGGCACCGCCGCCGAGGTGATCGGTGACCAGGCGTGGTTGGAGGGCGAGTTCATCCCGACCGTGCAGCAGCGTGGGGCGGCCATCATCGAGGCCCGTGGGGCCTCCAGTGCCGCTTCGGCGGCCAACGCCGCCATCGACCACGTGCACGACTGGGTGGCGGGAACACCGGACGGCGACTGGGTGTCCATGGGAGTTCCGTCCGATGGCAGCTACGGCGTGCCGGAGGGCCTGCTCTCAGGGTTCCCGGTGACCTGCGCGGATGGCGCCTACGAGATCGTGCCCGGTCTGGAGCTGGACGCCTTCTCACGGGTCCGTATAGATGTGTCGGTCGCCGAGCTGGTATCCGAACGGGACATGGTGCGGGACCTGGGCCTGATCTAGGCCTGATCCTGGGAGTGGCGGGCCGGGGCGAACACGTCTCCGAGGCCGTCCAGTACGGCCCGGTGGTCAACCAGTACCCGTGGGTCGCCCGCCAGGATCACGTCACCGTCGATCACGGCCCGCAGTGGATCCAGGGTCCCATCGGCGATGGCGGCCGCAGCGGTCGACCCGGCCGTGAAGGCGAGGTCCGGTTCGTCGGCCGGGCCGTGGACCACCCTCACCGTGCCACCCTCCAGCCGCACGTGCCAGGTTTCGCCGTCGACGACCCGGTACTCGATGACGAGTGCCATGTGGGTGGTGGCCGCAAGGAGCCCGTCGTGGGTTGACGCAGCTGCGTCCATGGCTTCGATCCAGGCTTCGGTGAGGGGCTCTACCACGGTGGCGCAGCCTAGGTCCCGGTCCCGGTCCCGCTCCGCCTCGACGTGGGGGCGACGGCTACGGTCCGGACTCTGCCAGCCTGATCGGGGCAGCCTGAAGGGACGCCCGGGCTGCGCTGGCCGGCGTGGAACGAGGGAAGGTGACCGCATGACCGAGATCGGGCGTGGCCAGAAGACCTACGACTACGGGCTCCGCAGCGGCCGGTGGCTCCGCCTTGAGGGCCCCGATGACGTACTGGAGCTCATGGACACCGGAGCTGACGGCATCGTGGCGGTGGTTCGGGATGCCGGCGCCACCTTCCTGGGCCCGATCTTCGACGAGTTGGCCGGCGTGGTGTGCACCGGTGGCACCATCCGGAGCCACATCGGGATCGTCAGCCGGGAGTACAGGGTCCCCGGGGTGATCGCCGCCCAGCTCACCGACGAACCGGCGAATGGCACCGAGGTGGAGCTGGACGCATCAGGCGTCGATGGCGTGATCCGCCTGGTGACACCGTGAGTGGCGACCCGGCCGGCCGTGCCGTCGGGGATCCGGGCGTGCCGTCCAGGGGTGGCGACGCAACGGCCCGGGACCAGGTGAACTCCTGGCTGGCCGCCATCAACCCGGTAACCAGCCACCTGGTGGCTGAACGCACCTCCTATTCCTCACAGCTCATCCCCGTCACCCCGTATGTGACCGTGTCGTGCATCGAGGCGTTCCTGCGCTACCCGGAGGCCGTGGCGACGATCGCAACAGCCATGCCACCAGAGGAGATCGGTGCGGCGGCCCGGCGGCCCGGGTGCCAGGCAGACTCGGTGTTCCTCTGGGGGGTCGCCAATTTCTTCCTCCTCGGTCGCAACGTCATGGCGATGGTGGATCCGTCGTTGGACTCCCTCGAGCGGACCCACACGGTGCTGGACTTCTGGGCACGTGCATCACACGCCTACCGGGATGGCCCTCACCTGCATGCCGCCGAGGTGGGCAACCGCGTCGACGTGCTGCCGTCGGAGATGGTCGCCCACCTGGCCGCCGGCGCCACGGGGGTAGGTGAGGAGCGCCGTGACCGGATTCGCAGGGCCAATGCCACGATCATCAACCACCTGTTCCTGCTCTACTTCGACACGCGGGTGGGTCACGCCGACAACGGCCCGTACCGCCTCGAGGACGGTCGGACCCTGATCGTCCGGGACTTCTACCGCCTTGGGCAGAGCGACTTCTCCTGGTCCGGCGTGGCCGCGGGCGTTCCGTACCGCAACCTCACGGCGGCACTGGTCCTGGACCCGGAGGTGGAGGTGTCCATCACCGACTACGGGACGACCATCTCGTCGCCTGAGGACTACCTGGAGCACCTCAGCGGGTTCGGCCTCTACACCACCGATGGCGTGGCACCCGGTGGGCTGCCGGTGCCGCTCACCGACGAGGACCTGGAGGCCACGGCGGCAGCGTCGAAGGTCGCCCAGCGGAAGCACTACCGGGACATCGTCGCCATGGACCGCGATGAGCGAATCGCCTGCGGGGCCTACGTCTACTTCACCTTCCTGCGACCGTTCGCCGAGATCGCAGGCGTCGCCGATGAGATCGACTGGACGTGCCCCCGGGACACCCCCGCAGACCTCTACCCGCTTGTCACGGCTGACATGGAGCCGCCGGAACGCGACCCTGACGTCGACGTCTACCCGGCATACGCCTGAGCCCGGTCAGCTCCTAGAGCTGGCCAGCCTGTCCACGCCGAGCACCAGTACCACGGCGGCCACGGCCAGGGCGGTAGGCGCGACCATGCCGGATGCGGTATCCGGCCAGCCGAGGTCGGCCCCACCGACGGCCACGTCGGTGTGGCGGCTGACCACGCCGACGCCGTGGGGCCATGGCCAGAGGACCCGTAGGGAACCCACCATCAACCCGACCATCACGGCCAGCACGTCGTCGTGCCGCCGCTGCAGGAGGCCGGCCAGGATTGAGGAGAAGCACGCTAGGCCGACGACCGCACCGATGCCGAACACGGCTGTGTCGAGAATCAGGCGTTCGTCCACCATGCCGATCACCGCGGAGTACATGCCGAGGATGAGCAGCAGGAACGACCCCGAGATGCCCGGCAGGACCATGGCGCACACGGCTACCGCACCTGAGGCCAGCAGCATGGCAGTTGACGGATCCGCGATCGGGGCTCCCTGGTAGCCCAGGCCGGCGAACACGACGAGGGCCACCAGGGTGGCGCCGCCGAAGCGCCGCCCAGTCCATGCCACGGGGCGACGGGTCACCACCACCGAGGCCACGACCAGGCCGAGGAACAGGCCGGCCATGGGTTCCGGGTGGTCGACGAGGGCACCCTCGATCACCCCGGCCAGCAGCACGACCGTGGTTAGCAGCCCGACCAGCAGGGGGACGAGGAACCACCAGTCGACCCCGCCTAGCCGGCGGAGGCCGCCGCGGACGTCGCCTCGGATGAAGCGACCCAGTGCGTGTGAACCGCCGCTGATCGCAGCCAGCAGCCTGTCGTAGATCCCGAACAGCAGGGCCAGCGTTCCGCCGGAGACGCCGGGCACCACGTCGGCTGCTCCCATGCAGGCACCGCGCCCCAACTGTGCGAGCAGCGTGCGTGCGTCGGGACGGGACCGGTCCCGGTTGGGCACTGTGTCCGTCATCAGGTCCCGGCGACCAGGTAGGGGGTCAGGCGCGCTGCCATGTCGGCGGGGAACCGGGTCGGCCTCCCGTTGGTGCCGGTGACGGCTGCCACGACCTCCTGTGTGGCCAGCACGACGTCGCCCCGGAGGAGGCGCTGTCCCCAGCGGGACGAGGCACGCCGCAGCTCGAGTACCTCGGTCTCGATCACGAGGTTGTCTCCGGCGACAGCCGAGGCCAGGAACTTCGTGGTTATCCGGGAGACGACGAACCGGAAGCCTTCGACTTCCAGGTCATGCAGGCCCAGTCCGGCCTCTTCAAGCAGCTCGATCCGGCCGATCTCGAACAACTGCACGTAGACGCTGTGGTTCAGGTGCCCGTACGGGTCCAGCTCGTAGAAGCGGACCTTCACCGGATGGCGGTGTGGGGCGTTCGGGGCGTTCGGCACGCCGGTGACGCTAGCCGTCGGGGTTCCACGGGCCGGGGCCGCCCCGGGGCGTCCGAGCAACGGGGCCCGGTCCGCTCGGGCTGGATGTGCGGCCGGCCGGCCGGCCGGTCGGCCGGTTGGCCGATGCTGCAGGGTTACCCTCGGCCCCATGGCGGGTACCGACTCATCGTCCGGGGTCCAGATCCATTCCGAGGTGTTCCAGCCGGTGCCCGGAACCCCCGATGCCGGCGCCGTGCTGCTCGTCTCTGGAGCCGATTCGCACTGCACCCGTTGGACGCCGACCTTCATCCAGCCGCTGCTGGATCTGGGGTACCGCGTGGTGCGATACGACCACCGCGACAGTGGCCTGTCGAGCAAGGTGCCGGCCGATGTCGGCTACACGCTGGCGGACCTGGCAGACGATGCCTGTGCGGTCATGGACGAGCATGGGATCCTCCGGGCCCACGTGGTCGGTCGATCTATGGGGGGAATGGTCGGCCAGGTGATGGCGCTGGACAATGCCGACCGGGTGGCCACGTTGACCCTGCTCTGCTCCAGCCCCGGTCTTGGCGACGAGAGCCTGCCGTCGGCCGCCGACTGGCTGGTCGACCGGATGGCCGAGAGGCTCTTTGCTCCGCCCCCGGCCAGTCATGCTGAACGGGTCGCCTGGATCGTGGAGCTGGACGAGATGCTCGCCGGCACCCGCTATCCGGTCACCACGGCCGAGCGGATCGGTACGGCGGCCGCAGAGGTGGAGCGGTGCTGGTACCCGGAGTCGGGTCACGGCACGGCGGTCAACTCCTCGCCATCCCGACTGGGCCGGTTGGCTGGAATCGCCGTGCCGACGCTGGTCGTCCACGGCACCGTCGACCCGGTGTTCCCGGTGGAGCACGCCCTGGCCCTGGCCGACGGGATTTCCGATGCTGCTCTCTGGCTGGTGGAGGGCCTGGGCCACGAGATCCCCGACGGCCTGTTGACGGAACTGATGGTCCGAGTCCGGGAGCATCTGGCCAGCGGGACCTGATCGGGTCGGACGCGGAAACGACGTCCTCCCGGCGGGTGGGAAGACGCCGTTCCGTCGGGGCCCTTTGCGAGTCGTCGCACGTCAACGTTCTCCATGGCCCAGCAGGGCTTTGGTCGCGAGAGCGTGAGGGGACCGGCTCGATGCAGGGGCCTCGGGCTCACCCGCCAGACGGGGCTCGACGCCGTCCTTCGAACCGGTCGGATCGCACTTTGGGTCCTCCCGTCGTTCGGAGTCTGGGACCGTGTCGATCACTACCCCACTGAAGGGACGGGGTAGCCCTCACACCGTCGCGCCGTGGATGACGTCTGTCAATCGTCGCGCCGCGAACGGCTGATGGCCGGGTCGGGCGCCGGGGTCAGCGCTGGCCGGTCAGGGCCCGGTTCCTGACCTTCGCCTTCATGTAGTCGCGGTTCATGAAGGCGATGAAGTCCAGCGAGATCTCCTTCGGGCAGGCCTCGGAGCACTCGCCGTGGTTCGTGCACGAGCCGAAGAAGTCCTCCATGGTCTCGACCATGGCCTCGGTCCTGCTCCAGCGCTCGGCCTGGCCCTGGGGCAGCAGGCCCAGGTGGCCGATCTTGGCCGAGGTGAACAACTGCGCCGCCGAGTTGGGGCAGGCGGCCACGCATGCGCCGCACCCGATGCAGGCGGCGGCGTCGAATGCCTGGTCCGCCGCGACCTTCGGAACCGGGGTGAGGTTGGCGTCGGATGCCGCCCCGGTACCGACCGAGATGTATCCGCCGGCCTCGATGATCTGATCCAGCGGGGACCGGTCGACCGCCAGATCGCGTATCACCGGAAAGCCCGACGCACGGAACGGTTCGATCACGATCTCGTCGCCGTCGGAGAACTCCCGCATGTGGAGCTGGCAGGTGGCCGTGGCCTTCTGCGGGCCGTGGGCCCGCCCGTTGATCATCACACCGCAGGTACCGCAGATCCCCTCGCGGCAGTCGCTCTCGAACGCCACCGGCTCCTCGCCGGCGGCATTCAGCTCTTCGTTCAGCAGGTCCAGCATCTCGAGGAACGAGGCATCGGTGCTGATGTTCTGCTGGTGGACGTCGAAGCGGCCCGCGTCGTCGGGGCCGTCCTGGCGCCACACCCTGAGGGTGACGCTGATGGTCTCGCCGTGTCCTCCGCCCATGTCGTGGTGGTCCTTTCTGGTCCCGGCATCCGGTGGCGCTGCGGCCATCGGGCTGACCGGCCCCAATGTCTTGCTGCTGCCTGCTGGCCCTATTTGTACGAGCGCTGTGAGAGCGCCACGTCCTCGAAGGCCAGTTCCTCGCGGTGGCGCGTCTGGGCCGTGCCGAGACCGTGCCACTCCCATGCCGCCACGTGGGCGAAGTTCTCGTCGTCCCGCTGGGCCTCACCCTCGTCAGTCTGGTGCTCGCTTCGGAAGTGGCCGCCGCAGGACTCCTCCCGTTCGAGGGCATCTCGGGCCATCAACTCGGCCAACTCGAAGAAGTCGGCCACCCGGCCGGCCTTCTCAAGTGACTGGTTGAGGGTCGCAGCGCTACCCAGGACCCGTACGTCGGAGTGGAACTCCTCACGGAGCGTCGGGATGTCGGTCAGTGCCTTCTCCAGGCCCGCCTTGTCGCGTTCCATGCCGATGTGCTCCCAGACGATGCGACCCAGCTCCTTGTGGAACTGGTCCACCGACCTCGTGCCGTTGATCGACAACCAGCGCTTCTGCTCGTCCTCGACACCGCGCACGGCCTCGGTGAACACCGGGTCGTCGGTCGGAACGGCGGTCTGGCCCAGCAGGCCAGCCAGATCGTCGCCGATCGTGTACGGCAGCACGAAGTAGCCGTCCGCCAGGCCCTGCATGAGGGCGCTGGCCCCCAACCGGTTGGCCCCGTGGTCGGAGAAGTTGGCTTCGCCGATCGAGTACAGGCCGGGAACGGTGGTCATCAGGTGGTAGTCCACCCAGAGGCCGCCCATCGTGTAGTGGATGGCCGGATAGATCCGCATCGGCTGGTCGTACGGGTTCTCACCGGTGATCCGGTGGTACATGTCGAACAGGTTCCCGTACTTGGCCGAGATGGCCTCCAGGCCGTCGCGGGCGATGGCGGCCTGGAAGTCCAGGAACACGCCGTTCTTGAGCGGACCGATGCCGCGGCCCTCGTCGCAGACCGTCTTGGAGTTCCGGGAGGCCACGTCACGTGGGACCAGGTTCCCGAAGGCCGGGTACTTGCGTTCGAGGTAGTAGTCCCGGTCCACCTCCGGGATGTCGGCAGCAGCCCTGGCGTCGTCCATGCCGCTGGGCACCCAGATGCGTCCGTCGTTGCGGAGCGACTCGGACATGAGTGTGAGCTTCGACTGGAAGTCGTCGCTGACCGGGATGCAGGTCGGGTGGATCTGCGTGTAGCAGGGGTTGGCGAAGAAGGCGCCCTTCTTGTGGGCACGCCAGGCGGCGGTGACGTTGCACATCATCGCGTTGGTGGACAGGTAGTAGACGTTGCCGTAGCCGCCGGTGGCCAGCACGACGGCGTGGGCCGAGTGGGGGGTCACCTCGCCGGAGAGCAGGTCCCGGGTGACGATCCCGCAGGCCCGGTCGTCCTTGAGGACCACGTCGAGGAGCTCCGCACGTGTGTGCAGTTCGACGGTGCCGGCCGCCACCTGGCGCATGAGGGCCGAGTAGGCACCGATGAGGAGCTGCTGGCCTGTCTGACCCCGGGCGTAGAAGGTGCGTGAGACCTGGGCGCCGCCGAACGAACGGTTGTCCAGGAGGCCGCCGTAGTCGCGTGCGAACGGAACGCCCTGGGCGGTGGCCTGGTCGATGATGTTGACCGACACCTCGGCGAGGCGGTGGACGTTGGCCTCGCGGGACCTGTAGTCGCCGCCCTTGACGGTGTCGTAGAAGAGCCGGTGGACCGAGTCGCCGTCGTTCGGGTAGTTCTTCGCAGCGTTGATGCCGCCCTGGGCCGCGATGCTGTGGGCCCGCCGTGGGCTGTCGTGGAAGGTGAAGGCCTTCACGCGGTAGCCCAGCTCGCCGAGCGAGGCTGCCGCAGAAGCGCCGGCGAGGCCCGTGCCGACCACGATCACGTCGAACTTGCGCTTGTTGTTCGGGTTGACCAGCTTCATGGAGAACTTGTGGTTCTCCCACTTGTCGGCGGTGTCGCCGGCTGGGACCTTCGAGTCCAGAAGCGGGCTGGTTCCCGATGCGGTGTTCGGGTTGGCGTCCATGCTCACGGCGACACGCTCCCGGCCGAACCGGCTTCATCCCCGTGGTCCTGTTCGGCCAGGCAGGCGTTGCCTTCGACCTCGCCCACCGGGCACCGGCGGCCGTCCTCGTCGATCAGCCCGCCCTGGGTGAGGATCGGGAAGCTCAGGTTCCCGACCAGGATCACGCCGGCCAGGGCGGTGGCCAGCGTGCGCCGCAGGTGGTTGTAGCGGGGGTTGTTCACCCCGAGGCTCTGGAACATCGACCAGGCGCCGTGGAAGATGTGCCAAGCCAGGGCCATGTTGGCCACCACGTAGATGATGGCCACGGGGAGGTAGCCGAGGGACTCGGCGACGTTGTGGTACGGATCGCCCGGTACGAAGTCCTCACCGAGCCACCAGCCCCAGGTCAGGTCGGCCAGGTGGAACAGGATGAACAGGGCGATGATCGGTCCCGTCCAGCGCATCGTCCGGCTGGCGAAGGTGGCCGCGATGTGGTCCCGTCCACCCTCGTACTTCTTGGCGCCGCTGACGCGGCCGGCCTTCTCACTGGAGTTGCCGCTCATGCGGCTGAGGGTGATCGCCGAATGGAGGTGGACGATGAACATGGTGAGCAGGCCGAGGCGCATGAGCCACAGCACCCCGCCCTCCGGTACCAGCCCGCCACCGATGGTTCGGAGCGACTCGGCGTACACGTGCATCCGGGCCGGGCCCTCGTAGACGTGGAGGTTGCCGACCATGTGGATGAGGACGAAGCCGATGAGGCCCAGGCCGGTCAGGGCCATGACCCACTTGCGCCCGACCGCCGACTGGTAGAGGTTCAGCGGGAAGGGCCATTCCCGCCGACGGCCACGGACCGGAGCCACGCGATAACGCTGCTCGGTGGTCTGTGCCATGGTGCCCCTCCTCGGGCTGCCACCGGGCCGGCGGGCCGGCCGGTCGGGGTGATCGCCGGCAAGAGGGTAGCGCGTGGCCACGGTGACGAACCCTGCCGACGATCGGGTCGAATCGTGGATCGTGCGCTGGATCACACGCCGGTCGGGTTGGCCCTCAGCCGGCGCCTATGTGCCCCCGGTAGTGGTTGGTGGCGGTCAGCCCTTCGTCCGGACCCTCTCCATCCGACCGGGTCACCCGGAGGTCCAGGAGCACCTCCCCGGTGGCGTCCTCCAGCCGGTGCTGGATCATTCCGACCGGGGTCACTGAGTCGGCCTCGATGGATCCGCCCCACGACCATGCCTGCTCCCGGCCGGCGACCGTCAGCACGGCCTCCACGCGGACGTGGTCGATCGGCGTCCGACCGTCATGGACCACCAGTACCCGGCACTCCAGGGTCGACCTCGGGGTGATGCTCAGCGGTGGCGGGTCCGCCACCACGATTGTCTCCGCGCAGGCTGCCGTGACCGCTCCGTAGGCCGGTTTCGGAACCCGATGGTGGTCCAGCAGCGAGCCGGAGACGGCCGGTGCGCCGTCGAGGAGGCGGTCCAGGGCGAAGCCGCCGGTTGGCTGGTACTTGCGACGTCGAAGCGCCTCGATCTGGGTTCTGAGCAGCTCGGCCTGATGGCGGCGCGTCGCTGACGCCCAGGAGTCCCGGTCGGGTCGGTCGGCCGTCGGAAACCTCCGGAACAACACCTCGACCTCGGCGCCGTACCGGGATGCGAGCCCCTCCAGGTCGACGTCGGGCCAGGTGGAGGGATCGATGGTGCCGTCGACCAGCGCCGGCGAGTCCTCGGGTACCGACTGGGATCCGAACGCGGAGACGAAGCGGCCGACCCGGGGCCGGCGGTCCAGGTAGTCGGCCAGGTCCCCGTGCCGGCCGCTGTACCAGCCGAACCAGAGGTGGCTGTCGGCGTCGTCCATGTGGGGCAGGTTGGGGAGCACGCCGGAGTGGCTGATGACCGGTCTGGACGGGTCGGCCTGGTCCAGTGCCCGGCGCACGGTGCGGTCCAGCACGGTCCGGTTCCACGTCGGGCGCTGCTGTGCCATGAGCCGCGGGGCGGCACGGGTGCGGTCAACCGGGTCGGGGGCGTCGTGTCCGCACCAGACCACGACTGACGGATGGTGGCCCAGGAGGTCGACCATCTCACGGGCCTGGCGGGCAGCCTGGCCCCGCACCCCCCGGTGGTATCCGCCGCTGAGGGGCATGTCCTGCCAGAGCAGCATCCCCGACCGGTCGGCCGCCTCGTAGAGGGCGGGGGCCGAGACGTGGCCGGCAACCCTGAGGAGGTTCAGGCCTGCCTCCCGTGCCAACCCCAGGTCCCTCCCGGCCGACTCGGCGGTGACCGATGCCAGGTGCCGGTCCAGCGGTGGAACGATGGCTCCCCGCAGGAACAACCTCTCGCCGTTCACCTCCCATACGTGGTCCCTCATCCGGACCGACCGGAATCCGATGGTGCGCACCGTCGTGTCGCTGACCAGGCCGTCCTCGGTGGCAACGTCGATGACGACGTCGTTCAGTGGCTGGTCGCCCAGCTCGGTGGGCCACCAGAGCGACGGGCGTGGTACCCGGACCGTCCACTCGACCCTGTTCTCGCCGCCGGCCAGGGGTAGGCGGTGGCGGTGGTCGATGCCCATGATCCGGGTCCGGAACACAGCCGCCCGGGGCCGATCGGAGTCGACAACCGCCCGTAGCGCCAGTGTGGCCACGTTCTGGGTGGCCCGGGTGCAGACCACGCGGACGTGCTGGAGGTGGATCGGCCCCGTGAGTCGCAGGCGCACCGGTTGCCAGATGCCTCCGGGGTTGTGGCCACCGGGACCGCCCTGGGTGGAGCCGGTGAGGGTTCGCTTCTCGTCGGTGCTGCCGGTCGGCGGGCAGGTGACCTCCACGGCCAGGAGATGTTCGGTGCGGGAGCGGGCTGCACGGGTCACCTCCAGGGCGTGGCGGAAGAAGTAACCCTCGGTGGGGCCCAGGTAGGAGCCGTTCAACCAGACGTCGCCCTGGTACGAGATCCCGTCCAGCTCCAACCAGAGCCTCTGGTCGACGGTCGGTGACGGGGTCGAGAACCGGGTCCGGTAGAGGAGCGGTCCGTCCTCCGAACCGAAGTCGGGCTCGGCCTGCCAGTGGCCGGGGACGGCCACCTCCGGCCAGTCGCCGTCGTCCAGGTCGTTGTCGGGAAAGGTCCGGCGGAGGGCATCGTCGGCCACCCTGGCCCGCCAGGGCCCCGGAAGGTCCATGGCCGCGACGCTAGCGGCGGTCCAGCCCGCCTATCGGCTGCAGGCGGACGGCGTGTCGACAGTCGGCAGGCTCCGTGATCGGGTGCCAGCCGATGGGATGCCCGTCACTATGGTTCCCGTCATGACGCGACCGACCACGCTGGACGAACTGCGATCGGTCGGTTGGGAGTCCGTACCGGTGGCCGAGGAGCTGCGCCGCAACGCTGTGGCCAGGATCCGGTCCGGGGAGCCGATGTTCCCGACTATGCCGAGGTGGCCACCGGGATCCCTGCTCTGGCCACAGCCGTGACGGTCCTCGTGGGAGACGAGCCGGACGGCGGCGATCCTCCGGCGGCCCTTGTCGCCAGCGCCGTGGAGCTGGTGCTGGAAGGCCTGCACCTCTCGAAGCGACTCAACAAGGAGACGACCGGTAGAGCATTCCGGTACCGGATCCGCGCCTGACGGGCTGGCCATCGGGGTTCCCCGGTGCGACCCGGGTTGGTGCTTCAGGGCTGGTTGAGGCCCGAGGTTCAGGCCCGGCGGGTCATGTCCTTCGGGTCAGGACGCCGGCGTCGAAGACGACACGGTCGCCGACACGGGTCTGGAACAGGACCCGTTCGCTTCCGGGTCCGTCGGATCCGACACTCTCGCCTTCGGACCCGTTCTCAACCCAGGCGTGCACCTCGAGCGTCTCGCCTGGCATGACCGGCGACTTGAACCTGCCGCCCATGGAGGCGAACCGTGCCGGGTCGGAGTCGCATGCAGCGTGCAGGAGCGCACGTCCGGTGAACCCGTAGGTGCACAGCCCGTGGAGGATCGGGGTGTCGAATCCCGCCCCCGCTGCGAAGGTCGGATCGGAGTGCAGGGGGTTGCGGTCGCCGCTCAGCCGGTAGAGGAGCGCCTGGTCCCGCCTGGTCTCGTAGGTGACCACGTGATCGGCTTCGCGGTCGGGCAGTTCCCAGTCGTTGGAGGGGCCGCGGTCGCCGCCCCAACCGCCCTCGCCGCCGATGAACAAACCGGCCCGAGTGGACCAGAGGGGGTTTCCATCCGGATCGGTGACGTCGGACTGGATGTAGACGAGGGCCGCCTTCCCCTTGTCGTAGATCTCGCCGACCCTGCCTGTGGCGATGCCCGTCCCGGCGGCCGGGACCTCCTGATGACAGGTGATCGCCTGCTCGGCATGGAGGAGGAACATTGGGTTGAAGTCACCGAAGCTCGGGGTCCCGCCTCCGCCCATGACCACGCACTGGGTGGGGAACGCCCGTTGGTCCACGCCGTTCGAGTTCTCCGTCGTGAACTCCAACTCGAAGCCGGCAGGGTCCGAGACGCCGGCACCGATGCCGAGTGCGTAGATGAGGCTCTGCTTGGAGGTCCAGGAGATCTCGGTCGGTTCGCCTACGGCTCCGGCGGCGTCGGGGTTGATTGGCATGTGGACTCCAGTGGCTATGGGGGTTGACGTGGGCATCGCGCGTCGGCTGGACAGCCGACCGGTATCGATCCGACAGTACGGGAGCCCCGTGTGGATGGCCCAACCGCGACACGACGGTGGCTGCTCGGCTACGAGGACATGACCCGGTTGAACGGCGGGCGGGCATTCTTCACGACCAATGAGAACCTCGGCGACTACGTGCTCGTCGACTTCGTGGAGCAGCGCAGGGTGGCCCGCTGAGACGGAGTTTTCAGAAATTCGTGATTTCCCTTGCAATTACGGGAATCACAGTGGTGTAATTCCACTGCTGGAACCCCTTCAGGGGACTCCCTCGACATCGGGGGCATGTCGGACCGGCGGAAAGGCGGACACTGACGATGGGGATCATCGCGAAGCCCGATCTGGATACTGACTGGAAGGACTACTCCAACTGCCTGGGGGTGGACCCGGACCTGTTCTTCCCGGAGCGTGGAGCCAGCACCAGGGAGGCCAAGGAGGTCTGCAGGGGTTGCGTCGTCAGGGAGGACTGCCTCGAGTACGCACTCCTGAACGGCGAGAAGTTCGGAATCTGGGGCGGCATGAGCGAACGCGAGAGGCGTCGCATCCGGCGTCAGCGTGCCCTCGACCGCCAGGCAGCGGAGCGCACCGCAGAGGCCGTCTGACCGAATCGGCTAGCGACGACGCTGTGGGTAGGCTGGGTCCATGAACGCCATCGCAGTCCTCGGCACTCAGGAACTCCTCATCGTGGGAATCGTGATCCTGGTCATGTTCGGCGGTAGCCAGATCCCCAAGTTGGCCCGCAACCTGGGCAGGGCCCAGCGCGAGCTCCAGAAGGGGCTGGCGGAGGGTCAGGCCGACGTCGACGGTGACACGGATACCTGAGCCCGACCCTGAATCCCGGCCACCCGGGGCCCGACCGACCCGGTTGGGTGCTGGGTACACTTCCGAGCCGCAGGTCGGCCAGCGCCCACCGCTGTGTCGACCCATCCCCAGGAGCGATCCACGCCGATGAGCAACTTCACCCAGGAACTACCACCACAGCCGCCGGTTGGTGACGTGAAGGTCGTCTACATGGGCCCGGCCGCCCCCCACTGGGAGGTCCGATCCTCGTTCGGCGATCCCCGTCTGATCGAGTCCTTCCGTGACCGGGTGCACGCCCGTCTGATGCTGCTCCCACCGCACGACCCGCAGTTCCGGCGCAACCGCGAGCGCATCAACCGTGATGCCGAGCGTGAGAATGTCCTGATCACCTGGGACCTCGGCTACGAAGAGTCCGGGGACTAGAAGCCCGGCATGGTCCACCGTCCGGGGGTTCGACCTCCACGGTGTCGGCCCATCCGGGCCTCGATCACGGCCCGTGTACGGGGACGATGCCATGGTGGTCTGCAGCCCCCCGCCAAAACGACAGCAACCCCGACGTTGGTCGGGGCTGCTGCCGATACGGGGCGTGGAGGGGTCGCCCCGGGGGGATCAGGCGGCCACGGTCACCAGCTCGTTGTTGCGGGCCGCTGCGCGTCGGGCCTTCAGGATCCTGCGGCGCTGCCGTTCGGAGCAGCCACCCCAGACCCCGTGCTCGACCCGGTTCACCAGCGCGTACTCCAGGCAGGGTGCGGTGACCGTGCAGCCCTCGCAGATCAGCTTGGCGAGCGCTACGCCGATGCCGTCGTGTGGGAAGAAGGCCTCGGGGTCGGTATTCGCACAGCTGCCCCGTGCCATCCAGATCGTGTCCATGGGTCCTTGTTCTCTACTTTCTCGTCGGCTCCGCCCGTGACAGGTGTATTTCTCGCACATCGGACCGAAAACCTCCGTAAAGCCGGCTGGAGTCCTGGGAAATCTCCCGGGAACCGTTTCGGACCTGGCGGAACCCGTGCCCCCGGCGGTCGTCGATGAACGCCGGAAGCGCAGCCCTCGGCTCCAGGGGACCTTCCAGTAGGGAGCTATCCACGGCGGCCCGCGGTGCCCTTGTGGTGGCCCTGCTCTACCTCTTCCTCACCGGGGTGGAGTTGCTCAGCGGCGGCTTCAAGACCATGGGTGCCGGTTTCGTCGACGGCCTCTTCGAGGGCGTCTCGAATCCCCTGAGTGGCCTCTTCGTCGGTCTGCTGGCCACCGTGCTGGTCCAGTCGTCGTCTGTGTCCACCTCGGTGATCGTCGGTCTGGTGGCCTCTGGTGTGGTGGGCGCCGACGAGGCGGTTCCGATGATCATGGGAGCCAACCTGGGGACCACGGTCACCAACACGCTCGCATCCCTGGGGCACATGCGCCGGGGCATGGAGTTCCGCCGCGCGTTCGCCGCGGCCACGGTCCACGACTTCTTCAACATCCTCGCCGTCATCGTCTTCCTCCCCCTCGAGCTGGCCACCGGCTACCTATCCACCACGGCCCGCTGGATCACCGAGCAGGTGATCGGCAGTTCGGGCGCCGAATTCAACAGCCCGCTGAAGGCGGCGGTGAAGATGCCGGCCGGTTGGGTGAAGGACCTACTGTCCGGCCTGGGGGCGGACGGGAACTGGATGGGCGGACTGATGATCCTCGTCGGCCTGGCCTTCATCTTCCTGGCGTTGGCCTACATCACCCACAACATGCGGTTGCTGGTGGCCGACCGGGTGGAGGCGGCCATAAACCGGACCCTCGGCGCCGGTTCCGGGCTCGTGGCGATCCTGCTGGGTGCGATCATCACGATCTCGGTGCAGTCGTCGTCCATCACCACGTCCGTGCTGGTGCCGCTGGCCGCTTCCGGCGTCCTCACCCTTGAGAACATCTATCCGGTGACGCTCGGCGCCAACGTGGGTACGACCGTCACGGCGCTCCTGGCAGCGTTGGCGACCGGAAACCCGGCGGCGGTCACCATCGCCGTGGTCCACACGTTGTTCAACGTGAGTGGGATCGCCCTCTTCTATCCGATACGCGCCCTCAGGCGGATACCGCTGAGGTTGGCGGCCGGCCTGGCCGACGTGGCCGCCGAGCGACGTAGTGCCGCGATCATCTACGCCGTGGGGATGTTCGTGGTCGTCCCGCTCATCGGCGTCATGGTGCTCCGATGAATCAACGCAGTTCCAGCAGTAGCAATCCGTGCAGTTACAGAAACCAGGAGAACGTCCCATGGTCATGAGCTTCTTCCGTCGTAGCGACGACAGCGGTATCGATCACATCGAGGCACAGGTACAACGGATGGTGACCGATGCCAGACACACCTTCGACCTGGCCATGAACGCCATCACCGGTGGTTCAGTGGCCTCGGTCGGCGACGAGGTGAGGCGGACCGACCGCCGGATAAACATCACCGAGATGGAGATCCGCAGGGAGCTGGTCGTCCACTTCTCGGTTCACGCCGATGGCGACGCCACCGAGATGCTCGTGTTCATGAACATGATCAAGGACCTGGAACGCATCGGCGACTACAACAAGAACGTCTTCGACCTGGCCGAGGAGGGTGTCTCGTTCCTGGAAGCGGACGACCTGGACCGCATCCTGGGTTTCCGCGACGAGATCTCGTCACGGATCGCCCTGATGGGCGAGATCCTCACCACACGGGACGCCGAAAGGGCCCGGGCCTTCATCGCCCGCGGCGATGTGATGCGTCATGAGTTCGACGACCTGGTGACGGAACTCGTGCACTCCACCACGGTTGCGAACCATGCGGTCCCACGGGCGCTCCTCTACCGGTTCCTGAAGCGGATCACCGCCCACTCGCTGAACGTGGTGACCGCCGTGGTCATGCCGGTGGACCGACTTGACTACTTCGACGAGGACGGGTTCGGGGACCAGGGCTGAGCCGGCGTAGGGCCCCTCGGCCGTAGGGTCGGTCCCCATGCGCATACTCGTCACCAACGACGACGGGATCCACTCGGAGGGCCTCCACGCCCTCGCCGCAGCGGTTGTGGAGTCAGGGCACGAGGCGGTCGTGGCCGCACCGTCATCGGACTGGAGCGGGGCGTCGGCCTGCCTCGGGCCGCTGGAGGATCCGAAGCGGGTCTCGGTCGAGCGGGTGGACGTCCCTGTTTCGGGCGGATCCACCGTGACCGGATTCTCGGTCGGGGCGCCGCCGGCCCTGATCTCGATGCTGGCCGACTTGGGTGGTTTCGGCGAACCACCGGAGATGGTCGTCGCCGGGATCAACCGTGGACCCAACACCGGGCGGTCCACCCTCTTCTCGGGGACGATCGGCGCCGTCCTGTCCGGCGAACGGTTCGGCTGGTCGGGAATGGCCGTCAGCCTCGACGTGAATGTCCACGACGCCGTTTTCTCCGACGTTGGAGCATCCGACGTGGAGGTATCCGGCGGTGATGGCCCCCGAGGGTTGCACTGGGGGACGGCGGCCGACCTCGCCCGCAGTGTGCTGCCATGGCTGGTGGCGGCACCGCCGCGAACCATCCTGAACCTGAACGTGCCTGATGCACCGCTGTCCGAAGTCCGTGGACTCCGCAGCGCCGGCCTGGCTCCGGTGGGAGGTGTCCGGACGGTCATCATCGGAAGCGACGAGCACGGCCTCGACCTGGATCTGATCGCCAACGATCGCCCCGTGCCCGAGGGGACCGACAGTGCCCTCCTCAGGACCGGGTGGGCGACCATCACGTCACTCGTACCCACCAGCGCCGTGGGGATGGCGCTCCCGCTGGCTGAGTGGTCCGCATCCTGGTTGGACGTAGGCCCGGAGGCCGGAACGACCGTCGGCCCGTAGCCTCCGATCCGTGGCTGTCGATCGAGCGGGTTCAGATACCGGCGACGGGTCCGCCCCGGGCGCCAAGGGCCCGGTGGGCCCGTTTACCCGATTCGCCCGGATGCACGTGTTCGGGTCCATGTCGGACGCCATGATCGCGGTCGCCCTCGCCAGCTCGATCTTCTTCTCGATAGATCCAGATGCGGCCCGGTGGCGCGTCGCCGTCTACCTGGTCCTGACGATCGCCCCGTTCGCCGTGGTCACCCCCCTGATCGGTCCGCTGGTGGACAGCATCCGGGGCGGGCGTCGCGGGATGATCCTCATCACGATCGTCGGCCGTGGGCTCATCGCCTGGCAGATGGCCACCAACCTCGACGGCCTCCTGCTGTTCCCCCTGGCCTTCGGCCTGCTGGTGCTTCAGAAGGGCTATTCCGTGGCCAAGAGCGCCGTGGTGCCCTCCCTGGTCCACAATGAGTTGGACCTGCTGGCGGCGAATGCCCAACTGGCCATGTTGAGCGCCGTGGGGAGCATGCTCGGCGCGGGGGTCGGCGGCATCGCTCTGCTGGTCGGGCCTGCTGCCCCCACCAGGGTGGCGATGGCCAGCTACCTGCTCACGTTCCTCCTGGCGTGGAGGGTGCCCACGGTCCTGGTGGCGGCAGCGCGGGCCACCGCGGGCGAGATGGCCGCACTCCGCCAGAAGGGCATCAGGGCCGCTGCCGCGGCCATCGGTGTCTTCCGGGCGGTGGTCGGCTTCACGACGTTCCTGCTTGCGTTCGAGTTCAGGGGCGGCGAGGAGGGTGTGCCGATCGACGCTGCCGGCCGTGCCGCAGGCGCATCGACGGGTATCGTGCGGGGCGAGGACGTCCTGGGGAGTCCGGCCTCGCCGGTCTGGCATTTCGGCCTGGTCGTGCTGGCGGTGGGCGTCGGTTCGTTCTTGAGTGCGACGCTGGCACCGAAGCTCCGGCGCAGGTTCTCAGAGGAACGGCTCATACGCGGGGTCCTCTTCCTGGGGGTGAGCGGCGCGGCGCTGGCCACATGGCTGGGAGGGATCCAGGGAGCCGTGGTTATAGGGGGCATGGTCGCCGTCTGCAGCGGTACGGCCAAGCTGGCCTTCGATTCGCTCGTCCAGAGGGACGCCCCGGGGGCGAACCACGGCCGGTCGTTCGCCAGGTTCGAGGGGCGGTTCCAGATGGCGTGGGCGGTAGGTGCCTTTCTGGCGGTGTTCCTGCCGTTGCCGGTGGAGCAGGGCTACCTCATCGTCGCTGCGGCTATGGCCGTGGCCCTGGCATGGTTCCAACTGGGGCCCCTGCCGCCTCGGCCCGTCGCCACCCCTGAGGAGCCGGACCGCCCCGATGGGCAACTTGGGTTCTGGCGCTTGGACTGACCCTGTGGTTGCCGTTGGCAGCCAGAACTGATCAGTCCAGGCCGTCCACGATCACGACGGTGCAGTCGGCGTTGGCGTGGCGGATCGCGGCGACAGGCGAGTACTCATCGGAATACGCGAACAGGCGGGCCGCCTCCATGTCGGGGAACTCCACGATCACCATCCGGGAGGGTGACCAGAGGTCGTCCTCGACGATGTCCGTTTCCCCTCCACGGGCCCTGTAGGTGCCCCCGTACTTCTGGACCATCGGTCCGGCGAGTGCCTTGTATTCCTCGTAGGCCTCCGGGTCCGAGATTTTCGTGTCCACGACCACCCATGCGCTCATAGCGCTCTCCTGTCGGTCAGGGGCGCGGGAACCGCACCCATGAGTGGTCATCGTGGCATGTCCCCGGGGTCGGCACGTCCAGCCCGAGGCTTCGCATCCCGGTGTTGTCCGGCGAGGTGCCGTGACTGTGTGTGGCCTTCAGTCCAGGTCCGGCATGTCGATGCGTGCCAGCCAGAGGCCCGGAGCGTCTACCTCGGACGGTGTCGGCAGGTTCCGCCCGGCAGCCCAGAGGCGGCCCAGCCCGTCGCTGCCGCTGCGGTCGATCACGCCGGCGACGAACGCCGCGCCACGGTCGACCTGTTCGACGGTGAGATCCAGCCCGAGGATCCGTTCCACGAACCGGTCGGCGTCGCCGGTGCCGACCCGACGCCGGCGAACGGCCTCGGTGACCTGCCGGTATGACCCGATCAGGGCGCTGCCGATGTCGTCCATCACGTGGTCCACGTAGCCGATCACGACCGCCACCAGTGCCTCCAGGTGCGGGAGGAGAGCCTTCTGTTCTGGCGAGCGGACGGCGCCGAGGACCATCTCCGGGTTGAGGGACTCCTGGAGGCGGGCCAGGGCTTCCGGGCCACCAGTCAGGTCGATGTCGCCGATCTGGTCCTGGAGGGCCGAGCCGTCGTTGCGAAACGCTCCGGCATGTCGGGTGAGTAGGTCGGTCAGCGCCGCCCGGAGGTGGGGGACGCCGAGCACCGCGTGGTGGGCGACCTCGTGCAGGCAGATCCAGAGCCTCAGGTCCTCGGCCGGCAGGCTCCAGTCGGCGGCGAACGCCTCGACGTTGGGAACTATCACCAGTAGCTCGTCGCCGTCGCGTGGGATGGGCAGGTCGTACGTGCCGAGGCTTCGCAGCGCCAGCCGACCGACCATCGTGCCGGTCGTGATGCCGGCCATCATCGGGGCCATGGCTTCCAGCAGGCCGGACAGCCATTCAGTCGAGGGATCGCCATCCAGGTTCGATGGGTCGAAGCCGAAATCGGTGCCCAGATCCAAACCCATGGACAGATCGGTCGGGTCGAAATCCGCGTCGGACGCCTCGCCCGGCAACTGGGACATCCTGGCGAGGTAGGGGCGGTAGGCGTCCACGGACGCCGAGGCCCATGCCGTACGGGTCACCGGCCGCAGGCTCAGTGCGCCACCGTGTGTCACCTGCAGTCCGGTGCGATCCGCAATCTGTAGCTCGGCGACGCGTAGCAGCGACTCGTATTCGATGCGGATTAGTGGATCCACGTTGGGTTCGCTGGTTCCCTCCGAAGCGATGGCCATGGCGATCTGGCGAGCAGGGTCCGGCCCGCCCGCACCGCCACCGAACGGTTGGCCGCCGGGGAAGTCCCCGGGAAGGCCGGGCATGCCGCCGGCACCCGGAAACCCGCCGCCGAACATCTCTCCGAGTGCTCCGAACAGCCCTGCGATCGGGTCTGGCTGTTCGCCTGACGCTCCGGAACCCTGCGGGCCGTCTGGGTCCATGGGGCCGTCATCCGGGAACTCTGGTGGATCCTCACTGCTCACGGAGGCACTCTATGACGGTGAACAGCCCCGCCTGCCTGCGCCGCAACCGCCCATGAGGGTCGTGGTGACCGGTTCCACCGGTGCCGTCGGGCGACGCGTCTGCGCACGGCTGGCAGCGGACGGCCATGAGGTGGTGGGGCTGGATCGGCGTTCCAGCGTTCCGCCGGCGCCCGGCGTCGAGATCAGGGTCGTCGACCTTGCCGTTGCCGACCTGCGGGACCTACTCAGCGGTGTGGACACGGTCGTCCACCTGGCGTCCGGGGTGACGGCGGGCGACGTGGGCGAGAACACGGGCCACGAGCGCCTGGCGGTGGTGGAGAGGCTGCTGGCCGCGGCCGGCGACGTGGGGGTCGGCCACCTGGTCGTGCGGTCGTCGGCCATGGTCTACGGAGCGTGGCCCGACAACCCGGTTCCCCTGACGGAGGACGCGCCGGTACGACCGTGTCCCGACTTCCTGTTCGCCGTCCACCGTGCCCGGTTGGAGGAGATGGCTGCAGCGTGGGCCGACGGCGATCCGGACCGTGTGCTTACCGTGCTACGGCCGGCGGTCACCGTGGCCGAGGAGCGCCCGGGCGGGTTGGCAAGCGTGGTCGGCGCCGCGACGTCGGTCAGGAGTGACGAGGGTGAACCGCTCGGCCAGTTCCTGCACTCCGACGACCTGGCGGACGCGGCGGTCTGCGCCGTGGCGGAGCGTTACGACGGTCCGCTGAACGTGGCGCCCGACGGCTGGATAGGCGTGGACGTGATGGCCGAGTTGGGTGGACCCGGGCCGCGGCTTCGCCTGCCGGGCAGCCTTGCGGCGCTGGTGGGACGGGTTCTCTTCCGGGTCGGCCTGTCACCGGCGCCTCCCGGGGTGTTCCCATACACGGTGCATCCGTGGGTGGTCTCCAACGACCGGTTGCGCAACCTGGGGTGGACGCCGTCGCACTCCAACGAGGAGGCGTACGTGGCCGGTCACGAGCCGGGCGTCCTGGACCGCCTGACCGCCAGGTCGAGGCAGCAGCTCTCGTTGGCGGCTGCGGGGCTGCTGCTGGCGTTCCTGCTGGGCGTGGTCGTCTGGTTGGTGCGCCGTCCCCGTCGACGCTGACCCCCACCGGCCGACGCGTCCCAATACGATTGCGCCCGATGCTCGCTGGAACGTCTACCGATTCGGAGTCCGACATGCCGGTAGGTGTGTCGTTTGCCGCTGGTCCGCCGCCCGCGGACGCCCCGGATCCGGATACGTGGCTGGGGCTCGGCTCCGGCGCCCTTCCCGTGGAGGAGGTCACCCGGTGGGTTGGCCGGTCGGACTGTGGGGCGGTGGTGGTGTTCTGTGGAAACGCCAGGGACCATTCCGACGGGCGGGCCGGGGTGACCGCCCTGGAGTATGAGGCGTACGAGTCCCAGGTGATTCCGCGCCTTGCGGGTGTGGCCGCCGAGGCCCGGAACAGATGGCCGGTCCTGGCGAGGGTGGCGATGCTCCACCGGGTGGGTCCGTTGGCGATCGGTGAGGCGGCCGTGGTGGTAGCCGTCTCGTCGCCTCACCGCGACGCCGCGTTCGACGCCTGCCGGTGGTGCATCGACAGCCTCAAGTCGACCGTTCCGATCTGGAAGCGCGAGACCTGGGATGGTGGCGAGAGTTGGGGCCTGGAAACGCAGCATGTGGCTGATCTGGCCGACGCGGACGGGCACGTGTCTGATCCGGTTGCCGCTGACGGGCCCGATGCCGAGCCTTCCGACCGGGCCGACCGGGCGGGGTCGACAGGGGCCGGTCGGTGAACCCGGCGGCGTTGTTCCTGTTGGGCGGGGTGGCTATGGCGGTCGTGCTGTCGGTGGTGGTGTGGCTGTTCAGCCGACCGAAGAACCGCGTCGAGGACCCGAACCACCTCAGGAACACCTTGCGCGCCCTACGTATGGAGTCCAGGGACCGCCCCAGGCCGACCCATGGCGAGGGCGGCGTGCGGATCCTCGACGATGACGACCACGGGTCCGGGTCCGTTGATGGCCGGCGGGACGGCTAGGAACAACGTATGGCCCGCGACCTAGCGATCGACCTGGGAACCGCCAACACGCTGGTCTACGCACGCGGAGAGGGTGTGGTGCTGGCCGAGCCGTCGGTGATCGCCATCAACGAGCGCACCGGTGAGGTCCTGGCCCTGGGTGAGGAGGCCTGGCAGATGATCGGGCGGACCCCGCCGCACGTGGTGGCGAAGCGTCCCCTGCGCAAGGGTGCCATCACCGACTTCGACGTGACCCAGCGCATGGTGCGACTCCTGATGCAGAGGGTCGGCGTCAGCCGCTGGAACCGACCGAAGGTGCTCATCTGCGTGCCGTCGGCGATCACGGCGGTCGAGCGGCGGGCGGTCACCGATGCAGCACGTAGTTCCGGGGCGGTTGACGTCCAGCTCATCGAGCAGCCGATAGCGGCGGCGATCGGGGCGAACCTTCCGATCAGTGAGCCGATCGGGAGCATGGTCGTCGACATCGGTGGCGGAACCTCGGAGTCGGCGCTGCTTTCGTTGGGTGGGGTGGTGGTCCTGGAGGCGGTGAGGGTCGGTTCCTTCGAGATCGACGCTGCGATACAGGCATACGTGCGTCGCGAATACGGCCTGTCCATCGGTGAGCGCACCGCCGAGGAGATCAAGTGCCACATCGGGTCGGCGGCTCCCGCGCCCGACGAGGTCAGGGCCGAGGTGAAGGGCCGGGAGATCATGAGTGGCCTTCCCAAGACGGTGGTCCTGACACCGGTGGAGATCCGCCAGGCCATCGAGGAACCGGTGGCGACAATCGTCGAGTCGGTGTTGACGTGTCTCTCCCAGGCGCCTCCGGAACTCGCCCAGGACCTGCTCGCCCAGGGCATCTGTCTGGTGGGGGGTGGCAGCCTGCTGCGTGGCCTGGATACCCGGTTGTCCGAGGAGACGGGGGTTCCCGTGGTCTACGTGAGCACTCCGATGGAGTGCGTGGTGAAGGGTGCAGGCCAGTGCATCGAGTCGTTCGACGCGATGAGGGCCATGTTCATGGACGGTCGCCGGTAGCACCCGGACCGAGCATGTCCTCGGCGGCCTGTCGGACCTGCCAGTCGCGGTCGTCCAGGGCGCGTTCCAGGGCTGCTTCCACGTCATCGCCCTCGAACGCGGCGAGGGCGAGCACGGCCCGGCGTCGGATCGCAGGCCGGTCCCTGAGGCCACCCAATACCGCTGCCCGACCCCGCTCGTGGCCGAGTGCTCCGAGGGCGGCCACCGCGGCCTCCCTGCAGAGGGCGTCCTCGTGGCCCCCGGGTTCGGGTCCGTCTACGGGCCCGGCCACTGCCGTGAGGGCGTCGACGGTCGTCTCGGCGACTTCTGGGAGTTCGCCGGCCGCCCAGCAGGCCACCTCCACCACGGAGTGGTCGGCATCGCCCAGACAGGCCGAAAGGAGCACTACCAGGGCCGGGGCGAGTCTGCTGGCCTGGTCCCGATCAGCGGTGTCCGTACCTGCGGCCTCGTGGTCGGCCTGGTCGGCGCCGGACTGGTCCGGGCCGGCCAGGGCCTCCAGGGCCCTCCGGCGGACAGCGGGTTCCGGGTCGCCAAGGCTTGTTGCCAACTCGCTGGTCGTGAGCCCGTCGACTCCACCTGATTGGGCGATCCGATCCAGGGCGCCCAGTGCGGCCACCCGAACCGGTGCGGTCGGGTCCGTGAGGAGATCACGCGCCATGGGGGCGTCGCCCCCGTGGCCGGCCAGGATGGCCTGCCGACGACGGGCCGACACCTCGGCATCGGGTGCCGGATCGGGGTGGACGTGCCGACCCACCGGCGGGACCTCGGCGGTCTGGACGTCAGCGGCCGGGGCCTCGTCCGCCCCATCGTTGGCCTCGTGCTGGTCGGGTCCAGCCACCGTCAGCCGATGGCCTGTTCCACTAGGAACCCCGAGAGGAACAGGGTGATGCCGATGGCCGTGGCTGTCGCAAAGCCGCCTACGACCACGAAAGCGGTGAGTAGGAGCACGGACCGGACCCGGTGCCACCAACGGATGTGGGCCCGATGGCCGGTGAGCACACGTCGCGGAGGCTGGTACCAGACGCCGAGACGGGCGCCGGGACTCCAGGATCGGTCGGTTGCATACTCGACGTCCCCCGGCGGCGGCAGGCGCGTCCTTCCGGCACGGTGGATGAGTCCTCCGGGGAGTAGGCCTGCGGGGGTGAATCCTGCGGGGAGGAGAAACCCCACGGGCAGGAGGAACCCTGCGGGTCCGACAGTCGGGTCCAGTCGGACCGGCAGGCCCGGCCGCGTGCCAGACCCGGCCCCGACCATGGCAGGCTGGATGGCCCCCGGTGGCGACCGGCGGGACAACCCGTAGCCGACGGCGCCCAGGACCAGCACTATCAACCACGAGGACACCAGCATCGGCACCGGGACCCAGCCGCCTGAAATGGGTGAGAACAGTTCCACGTCGGGAAAACTACCCGTGCCGGAAGCCGGCTCCGGGCGCGGTGCCCGTTGGCCCGGGCGTCGTGGCCCGGATGGTGGCGTCTCGTCAGGCTCCGGCGATGCCCACGGCAACCCCTTCGGCTCCGGCGGCGGCTCCCGCACCCGGAGGTGGTCCGGCGCCCTGGTGTTGTTCGTCGTGGCGGCGGCACTGCTCCTGACGTTCATCCGACTCCCGTACTTCGTGTTCCGACCGGGTTCCGTCCAGGCCCTCAGCGACAGGGTGACCGTGACTCGTGGCGAGCGTTTCGATCCGGTGGGCGAGGTGTACTTCACGACGGTCCGCCAGGACTCCACCGTGAACGGCTGGGAGTACCTCGAGGCGAAGTTGAAGGGTTCCCTCACGCTGATCGGGGAGGAGCATGTACTGGGTGGCCGGAGCCGTGACGAGAATCGATCGTTCAACATGCGGCTGATGAGGGTGTCGAAGTCGACGGCGGTCGCCGTGGCCCTCCGCCACCTCGGCGTCGACCCCATCGAGGCGACCGGGGTGGGCATGGCGCAGGTGGTCGGCCCCTCGACCGGGTTGTTGACCACCGACGACGTGGTCCTGTCGGTGGATGGGGTCGAGGTCCGCGAGGCGATGGACCTGGTGCATGCGATCGGGGGTCGGACTCCCGGTGAGGTCGTCCGGCTGGAGGTGGAGCCGATACGTGGCGGCACGTCACGGGTGGTCGAGGTGACGCTCGGTGAGCGTGAGGACGATCCGACCGTCGGCTTCCTCGGTGTCGTGCCCCAGACGCGCTGGGAGGACGTGGACGACCTCCCCGTCGACGTGCTGGTGAACACGGGACGGGTTGGTGGCAACTCTGCCGGGCTCGCCCTCACGCTGTCGATCCTGGACCTCGTCACCCCCGGGGAGCTGACCGGTGGCCTGAGGGTGGCTACGACCGGCACGATCGACATCGGCGGCAACGTGGGTCCGATCGGGGGAATCATCCAGAAGGTGGCGGCTGCCCGGGAGGCCGGAATTGACCTGTTCCTCGTGCCGACCACCGAGCTGGCCGACGCCCGGGAGTATGCCGGCGACCTCGCCGTCGAGGGCGTGTCCACCCTCGACGATGCCCTTGCGGCCCTGGCTCGGCACGGCGGCGAGAGCCGCGATCTGGTACTCCCGGGCACCTGAACCGATCCCGGTGCTACTTCTGCCGGACGCAGCGCGCCGATGTTCGGGTCGCATCGCTGTTGAACATGCTTTTGGGGTTGGTCCGCTGATCCGGTGGCCCCTCGCCGGAATGCTCCTCGTAGGCTCTCCCCATGCGCCCTGAAGACGCCCCGCCGCCCGGTCCGCGCCCGTTCCCCCGCCAACGTCGCCCCCGTTCGCCGGGTTCCACGAAGTTCCGAATGATGGCCGGCGGCGTCGTGTCGGCTCTGTTCGTCCTGATGCTGTCGCTGCGTGGAATCGCCGGGTTCTGGACTGACTACCTCTGGTTCGACGCCCTCGGCCACGAGAACGTGTTCGTCTCTGTGTTCGGTGCCCAGATGGCCCTGGTGGTGCTGTTCACCCTGGTTTTCTTCGGGCTCCTGTACGGAAACCTCACGGTCGCCGACCGGCTGGCACCACCCATCCGCCCGCCCGGCCCGGAGGAGGACCTCCTGCGTGGCTACCACCTGGCGGTGGGGCATCGGCGGGGCCTGATCCGGCTGGTGCTCTCCGGCCTGTTCGCGCTCATTGCCGGGCTGGGAGTGTCGGGCCGTTGGCAGGAGTGGCTGCTGTTCACCAATGCCGTGGACTTCGGCACCACCGATGCACAGTTCGGTCGGGACCTGGGCTTCTACGTCTTCCGCCTGCCGTTCATGAGCTTCGTGATCGGCTGGCTGTTCGCCACGCTGATAATCGTCCTGGTACTCACGACGATCTTCCACTACATAAACGGCGGTATCCGACTCCAGTCGGTCGGCGAACGGGTGCAGCCGCAGGTCAAGGCCCATCTCTCGGTCCTACTCGGCCTCATCGCCCTCGTGCGGGCCGGCGACTACTGGCTGGCACGATTCGAGCTGACGACCTCGGATCGGGGTGCCGTGGTCGGAGCCACCTACACCGATGTGAAGGCGCAGCTTCCGGCGACGAACCTGTTGATCCTCATATCCCTGTTCGCCGTCGTGCTGCTGCTGGTGAACATCAGGCGGCGGGGCTGGGTGCTGCCCACACTGGCCGTCGGGCTGTGGGCGTTCGTGGCGCTGGTGATGGGCGGCATCTACCCGGCCGTCATCCAGAGCCTGCGGGTGGAGCCCGCGGAGTCCGAGAAGGAGGAGCCGTACATAGCCCGGAACATCGAGGCCACCCGGCTGGCGTTCGGCCTCGACGGGATCACAGTGGTGCAGCTCTCCGACTTCGACAACAGGATCGACGCATCCGACCTGCGCTCCAACCGGGGGACGGTCCGCAACATCCGGATCCTGGACCCGCTGGTAGTGCAGGGCACCTTCGACCGTCTGCAGGGTGAGCGCGAGTTCTACACCTTCGCCGACGAGATGGACACCGACCGCTACACCATCGACGGTGAGACCACCCAGGTGCTGCTTGGCACCCGCGAGCTGGAGGTGAACGAGTCCCGGTCCTGGGAGAACCAGCACGTGGCGTTCACCCACGGCTACGGCGTGGCCATGGCGCCGGTGAGTCGGGTGAAGGGCTCGGGAGACCCCGACTTCCTGGTCGGCGACCTTCCGGTCTCGATCGATCCATCGGTCGACGTGGTCCTGGATCGGCCACAGCTCTACGTTGGCGAGGGACTCGACGGCTATGCCGTGGTTGGCGCCAGCCGCTCCGAGGTGGACTACACCGACGAGAACCAGAAGACCCAGGTCGTCCGGTACGCCGATATCGGCGGCGAGGGTGGCGTCGGCATGGGGACGTTGACCCGACGAGTGGCATTCGCCCTTCGCTTCGGCCAACTGGAGCCCCTGATCTCCAACTTCGTGACCTCGGACTCGCGGGTCTTCTACGTGCGCGACGTGCGGGACCGGGTCGAGAAGCTGGCCCCGTTCCTGCTCTTCGACGCCGATCCGTACCCGGTGCTGATCGACGGTCGGATCCTCTACGTGGTGGACGGCTACACCACCACCGACCGGTATCCGTATTCCCAGTTCGCATCAGCGGGCGAGTTGCCGCGCAACAGCGGTCTTCGTCGCCACCGCTTCAACTACGTGCGAAACTCGGTGAAGGCCACAGTCGATGCCTTCACCGGCGAAGTCATCTTCTACGTGGTGGACGAGGGCGATCCGATGGTGGCTGCGTACGGGCAGGCCTTCGGGGGCCTGTTCACGCCGGCGTCCGAGATGCCGGAGTCGCTGGTCGCCCACCTGCGATACGCGGAGGACCTGTTCCGGGTCCAGAGCGAGGTGTGGGGCCGCTACCACGTTGAGGACACCCAGAACTTCTACCAGCGGGCATCGGAATGGGCGGTCTCCCAGGACCCGGGCCGGACCGGTGAGGGCGCCGCGAACCAGGCAGTCGTGGACGATGCCGGGTTCCGGATCGGCACGAAGCGCATGCGCATGGCGCCCTACCGGACGATGGTCGAGTTGCCTGATGGCGACGATGCCGAGTTCGTGATCATGAGGGCGTTCGTGCCCCTCGACGAGGATGACGCCCGTAAGGAACTGGCCGCCTACATGGTGGGTAGGAGCGACGGTGACAACTACGGCGATCTGGTGGTCTACCGACCGCCGTCGTCGAACTTCGACGGCCCGGCGCTGGCCGAGGAGCGAATCCGCAACGACGAGGCGGTGGCGAGCCTCCAGACCCTGCTCAGCCAGCGGGGGTCGAACGTGCTGTTCGGCGAACTGCTGCTGGTTCCGGTCGAGAACTCGATCCTCTACGTGCGGCCCCTATACGTGCAGGCCGAAGGCGACAACACGGTGCCTGAGCTGGAGAGGGTGATCGTGGCTGTGGGCGAGAAGGTCGTCATGGCCAACTCCTTGCAGGAGGCGCTGGAGGAGTTGACCAGGTCGAAGCTGGCCGGACTGTTCTCGGGCATCGGCGGCATAGCGGTTGAACCGGATCAGGGTTCGTCGGTATCGGACGACGATCACGGGTCAGGTTCCGAGGCTGGCGACACGGACGGATCGGACGCTGGCTCCGGCGGCTACGAGGTCGACGGTGAGGTTCCCGCAGACGTGCGGTCGATCGTGCTCGAGTTGTCGAGGCTGCAGCAGGAGTCGGCCGCTTCGCTTTCCGAGGACCCTGCGAACTGGCTGGAGTTCGGCCGCCTTCAGGCTCGGATGCAGGACCTGCTGGACGCCCTCGAGGCCGCAGCCGACTAGTCCGCCGCCGGCCAATGGCCAGGCGGTTGGCGCCAGGCGGCCGGTACGCAGCGGGCCAATGGCCAGCCGGTCAGGACTAGACGGTCGGTTGCCAGCCGCTGGTGCGACGGCCGGACCCGGGGCTGTCGCCAGTACTTGAGGTGGAGCGTGCCCGGGCCGGCGAGTCGGCGGTGAGGTCGCCGAACGATTCGTCACCGGCCAGGTTCGGGGTCGGGATGGGGGCGATGGCGTCTTCGCTCAGGGCTATGCCGGTGGACCCGGCGACCTCGACGATACGGGCGTTCAGCTCGACGGCCACGCGGGAGAGCTCGGCGGAGAGCCGGGCGACCTGGAGCCTCAGGTCCATGACCTCGTCGGTGTTGTCGTCTCCGGCCGGGGCGTCTCCGACGATGTCAAATCGACGCTCGACCGTGTCGACGCGATCGGTCAGGTCCCGTAGCCCGTTCACGAGGTCCAGGAGGGTCTGTTCCGGAGTTGGCACCTCGGAGCGGGCGGTCGTCTGGTTGGAGCGGCGGAAGGCCATGGGGCGACTGTACCCATGGCCGGCGACAGGTCCGGGCCAGGGCTGTCCATGGCGGGTTGGCCGGCTGGTCTGCCCGATCTTCCCGGGGGCGGGCGTCATGGCTGACTATGCCGCCTCGTTACCCTGCCGACCGTGACTGGGTTCAGGCCATCCGCGGTTCTGTTACCTGTCGTGCTGGCTGTCGTGGTGCTCGGTGCGTCGTGTTCGGGCCACGACGGGCGTCAAATGGTTGCCAACGGTGTCGGATTCACGCCGGAGCCGACCCTGCCGGCCGTCGAAGAGGTGCCCACACACTCGGTATCGCCGGACCGGGCACGGGTTGAGGGTCGCGACACGATCGGTTTAGTGGTCCTGGAGATGATCTCCGGGTCGGTGGGAGATCGTGGTTCCTACGAGATCTCCACACCGCAACTGGATGGCATCTGGGAGGCAGATCCCCTCAATGTGGCCCTCCGGAAGCCGGTCCTGGCCGAGATAGCCAGGTTCGGCGATGGTCAGATCGCGGACGAGGAGGCACCCTCCGGGGAGGGGTTCCTCACCGGTAGGGCGGTGGTGCACCTGCTGGACGATCGGCTGCTGAGCGTGGTGTACGACTTCGAGTCATCTTCCGGTGGTGCCGCCCGGCCCGTCGAAGCGGTCAGATCGGTGCTGGTGGATCTGGATACGAGTGCTCTGGTGGGCATCGGCGACCTGTTCCTATCGGGAAGTCCGTGGCCTGAGACGGTCGCATTCCTGGCTCGCCAGGATCTGACGGCGCGTCTTGGCGAAGGTGCCGTCTGGGGCGAAGGGGCGGGTGACCGCACCGGGCTGGGAGCCGATGAGGAGAACTTCCGCCTGTTCGGGGTGACGGCATCGCATCTGGTGCTGCGTTTCGAGCGGTATCAGGTCGGGCCGGGTGCTCTGGGAGCTCCGGAGGCGACGATCCCGTGGTCATCGCTGGTCGGACTGGTGGACCCAGACGGTCCAGCGGGGCACCTGCTGCCGTAGACCGGGTCCTGCCCTAGGCGGGGTGAGGGTGGCGCGAAACCCTCGGGCCCCTACAACGACGGGGTTCTCGGGGATGCTCCGGTGGCCCTGGGAACGCGCTAAGGGCGAATCAGGAACGCGCTAGATCCAATCGATCGGCATGAGCTAAGCCGATCTCATGTGATCACGCGCCGCTGCGAAGGAATCGGCGGAGGATCTTGCCGGAGGCCGACTTCGGAATCTCGTCAATGAACTCGACGGCTCGCAGTTGCTTGTAGCTCGCAACCTTGCCGGCTACGAACTCACGCAGGTCAGCCTCGTCAGCGGTCGCTTCGGGATTCAGTACGATGAAGGCCTTGGGTAGTTCCCCGGCCTCGTCGTCGGGGATCCCAACGACGGCGCAGTCGACCACTGCGTCGTGCGTGAGCAGGAGGGCCTCCAGCTCTGCGGGGGCAACCTGGAACCCCTTGTATTTGATGAGCTCCTTGAGCCGGTCCACGATGAACAGGTGACCGTCGCTGTCGATGTGGCCGACATCGCCGGTGTGCAGCCAGCCGTCGCGATCGATGGTCGCAGCGGTTGCCCCCTCGTTGTTGAGATACCCCTTCATCACTTGCGGTCCCCGCACCCACAGCTCACCGTCGTGGCCCGCAGGCACGTCGTTGCCTGCCTCGTCGACGATCCGTGACTCGGTGTTCGGGATCGTGACGCCAGAAGACCCGGCTTTGCCCTGGCCGGCCAGCGTTGCGTGACTCACCGGAGAGAGCTCGGTCATGCCGAAGCCCTGCACGACCTCGCATCCGACCCGTTTCGCGGCATCGTCGGCTAGGTCTCCTCCGAGCGGCGCCGCTCCGGACATGATGAGTGACAGCGACGACAGGTCGTAGTCGTCGACGATGGGCTGTTTGGCCAGGGCGAGAATCATCGGTGGGACGGCGTAGAACTTCGTGATGCGGTGCTCTTGGAAGAGTTCGAGAGCACGCACGAAGTCGAATCGCGGCAGTGTGATGACCGTTGCACCGTTGGCGAGCAGGTTGTTCATCAAGACCTGCATCCCGTAGATGTGGAAGAACGGCAGCACCGCGAGGGTGGCTTCCCCATGGTGGACGTCGAGGACTGGCCCACACTGAGCGAGGTTCGCCACGAGGTTCTTGTGAGTCAGCATGACCCCTTTGGCCAGGCCGGTAGTGCCCGACGAATACGGCAGGGTCACCACGTGTTCATCCACGTCGACGGCGACCTGATTGCTCGGGGTCCCGTACATGCCGACCAGGCGCTGGGACCCTTCGGCCTTGTCGAGGAAGATCACGTCGGTGACGGCTGTCCCTTCGATGGCCTCGGTGGCGAGCGGTGCCAGCGCCTCGATCGTGAAGAGCAGGACTGCGCCCGAATCGATGAGTTGGTGGCGAATCTCTTCGGCGGTGTAGGTGGGGTTCAGCGTCGTCGTCGCCAAGCCCGCCACGGCTGCACCATGGAACACGATCGCGAACTCCGGCATGTTCGGCGCCATCAGCGCAACGATGGCGCCTGCCTCGAGGCCGCGAGCCGTGAGCCCGCCCGCTAGGGCACGGATCGCGGTGGTGAGCTCGGCGAAGGTGTGGCTCGAGCCGGTGACGCCGTCGATCATCGCTACGCGGTCGGGATGGGTGCCGGCGTTGCGGAACACGTAGTCGGTGACCGTGGAATCGGGGATCTCCACATCGGGTAGTGGCGAAAAGTAGATGTTGGTCATGAGTTGCTCCCAGTGGACCAGCCGAAAGCAGCGACGCCGGGGGCCATGGCGCTTTCGCTCAGCCGGCTGATCCGGCCCTGGCCCATGTACTCATTTGCGCTCATGACCGAATCGTCTGCGTCCTGGCTGCGACGATCTCCGCCAGCTCTGTCAGCATTGCCATGTCGTGGTCGGTCATGAATTCCCTCTCCGGCCAGTCCTCAACTCCCTGCTCCCAGCACTGCCTTGGTCTCCAGGTACTCCTCGAAGCCGTGCCTGCCCCATTCACGGCCGTTGCCGGACTGCTTGTAGCCCCCGAAGGGTGCGTGGAGGTCGGGGCCGGCTCCGTTCAGGTGCATGGCTCCAGTCCTGATCCGGCGGGCGACCGCAAGTGCCCGGTCGTGACTACCCGAGATGTAGCCCGAGAGCCCGTACGACGTGTCGTTGGCGATGTCCACGGCATCGTCGTCATCCTCGTAACCGATGATCACCAGAACCGGACCGAAGATCTCCTCCCGGGCGATGCGCATGTCGTTGGTGACGTCGGCAAACAGGGTGGGTCGCACGTAGAAGCCGGTGTCCAACCCATCGGGTCGCCCGCAGCCCCCGCAGACCAGGGTGGCACCCTCGTCGATGCCGATCTGGATCAACTCCTGGATCTTGATCCACTGGGCTTCGGACGCGACCGGCCCGACGGTGTTTGCCAGGTCTTGTGGATCTCCGACGGAGAGCTGGTCCATCCCCAGCTCGGCCAGTCGGGCCGCCTCGTCCATGCGGTCGCGTGGGACCAGCATGCGGGTGCCGGCGTTGCAGGACTGGCCCGAGTTGAGGCACATCTCGAACGCGTCACGGCTTATCGCCTCCTCGAAGCAGGCATCGTCGAGGATGATGTTGGCGGACTTCCCACCGAGTTCCTGTGCGACGCGCTTTACGGTTGGCGCCGCATTCTTGGCGACCTCGATGCCCGCCCGGGTCGAACCGGTGAAGGACACCATGTCGATGTCGGGATGGGCCGACAGGTATGCACCCACGTTCAGCCCGTCACCGTTGACCAAGTTGAAGACGCCAGCGGGAACTCCTGCCTCGTCGAGAGCTTCCGCGAAGACGATTGCGCTCAATGGCGAGACCTCCGAGGGCTTCACCACCATCGTGCACCCGGCCGCCAAGGCTGGAGCGACCTTGCAAGCCAACTGGTTGATGGGCCAGTTCCACGGGGTGATCATCCCAACCACGCCCAGTGGCTCTCTCACGATCAGGGCTGTGTCCTTGACGTACTCGAACTCGTAGGTACTCAGCACCTCCATCGCCGTGGTGACGTGGTAGATCCCCATCTCTGCCTGCATCGCCCTCGCCAGGCCCCGTGGTGCCCCCATCTCCAGGGTGATCGCCTCGGCGAACTCCTCGAGGCGGGGTCGGAGGGCCGAACGGACCCTGTCCAACAGGTCTAGACGCTCGTCGACGGTCGTCAGCGAATACGTCGCGAACGCAGCCTTCGCCGCTGCTACCGCGGCATCCACATCGGCCGGGCCGCCCATGGCGATTGTGGCGACGGATTCCTCAGTCGCCGGGTTGATCACGTCGAGCGTGTCGGCGCCCACCGGGGACACCCAACTTCCATCGATGTAGAACTGCCCCGTGTTCTTCATTGTGCCAGCGACCGGATCATCCCGGTGCGTCCACGCGGCTGAGGAACTCGTTCGCCCCGAGCATGTCCGCAACTGCCTTCGTGGGCTCGACCATGAACGGGTCGATCGGAGCACCGGTCGCGTTGACCAGCCGGTTGGCCATGTGGAAGCCGGCTATCACGGTGAGGCAGTCGACGAGGGCGGCGTCACCCATGGTCGAACTGACCTCCGCCTTCACCTCGTCCAGGTCAGCTCGCCCGAATGTCGCGTCGATCAACCGCGCCACCAGCTCACCGTTGTCGACCCCGCAATCGCCGTGTCCGGGTCCCGTCGCCACCTCCAGCGAGATCTCCTCACCTTGCCCACTCTGACCGAGTAGGACCGCGTGGGTGGTCGCTCAATAGAAGCACTCGTTCAGAGCAGAGGTACGGGTGGCGAGCAGTTCGAAGTGTGGACGCTCGATCGACCAGTTCCGGCCGGAATCGAGCTCGCTCAGGATTCCTCCGGCGATGTAGTGGGCGTCTATGAGAATCCACAAGATCGCGGCCTCGGCGGGAACGAGGTTTAGGGTCCGGCGGACGTTGGGCGCCTCCATGGGCATGTCCGGGGACCAGTGGGTGTCCTCGAGGGGAGCGGTCGGAACCCAGTGCCGGGCAATCTCGACGCCGTCGGGTCGGTATCGACTCGGCTCGCCGGCTCGGGGCTCGGGCAGGGCGAGGCGATCCATCGACAACGAGTCGGCGAATCGGTCGACCATGTTCGCCATTGAGACCAGGCTGAGAACCTCCACGTACTGTTCTGCGCTCACCTGGTCCGGGACAAACGAGTCGTACCAGTCGCGTGTGAGCGTCGAGGTGTGGTTGGTGATGCGCCAGATGATGTCCACCACTGCAGCCGGCAGCACATGGTCATCGGCCACGAGGCCATCCACGGTCGAAGGCCCGACCCACGGCGGCAACTGGTCGGCGTCCCAGGCCGTCCGCACCTCGTTGACGATGGCGAGGCGCTCGCTCGCCGACCACCATGTCCCCGGGGAGGCCCAGTGCTCGAGCAGTGCCGCGTGGCCCTCCAGGACAGCGGCCCGAATGGGCAACTCGGTCTCGTAGATGCTCGTCTGCGTCACCACTACACCAACCTCGCTTCTGTCGGATCCGGCTGCTGGTACTTCCAGTAGGTGCTCTTCGTGAGTATGCGCCCGTCCATAATGTCGTACAAGTCAACGGCGTCGACCTTGAAGGTCCGCCCTTCCTTCACGTCGATGGCGGACAGCCGGAAGGTCTGTACAACCAGGCGGGGGGCGAACCGTTCGGCCAGGAAGCTGAACCGGACACGGGCCCAGTTCTTCTTTCGCCATCGGAGTTCTTCGATCATCTCGTCCAGACCGTTGAGGACCCTGCCAGTCGGCAGCGGATCGTCGGCGTTGAAGTAGTGGAGGTTCCACCTGAAGCCGGGGGCCAGAACCTCTGTGAGGCCCTCGGTGCTCATGCTGACGTAGGCCCACCGGAACCGTGTCATGAGGCCGCGGTAGTCAGTCATGCCCGATGCCCCCTGTTGGCCCTGATCGTCCACTACGAGGCTGGGTTCCAGCATGGCTGGTCCACTTCCCAGTCGACAAGGTTGCCGAACGTCTCGTCGTAGGTGAAACGGTTCACAGGGGGACGCTTGGCGAGCCCCCAGTTGCCCAGCGGCTTTCCCACCGGGATCATTGCGTGGAACTCCCAGTCGGAGTCTTCGGGAATCCCGATGAGTCGGTCGGTCTCCTCTTGATGGAACCGGAGCACGGTGGTGAAGGTCGTCCCGAGACCGCAGGCACGGGCAGCGAGACAGAACTGCCAGGCAATCGGGAACGACGTGGAGCCGAACCCCGGGAGCCCGACTACGAAGATCAAGACTGGGACGTCCACCAGATTTTCTGTCAGCCAGCCTGCGGTCTTGACGGTTGCAGGGTCCGGTGGCCCCGCCGGGTCGTTGGGGTCCGGTGGTGGGGCCGGTGCACTGTAGAGCTGCTTCATCCCGTCCGCGTAGAGCGTCTGGAGCTCGGACTTCGTACTGCGGTCGCGGACTACGACGAACCGGACGCGCATCCGGTTACCCCCCGACGGTCCGCGCATCGCGGCGTCGAGGAGTTTGGCGATGGTTTCGTCGTCGACGGGGTCCGGGGCCAGGCGACGCATGGCCCTGGTCGTGTACAGGAGCTCGAGTGCATCCATTGCTGACTCCTATGCCTGGGCGAGGGCGGGTGCCGGTTGCAGCGCTCGGACCTGGTCCATCACACCGCCGAACAGATCGAGGGAACGCATCACCAGTGGCCAGGGCTGACCGCCGTAGTCACTCTGAATGGTGAAACGATCGATAGGCGCGAGCGAGGTGAAGGCGCCGATGCGGTCGACCACTTCTTCCGGGCTGCCGTTCACCACCGCACACTCGGGGCTCGCGAAGTCGGTGATGCGAGCCGGAAGCTCGACCTCGTCTTCGTGCACGCCCATCCGCTTGCCAAACACCCAGCGTTGGAAGGGCGCCTGGTAGATGCTGAGATGATCTCGAGCCTCTTGCGATGTTGGTGCCACATGAACGTGGGCGTGGAGGTCTACCCAGGGGTTGTGCGCGTGGCCGGCGTCGGAAAAGGCCTCTTGGTAGGCAGCAACCACTGGGGCGAGCTGGTTGCGGTCGAAGGACAACATGGTGATCGAGATACCGAGGCCGAGCTCAGCTGCGGCGATAGCTGACTCTTCGCGTGAGACGGCGACCTTGATGGGGATGCATGGCTCCTGCACAGGCCGGGGCTGCAGAGTGACACCGTTGAGCGGTGGCCGGAACTCGCCCGACCACGTCACATCGGTCTCGGTCCACAACCGCAGCAGCAGTTCCAGACCCTCCCGTTGCATATCAACAGCTCGTTGAACGTCCTGACCGAAGTAGGTATAGGCGTACGGCTCAACCCCTCGTCCGACCCAGACTTCAGCCCGGCCGTCTGACACGACGTCGACGGTGGCAAAGTCCTCGGCGACCTTCACCGCATCATGATGAGGCAGCAACGTCACGCCGGAGCCCAATGTGATCGTCGAAGTTCGCCCCGCAAGCCACCCCAGGAACACAGGCGGCGATGCAGTGATGAAATCACTGAAGTGGTGCTCCCCCACGAACACCGCATCGAACCCCGCCGGTTCGGCGTAGTCGAGGTACTCCAGGATGTCGCGATGGCGTTCGGCCTGCGTGGTGCGTACACCCGTCGCGGGGTCAGCACGGTGGTCGCCGAGAGTCAGCAGTCCAAGTTCCATAGGCGAGTGTTTATCCAAACGGTAAGGTTATGTCAACCATGAGTTTCCCCCGAGCCGATGTCTCAGGAAAGGGCCGCGACCATCGTGGCCAGAGCAGCCAGGACCAAAAGCCCGAGAATCAGCCGACGAAACGCAACGGGAGCAACATGTCCTCTCACCCGCAGCCCGATGGACCACCCGAGAATCATGGCCGGGATCGCTACGACGGTCACCCCCAGTACCTCATCCGTCAGCCGACCGGCAAAGCCGAACAGCGCCACACCCACGGCCGAGGTCAGACCTAGGACGGCACTGGTGGTCGGGCGAAAGGCATGCGGCGCCAGTCCCCGGGCCTGGAGCACCAGCACGGTTGGCGGCCCGTTGGCACTGAGGCTCGTGGTCAAGACCCCGGTGGCGAAGCCGGCGCTGAGCTCGACCGAGGCACGACTGCTGGAAAGCTGGACACCCGACGCCAGGATTGCGACCGCTGCGAGGATCGCGCTCGCCAAGGCGAAGCGCAACACAACGACTGGCATCGCCGCAAGCAGCGCGAGGCCCACAGGAAGCCCCGGCAACGCACCGAGAAGAAGTAGCCGAACCGCCCTCCGGTCGATGTAGTGCCGCTCACCCCAGGCAAGGAGCGCACTGTTCACAACCAGCAACATGGTTGCGACCGCCACTGCCTCCTTCGGGTCGATGACGAGTCCGAGCGACGGCACGGCGAGCAGACTGAACCCGAAGCCGGTAACCGTCTGGCCGAACGCCGCGAATGCGACGATCAGGGCAGCGGCGAGGGCGACTTCGACACTCATGGCAGACCGCCTGCAACAGCCGCCCCATGCCCTCCTGTGGCCCTAGGACCACAGCACGGGACTTTGCCGATCGGTAAGAAATATCGGCTCTGTCGCCTCTTCACCTGCGAGTTGATGATCACTCTGGGCCGCGAACCAGCCACGCGTTGATCGCCTGGAGTTGCGTCGCGATGTCGGCCATGCCGCGGGGATCGACAGCCGAAGGCAGGGGCTGCAAGATCGTCCATCCCAACTGGAGCGCTATCGACGCGAGGGCATCGCCTGCGGCATGGAGGCGAGCTGCCCGATCTCGTGGGTCGACATCTCGCGTGGCCAGCATCTCCGTCATGAGCCGCTCCATGCCACGCAACTCGAACTCGGGCGGCGGCCGGTCACCAAGAAGTCGACTGGCCCAGGCCCGAAGGAAGGCACGGTGTCGAGAGAACACATTGAAGGCACTGTCCACCATCAGATCCGCTCTATCGAGGATGTCCCGCAAGAAGCACCGGTGGAGGTGCACCAGGGCCTCGTCAAAGACGGCGGTCTTCGAGCCGAAGTAATGGTTCACGAGGCCATAGTTGACCCCTGCTGCGTCAGCAAGCTCACGCCCAGTTACCGCAGTTTCGAGACACGTCTCGAGAAGCGTTTCGGCCGCGTGCAGCAAGCGCTCGCGACCGCGGTCACCCGGCGGCGTCTCATCGATCGCACCAGCCGGCTCGACCCGTGTTGGAAAGAGTGGGAGGGCCGCTACGTCGGCCAAGGAGCGAACCCGGTCGCCGAGCCGAGTCCAACACGCGCCCCAGTCTTCATCGCTGATTCGGAGCCCCCTACCGAGCGGATCGGCGAAGATCAGAGCGCCCAGCGGGGCCGCTATCCACGTCGCTGCTATCGCGGTCTCGAACGCCGGGTCACGATCTGGGCCAATCGCCGTCAACCGACCACGGATCAGCTCGACGGGCCCACCATCAGCGAGGACGCTGAGCTCGACGGGACCGGGGTCGAGCAAGACTTGCGCGATGGCGCGCCAGAACTCCGGGTAGTCGGCGGCTGCGAGCGGGTCGGGCAGGTCGCCCGAGTCGTCGAACGCCTCTTGGATGAAGCGATCCCGCTCCTCCTGGACGGCGAACGCTACGAGACCGTCGACCGATCCGAACATCTGCTGGACCTGGGCATGGTGTACCTGAGCGGTACGAGCGACGGCTCGACCCGATACCGATGATGGGCCGTTGGTAGCCACGGCCTGCAATGCGCTGGTTATCAACCGGCGGCGGCTGCCCCCTCTGTTCCAGGGCCTGTCGTTCACTATCCGGACGGTATCAATGAGCATTGACCCAGACTCTGAAGGATCCACTTGTGTTGGAAGCGGACCCAGTTTAGTCTCTATCTTACCGTATGGCTAATATCGAGGGTGACGTTCGGCGAAGGTGCCGGAGGGAACTATGACTAGGGGGACCTCATGAAGGTTGGACGTAGAAGCGCTTGGTGCTTGCCGGTGGCGATGCTCACTGCAGTCGCTCTGATGGCCGGGGCATGCGGCTCTGACGCCGCCGAAGACACCACTTCTCCGGCGGCTACTACGGCTGCTCCGGCGGCTACTACGGCTGCTCCGGCAGCCACTACTGCGGCTCCTGCCACTACTGCGGCTCCTGCCCCTGAAGAGGTGTCGACGGTTGAGGACCATCTGGGTGATGGTTCCCTGGGGACCGTCGAGGTTGGTCCCGGCGAGGAGATCCAGATCCGTT
>Ga0257107_1000021_pt1 | contig 53001 bp, 44 predicted proteins | sample LP_taG_2_FD_190178 | JGI IMG/M metagenome (GOLD analysis project Ga0257107, IMG submission 190178) | Marine microbial communities from Northeast Subartic Pacific Ocean, Canada - LP_J_2011_P26_500m | ecosystem: Environmental > Aquatic > Marine > Oceanic | place: Canada: Northeast Subartic Pacific...
AGTTGAAACTATTAATCCATCTGCTTTATAGTCAGCAACAAAATTACCATTCGCAAATAATTCACAATTGAGTAGACGATGTGATTTTCCTCTATCAACGACTACATCATTTAACGCATGAAAGGTTTTTGATCCATTTTCATTTAATACCGAGCATTTAATAGCCATACGTTTTTGAATTAGAAAATCTCCATTCGATACATCATCTAACCTAGAAAACATATCATTCAAAACAACTTCTGCAAGAAATCCTAATTCGCCTAGGTGTATCCCTAGAATAGGTATTTCTCTTTCAGCAACTGCGCGCGCTAATGATAGTATTGTCCCATCACCTCCAAGAGATAAAACAAAATCTAATTTATTAAAATCATCGGCACTATTTATTAGCTTATAGTCAAAATCAAGATTATTTAATTGAGATTGTATTCTAGTAGTTATAAATAATTGAAGCTTCCTTTTATTTGCCCAATCAATAATATCAGGAAATGTGTCCCAAAAAGCTTTTTTATCTGTATTGGCCCATAAACCAAAGCTGGTTGGCTTATTCAATCCGTTTTCTCAAGGTTAAGCTTCCCATCAGAATTTTTTAGTAATAGTTGGATTTTTTGTTCTGCATCTTCTAACCTGAATTTGCAAGCTTTAGTTAATCCAATCCCTTCTTCAAAAAGTTTCATGCTTTCTTCTAATGATAGGTCGCCTGATTCAAGATTTCCTACAATAACATCAAGCCGTTTAAAAGCTTCTTCAAAATGCATTTGTTTATCTTGTTTTGTCATAATCTAATATTACTAATACTAGATGAGTTTAAGATCTATTTTTTCTCACCAGTTTTTTTGGCTCTAAGGGTACCTTTGTAGGTTTGTAATTTAAAGTGTTCTTCTTGTTGTAAATCTCTAGGGTCAAGGATAATTTTTTGATCATCTTCTCTATATGCAATGGAATAACCTCTCGATAAAATATTTTTTGGATTCAAAGCATGTAGTTTTTCATGTAGAGTAGAAAACTTTGATGAGAAAGTTTGAATACTATATCTATATGCTTGAAATAATAGTTTAGTTAATTCATTATATCGATCATTGTGTTTTTGTAATAATCTACTAGGTTCCTGCAATGCAAAACGATCTTTAGTATTATCTAAGCTCTGCCAGCGAATTTGAAGGTATCTTTTCATTAATGAAGATAAGTTACGTTCAAAACCAATAATAGTCTCAAATATATCATTGGTCGCAGGCGATACTAGTTCTGCTGCTGCTGAAGGAGTTGGTGCCCTCATATCGGCTACTAAATCGGATATTGATAAATCTGTTTCATGTCCCACAGCAGAAATAATCGGAATAGGACATGAAAAAATTGCTCTTGCAACTGGCTCCTCATTAAACGGCCACAAATCTTCAAGAGATCCTCCACCTCTTCCAATAATAATCACATCTAGTTTATTATAGCTAACCATATCATTAATTGCTTCAACTATATCATTTGCAGCTTTATCACCCTGTACTTGAGTAGATCGAAGGATTATATTAACATGTGGAGCTCTACGATGAAGAACTTGAAAAATATCTTGAACTGCAGCACCTGTTTTAGAAGTTATTATACCAATATTTCTGGGATAAGTTGGCAGTTTCTGTTTTTTATCTAAATCAAATAACCCCTCTATGGATAATTCTTTTTTTAGTGCTTCAAATGCTAAATAAAGAGTGCCAATACCAGCTGGCTCCATCTTTTTCACTAATATCTGGTATTGTCCTCTTGGCTCATAAACACTGATTTCACCTTCTAATAAGATTTGCATCCCATTTTCAGGCTTAAAGTGCAATAATTGATTAGGTCCTTTAAACATCACGCATCGTATCTCTGATTTTTCATCTTTAAGCGTAAAATACATATGTCCAGAACTATGGTGAATAAAATTTGATATCTCACCTGATACCCAAAAACGAGAAATACTATTCTCTAGTATGTTTTTGATCTGCTTATTTAAGTCAGATACTGATATCGGTTTCGATTCAGGTGTATTCATTATTGGGTAGATATAAATAGTAGGACTGATTACAGTAACATACAATGATACGACTGTAATCGAAAATCATCACCAATTAGGTAAATATGAAATTAACGAATCTTTTTCTTATGACGATTTGCACGCAAACGTTTTTTGCGCTTATGTGTGCTTATCTTTCTCTTCTTACGTTTTTTTCCGCAGGGCATTCTCTTTCTTTCATTTTATCATTAAAGAATCGTTTACACGACCTCGTAAATGTTTCGCAGGTTTAAATGTTGGAACATATCGTTCAGGTAAAAATATAGCTTCACCTGTCCCAGGGTTTCTTGCTTTCTTTGGCATACGATGCTTTGTACCAAAAGTACCAAAACCACGTAGTTCAACTCTTTCATTGCGAGCCAACGATTCTGTGATGGTAGTCATTATACCATTCATAACAGTTTCCGTTTCAACCTTCGTTAACCCAGTCGCTTCAGAAACTGCATCAACTATCTCCTGTTTTGTCATGGCATTACTCCAAGTTCAAAAAATACTGAAAAATATCTATCAGTAATCAATTATTTTACAAAAATACTTACCAGAAGATACATCAACCCTGTTTTATCCAAATAGCTAATTTTTGACCCGTAAATATAGTATTAGATTTGTTCAATTTATTCCATTTCATGATACTAGCTATTCTTACACTGTGATTTTCTGCAATTTTACTTAATGTATCCCCTCTTTTAACGGTATAATAAATTTTTAAATTATCTGAACTCTTTGATAAAGAACTATTACTAGACCCAATCCAAATTGCTAATTTTTGTCCAGGTTTTATATACGATCCACGTTTCATGCTATTCGAAGATCTAATATTTTCTACTGAAGTATTATAATCATCAGCAATATGGCCGATAGTATCACCTCTTTTTACCGTATAAGTAACTTTTTTCCCTTTTTTTGATTTTTGAGACGAAGAATTATTATTTTTAACCCATAAAGTCAATTTCTGTCCTGGGTAAATATGCTGTTTAGATTTAATATTGTTCCAACTCATTATTTTTCTGCTAGAAAGGCGATAACTTTCTGCAATATGGCCGATGGTATCACCTCTTTTTACTATATGAACAATTTTATCACTAGCCTTTTTATTATTTGATACTAATTGACCCATATCCTCTTTTACCCAAATCGTTAACTTTTGACCTGGAAAAATATGTTGGCCATATTCAAGCTTATTCCAACGTCTGATGCTTCTAGCTAAAGTATTATAATCTTCCGCTATGTGACCAAGAGTATCTCCTCTCTTAACTTTATATAAAATCTTTTTGTGACCTGAGGGTCCACTTCTACTACTTAATAAGGTACCACTATTTGACCTACGAACTGGAATAGTGAGTTTTTGACCAATACTAAGCCTATGTCGATTCCTTATTTTATTTACGGCAGCTAAATCATGAATAGAAACCCGATACTTCTTTGATATTGTCCAAAGACTCTCACCCCGTTTAACTTTATGAGCAACATATTGAGGAGCAAAACGTTGATCTGCAGGTATTGAATTAAAATTAGATACAAACTGATCTTTTTTATCCAAAGGAATTTTTAATTGGTATTTTACTTCATCCGGTGTAGCAGATTGACGTAATTCAGGATTATATATCTTCAACGTTTTCAAAGAAATACCTGCAGAACTAGCCAAAACTGCAAGATCTGCACTTTGCTTTATTTCAACAAATTCATATTTATGGGGTTTAGTTTTAGGTATTTTAAATCCATAAGATTCGGGATCACTACACATAATTGCAGCAGCCAAATAATAAGGAATATAATTTCTTGTTTCTCTTGGTAAAGAATGTAACTGCCAAAAATCCGATGTTTGATGAAGCCTTGATGCTCTATGGATTCTTCCTGGACCACTATTGTAAGCAGCTAAAGCTAAGTACCAATGATCAAATTCTTTATAAAGATCCAATAAAAATTTAGCTGCAGCATGCGTTGCTTTTTCTGGATCTCTCCTCTCATCAATATACCAATTTCTTTGCAGACCATATTTTTTTCCAGTTGAATACATAAACTGCCACATACCAGCAGCCTTCGCCTTAGAATAAGCTTTAGGATTAAGACCTGATTCAATCATTGCTAAATATGCTAGCTCTTCAGGTAATTCATATTCATTTAAGATCTTGACTAACATTGGACCATATTGATAATAACGATCTAACCATATTTCAAACTGTCGTCTACCCTTATTTTGAAAATAGCTAATAAATTGATCTACTGATTTATTTCTTACTAAGGGTATATGACCATCACGATCATCTACAACAATAAATTTTGAGGCACCCATTTCCACTTCCATTGGCACCATTAATTCTTCGATAGATTGCCTGGAATCTACAGCAACAATGGATCCAGTATTAATTTCTAGAGTAAACAAACGTTGCGTTACAACATTAAGGAGCGCACTCTCAAATCTTTCAAACTCTTCTTCATCTTCTGCAGTTTTTTCCCCTAGTTGATCTGCTTCAGATAATAATTCATAAATACGATCAAGATTATATAGCACTTCTAATGTGTCACCTTGGGAATCTGCAATAATAGCATCTGTTAAAAGAACTTTTACATCTTTAAGAAGTAATGGAAGACGGTTTGATGTTTCAACATATCCTGATCCATTTTGATTTACTGGAATTTCATTCTGAAATTCAGATGAATCTTGTATCGATGATTCTTGAGCAGAGAGAAATAGCATCAATAAAAATATCGTGCTAAAACTCTTTAAACTTATTATCATAACTTTCATATTATATTCATAATTAAAGGGCAAAATTACCCGTCTCTATAAATTCAAACAAGAGATTTACCCTCGCATAAATAATTATATTAATTTATATTAATATTGTTCCATTCAGATTTCAAACTTATAACCGCTTTCTTTACTTGTTCAGTTATCTCATTTCTATTATCTATATCATCTGAAGATGTATATATTGGAGAGCCAAAGCGCAATTCAATCAATTTAGGATTAAATTTTTTAGATCCTTTTACCAAAACATCAAATGTGCCACAACACGCAATAGGAACAATTGGTAAACCGGCATTAATAGCCAGGATAATACCTCCCTTTTTAAAAGGTTTCATATTGCCATCTAATGACCTTGTTCCCTCAGGGAAGATTAATATTGATCGAGGATTCTTTTTTAGTGAATTTTTGATTTTATCTATAGAATGAAGCGCTTTTCTATGATCACTTCTATCAATAAATATATGTCCAGCAGCAAGCATTGCCCAACTAAGAAATGGTATTTTTTTTAATTCTTTTTTAGCTATAGGAACAACATGCCCGGGAATTCCAGCTAAAGTTAATGGAATATCAAAAGCAGATTCATGATTGCTTGCAAACACATACTGTTGATTAGGATCTAATTTATCCAAACCTATAATTGTATATGGAATATTACCAATCCATAAAATGGACTTCGCCCAATATTGAACAATTTTTGCCCATATTTTACCCCACCAATCTATTGGAGTAAGTAAAATTCCTATGATTGAAAAAAAAACCGTTGATAAACAAATTAAAAAATAGAACAAATAGATACGCAACTACCCAAGGACCTCCATACCCATTGGCTGATGAAGCACTTCAGGCAATAATATTTTTCCATCCGATGATTGATAAGTCTCTAATAAAGCTACCATTAGCCTAGGAGTTGCCAGCCCCGAACCATTAAGTGTATGTAAATAATTAACTTTTTTATCAGTAGCTTGACGATATCGTATATTACCTCTTCTAGCTTGAAAATCTTCATAATTACTGCATGAGGACACTTCTAACCATTTCTTTTCACCTGGAGCCCATACCTCTAAATCATAACACTTAGCTGCTGCAAAACTTAGATCACCTGTACATAATTCGATCACTCTATAATGTAAACCAAGTTTTTGTAATATTATTTCCGCTTCTTTAGTGAGTTTTTCAAGTTCATCATAGGATGAATCGGGTGTAACAAATTTTACCATTTCTACTTTATTAAATTGATGCAATCGCAAAAGTCCTCTTGTATCTTTACCATATGAACCTGCTTCTCTCCGAAAACAAGCTGAGTATGCAGTGTAATTTGATGGTAAATTATTTACATCAATTATTTCATCAGCATATAAATTTGTTAATGGTACCTCTGCTGTAGGAATAAGATAAAGTTCGTCTTTTTCAATATAATACATATCATCAGAAAACTTTGGAAGCTGTCCACATGTATGTGGGGCTTTTGATCTTGTAAGAAAGGGTGGGAAAATTTCTATATATCCATGTTCTGTAACATGAACATTTAACATAAAATTAATTAATTCTCTTTCTAATTTAGATCCGTGGCCAGTTAATAATGGGAATCCGGAACCTGAAATTTTTGAACCTCTTTCAAGGTCAAATAAGCCAAGATTTGTACCTAAATCAACATGGGATTTTAATTCAAAATCTACACTTGTTGGTTTACCCCATTCTCTTATTACTACATTAGAAGTCTCATCCTTTCCAATAGGCACTGAATCATGAGGAATATTTGGGATTATTTCTAATTTAGAGACCAATAGCTGTTTTATATCATTCGCTTCATTTTCAATTTTTTTAATTGTATCTGATACTATTCTCATATCATTTATTGCTTTATCAGAATTTATTCCTTTTCGTTTTGCTTCAGCTATGGCATCCGAAGATTTATTTCTTTTCGCGCGGAGCCCATCTAGTTCATGGACTTTTTCTCTATGATCTGAATCTATTTTTAGGATATCATCTAGATTTATAGATTCATTTTTAGACTGAACTCCTTTCTTAATTTCATCAGTATTATTTCGAATGCGATTTAGAGATAACATATATATTTCTTATTAAGTAATTAAAGAAACTAGAGACATTCATGAAGATTTACAATGATAGGTAAATATACTATCTACCCTTACCAGAAAGCATTACCCAAAAAGTGCTTGCTAAAATTTTAACATCCAAAGAAAAACTAAGATTCTCTATATAATAAAAATCATATTTCAATTTTTTTCGGACATCATCTATATCTTTATCATATGGTTGTTTGATTTGAGACCAACCAGTAATACCAGGACGGACTTTATGCCTTCTATAATAAAATGGAAATTCTTGCATTAGTTTATCAATAAAAAAAGGGCGTTCTGGACGAGGACCAACTATGCTCATCTCACCTTTAATTACATTAACTAATTGTGGTATCTCATCAAGTCTAAACCTTCGCAACCAGGCTCCAGTTCGTGTAATTCGCGGATCCTCATCGGAAGCCCATACTGGCCCAGAATCTTTTTCCGCATCATAGTGCATTGATCGAAATTTCCTTACAGTAAATCTTGTATTATTTTCACCCATTCTATTTTGCTTATAGAGTACAGGTCCAGAAGAATCAAGCTTAATGAAAATAGAAATAATACACCAAAAAGGTAAAAATATCATTAAGCAAGGGATAGCAATAATTAAATCTAATACTCGCTTTAAATATTTATTATAGAATGTATTAAGATTGGGGTTTACTTGAATTAACGGGACACCGTAGATTTGCTCTGTCCTTGCTAATCCGCTGATCACTTCGTACATATCAGGAACAATTTTTATTGATACTGGCGATCCATTGGCATGCGTAATTACTTCCATCATTCTATTATGCTGCAGTTGTTCTAAAGCAAGCACTACTTCAGAAACTTGATTGTTAAGAATAATATCCTTTAATTGTTTCTCTTCACCCAAAATTGGTATACTAGAATCATATTGGTTTATATTTTTATCATCAACTGCTTGAACAAATCCAATAATATCATAACCTAAATTATTATGATCAATGATTTGTTTTGCAGTCTCAATACCTCGAGAATTGAATCCTACAATTACTGCATTGCTTCGACCAAATCCTTTTCTTAATAAATATTTTTGAAATGTTCGAAATATTACTCTAGAAGTTATAAAACCAAATGTAAAAACAAACCAATATCTCACTGTAGTCTGCGGATTAATCGGCCAATTAAGATAATTAATTGCATCAAAAAAGATCATTAATACAACTATAGTAAATGTTGTGAGGACTAATCTCTGAATTTCAATGAATCTTGAAGATGTTGCAGAAGAGTTATAGAGATTTAAACTTAGAAATAATATACTCCAAAATATCTGGATGCAAATAAAATAGAAAATAATTTTATTTACAGATATTATAAGATCAGGAATTAGAAAATATTTATAAGCAATAAAAGATGGGATTAGATCTAATAGAAATATTGACCATGAAGTTAGCCATTTTGGCAAACGGATGCGCAGATGCTGTAACGTTTCGTAAGACATCAGCTTTAATCTATATTATTGGTGGATACATGCACATTGAGCTGGATCACACCGAAAAGTTCTATACGCATAACAGTAAAATTCCCTCAACTATTTGATTTGATGAATTATTAAATACTGTTAACGTTTAATTCGATATAACTCCGTGCAATTATTTAAAGTTAGTTTTTTATATTTAATGATACAACAAAGAATAAAAATAATTATCCTTTCTATTTGTATAAACATTAGTTAATCATAAAATTCATTTATGAAGCAATATATAAAAATTTCTATCGTGTATATTTTATGTCCATTTTTGTTTGCACAAAAAATTCCTGTTAGCCCTGATCATAATGTATATCCCTATTTATATAGACAATCAACTAATGGAATATTGCCTCAATGGATTCAATCAGTTAGGCCTTTAACAATTGATCAAGTTTTGTCATTATTAAATAAGGTCAAAGAAAATGATGAAATAAATAATAACACCCGCATATTAGCTGAACAATTTATAAGCGAATTTATAAGTCCAAAAATTTCTGGAATAAAATTACCTTTTTCAAAAAAAAATAAATTGAATCATCTTTTATCTTACAATATTAATGATGTAGAGCCTCATTTTTTAAGTATAAAGAATGACAGTTCATCGATATGGATAGATTGGAGTGAGGATCTAGTCATGTCAACCTCTAATGATTATCATACGTATTTTCAAGATAACATTTCATTAAAAACAATAATATCTAAACAAATATCCGCATACACACAATTTTCTATGAATCGTCTGGTTTGGAAAAATAACGGAAAAATTATTGAGTCTGTTTTGCCGCCAGACAGCATAGATTGGTACAACTACAATAATGAATGGGCTAAATATTTTCCTGAAGTTAAATCCATTTTTTGGTATAATAGCCAAGCTGGAATATCTATTGATTTCGATAAGTTAAATTTTAATCTTGGAAGACAGAATCATAGCTGGGGATGGTCAACAAATTCTTCACCAATACTATCAGGCGATGGAATGCCTTTCTCATATATCGGTCTACAAATTAATTTTGGTAAAATTCGATTTCGATCCTTACACGGCTCTCTCATGCCATACAGTCCTTATGAAATGCATAAAAGAGTTTATAGTCCAAGTAAATATATCGCAGCTCATAGAGGGGAAATAGATATAACAAACAATTTTACTATTTCAATAACAGAATTAGCAATATATGGTAATAGGAATATAGATCTAGACTATCTAAATCCTGCTCATTGGTATTGGGCTGTAGAACATAATACTGGTGATCGAGATAACCTTCTCATTGGCATTGATTATTCATGGAGAATAAGACCTAATATGAGATTTTATCAAACGATGTTATTAGATGAAATAACTTGGTCAAAGCTGTTTAAGCCTTGGTGGGGAAATAAATTCGTTTTTCAATCAGGATTGCACTTTATTCTATCAAGCAATCCTTCTGTTCCAGACATTCGAATTGAGTATACATTAAGTAGGCCTTGGGTATATTCTCATAAAGACTCAATTAATGCTTTTTCATCTGCAAATATATCTTTGGGGCACCCTTTTGGTCCAAGCTCAGATTTAATTAGTATCAGCACTAATTTCTTTCCATCATCAAAAATATTTATTAAAGGATCTTTTGATTACTATAGAAAAGGTACAGGTTTAGGTAGCAGCATTAATCAAAGCTACATAGAACGTGATCCAGTTTTGGATAATGATACTCCTCTACTACTAAAACCAATCAACTATAATAGAATAATTACATTATTAATAGATTATAAACTATCCAGATATATTGATGTTCAATGTGGCTTTAATTCAAGATCCAAGGATGACAGACAGATTCGGTTTGGAATTAGTTGGGAATGGTAATATCTATTTATTTAGCGAATTACTTCCCAAGTATCTTGTTTTTTTCCTTTTAACCAATCAATAATAGCTAAAAGAGAAGCAATATTTACTTTTAAGAAGTATCTTATTGGGCTGATAATTAACCCAAGCAAATAAAAAAAGATCTGGCTATAAAACATATACAAATACATATTTGAATAATTAATCAATAAGCCACTAGATAAAAAAATTAATAATAAAAATATGGGTGTAAACCATCGGATTAATTTATGGGAAACATAAGGAATATAAATTGATCTTTTCCTAAATGGATTCAATTCATTCAAAATATATTTCATTGATATTAAACTTCTTAAGATAATTCGTCTTTTCCTTAGCAATACATTTTTTGGAGCATCTTCAATGGCAATTGCCTCGGATTCATAAATAATATCAAGACCATTCCCATATACTTTTATAGGTTCTAAATGGTCACTGATAGCATCTTTTGGTAATGGGACATATGACTCTCTACGTACAGCATAAATACTGCCATTAGCTCCAATTAACCAGCCATTTCTACTTTCACTTTTTTTGATAGCTATTTCATAATTCCAGTATATACTTTCTTCAGATTTCTCTTCATGATAACGTAATTCTCCACATACAACACCAACTCTTTGATCAGCAAAGTTCCTAGCTAATTTTTTTATTGCATCTGGGTGATAAATACTATTTGCATCACTAAAAACTAAAATATCATTTTCTGCAATCTTTACAGCTTCATTTTGCGCAGAAGTCTTACCTGATCTATCTAATGAAAGAACATTAACAAAATTGAAACTTTTTGCAATTTCAACTGTCCTATCATCAGAACCATCATCTGCAAGAATCACCTGCATTTTTTCCATAGGATATTCAAGACCCTCAACATTATTAAATTTATTTAGAATATTTTTTTCTTCATTATATGCGCATACAATAAATGTAATTGTAGGTAAATAATCCTCATCTACAACATAATCATTATTTCTAAATAGGTTTAATAAAATGAGATAAATAATAGTAGAATAGATAATCAAAATTATACTGATCCAAAGAATTATTTCTAATATACCCATAATTAAAAAGATTGAACTAAATTGAATAATTTATTTTCTTGAGTGGACCAATTGTAATCGTTATTTAAAGCAATAATTCCATTTTTTGATAGATTATTATATTTGTCAGGATCATCTAATAAACCATAGATGGCTGTTGCAACACCTTCAATATCTAATGGGTCAACTGAAATACCTGCATCATATTTATCTATTAATTTTTGATAAAGTGGAAAATTGGAGCAAATACATGGAACACCTACTTGCAAATAATCAAAAAGTTTTGTTGGATAAGAATCAATATAATTTTTTATTGGTTTTAGTAGACATAATCCTACCTTGGATTTACATACTATTTGCATTGCTTCATAATAATTCATATATCCAAACAATTTAATATTATTCTTTAATCGGTATTCCACGATTGCATTTGCTAAATCATCCTTTAGGATTGGGGGAACCTTACCAATTAAAGCGAGGTTAATCTTGGGAAGTTTTCTTTTTAAGATGGAAAGTATTTTAACCATAATTAATGCACCTCTATCCTCAGTTATATCTCCTAAGTATACTAAATCAAATTCTTTGGTGCTTTGATGATCATAATCAACTTTTAATGGATAATTGTAAATAACAGTACTATTTTTTTTTATAAAATTTCTATATGAATTTTCAGCAAGAAAATAATGATCAAAGAATAATTTTGATATTTGTTGTAAAAAAGAATATCCAATGATTGCAATTAGTTTGGCTATTGGATTAAGCCATTTTTTTCGAATTATAGATTGAATAGTGTTTTCATGAATATCATATACAACCTTAATTTTTAATACTATTGAAGCTTTAATTCCAATCCATATTAATTCTGGATCATGAAAAATAAATATATCTGAATCATTATTTTTTAATCTAAGCCAAAGTTGTTTTCTAATCAATTTTCTATCTGTTTCTTTTTCCCAGGTAGGAAGACCAATAATGTTGACACCATTTATATTCTTTTTATCAAAATCTGCAGGAGCATGCAGTTCAACATTAAATTTTTTAGCTAACGATACTGCTTCTTTATGAAATATTCGGTTATCATTCCATCGATGGACACTAGTTCCAATAAATATCTTGTAATTATCTTGCAAACAAAAAGCCTCTCAATTCAGCCATCCATCCCGTTTTAACCTTTAATATATAAAATAAACCTATAAATAAATAAATAATAGTCTGACCCAATAATTGAAATAAATCTGACATTCCTATCAGCAAATAATTAATTATGTAGATAATAAATCCACCTACAATGATATCGCGAAACAATTTGTAGTTCCATAATTTTGATTTATAAAACTTTTTTATCAAATACATACTAAGGAAAGCTAAAATTATATAGCTAGCCAAAAAACTAATTATAGCGGTATGCAAGAAATCAAATTCTAATATCTTCCCAGCATAAAGAATTAATAACATTATTATAGCAGATATAGTATAAATGATGGAATTATATCCTCTTTCAGATATTGCATCTATTGGGCTTCTACTTAAACCTGCAAGCGTATAAAAAGGTAAAGCTAATATTGTAAATCGTAAGATCTGTGCCCCTTTATAACTTTCACTACCAAGCCAATATTTAAAAATTAGTGCAGCATTCGAATAACAAAAAATTGAAGTAATTACACTAAAAAAGATTCCTGCTTTTAATAATATAAATAATTTTTTATTTATTTCTTCTAGTGAACCGGTTGCAACTTTATTTGATATTCTGGGTAATAACACTAACCCTATAGGGTTAACAATTATTAAAGCAAGGCGGACTAAACTTAGGCTTGAGTTAAAATAAGCAACACTATCAAAATCTACTTTTTGGGCAATATAAATAGGTACACCAGCTAATAAGATAAATTGTGATATAAAACTTGGAACTCTCTCAAATCCATATAAAAATAATTTTTTTATTTTATCAGCATTAATTGTATATAAACGAAAACCTTGATTGCGAAATAAAAAAGAAGAAATCATAACTAATATAGAAATAAATCCTATCCAAAAAAGACTATCATGTAATGTGGGCACATAAATAAAAACAAGGATTGGAATAATTGCCGCACCAATCAATTGAATAATATTTGCACCTATCATATTCATATAACCTCTAAAAATAGCATAGGTCATAAATTGCGAACACATACCAAAAGTAAAGATCACGTAGTACCAAAAATAGTTTTCATTGAAACCCTTAATATCAAACCATATTGCTGAAATGATTGATAATACAGTTAAAGGAAAAGTTGCAAGCATAAATAGCACATACGAATTATCAGCATATGACTTATCAAAATTTCTACTTAAATAATTTGGCAAAGCAATATTCAAACCAATTAAGAGTATTCCCATGCTTGATGAAATAGTTCTTTTCACTAATAAAAATTCACCTAGCATATCCAATCCGTGTATTCGAGCAATTAGGCCATTTAAAATGAATATTCCACCTATTACTATAATACCATTAATAAAAGTGAGTATTATATCATATTTCAATGATAAGTTTTTGTTTATAATGTTCATTTATTGCTTAGATATGCAAATAATATAGGGGTTAATTATTAACTATCAGTATCTAAAACTAATAACTTATCAACATTCGTTGAGGCTATTGAAATTGCCAGAAACATCCAAAGGATTCTATTATCATTTATATCACCGGAAAATTGAGCAGCAATAAACATAACGGTTGTACCTGCTACCCATAATGCTGAATGATCAGTAAATGACCCTCTATTTAGACCTTGGCTAATTAATTTATACGTTTTTGCAATAAATAATGATAATAGAGTTAATCCAATAAATCCTAGCTCAACAATGATCTCAAAAAATATATTATGTGGATACCATCTCCAATCTCTCCAAATAAATAATGAACTAAAACCTCCTGATCCAAGACCAAATACAAAATTTACTATTGAAGAGATCCATGATTTTAATGACATAGACCAAAATTCAAATCTAGTTGCTATAGTACTTACTCTTTTAACTCCTTGTTGAGTAATAATAACTGAACCCTGTGAAATATCAAAAAACCTTTGAGTCAGATTTTCAGGTAATAAAAGTAGAATTAAGATAATGGTTCCTATTGCAATTGATGCATATAAAATAATTTTCATATAGTGATTTCTTTCATAGAGCATTGCATAGATTATTGAACCTAAAATTATACTTACTAATGGACCTCTAGATCCTGATAGAATGATCGTTAATAATATTATAGATAGAATGAGAATATAACTTATGCTATCAGTAGGTTTTTTTCTTATTAATAATACTATCAACATTGCTGCACCAATTGCTAAATATCGACTAACTTGTATAGGATTTGCACCAGGAATTGAAATTCTATTCCAATATGCTAAAACAATTGCAAAATTTCCCCATTTTAAAAAATAAATAAATTGGAATAACATTATTCCAACAATAATCGCTAAAAGGAAATAAAAATAATTCAGAAGCCTTTTTGAATCTTCTGGTGATTTAATTACAAGAAAAGGAGTCAAAAACATGGTTAGTGCAAAGGTGTTAAAACGAATTATTTTCATTAATCCATACTCAGGGGAGGGTGTATATAAATATGAAAGGCCAAGTACAAATCCAAAAAATATAAATATATAAATAATTTCCTTTAAATTTTTTGGAATATTCCAACCATCTTGGATAAGGATCTTAATTAATCCAAGCCAGATAATAATTGTTGCTACAACAGTAATATCTAATATTTCAAAAATAGGATTATAATTAATAAAATATCCTTTAATAATTGCTGTTAGACTTAAAAACATTAAAGAAATAGATGGATTGTTAATTAACCACCAAAATATAATCACACCTATAGGTAAAATAATCATCACTAATGGAGATGTATTGATACCTATAAGAAAAAATAATATTTGAGTAATAGAAAAAGTTATAAGTAGAAGCATTAAAACTTGCTTTGCTTAATAGCTAATCGGAATCCCTTCGTTCTATGATCAGTATAAACAAATATTAAAGACATTAAAAAACTCATAATTGTCGATCCAATTACTATTAATGATCTTTTTGGTTTGGTTTTATTTAATGCAACCTTAGGCTTATCAATTATTTGAAGTGTTGGAATGTTTTTTGTTTCTTCCAGCTTGGCTTGTTCAAATTGTGGAATCAGAATTTCTTGAATAGTGCTTTGTAATTCGACCTCACGAATTAGTCTAGCATTTTCTAGTCCTAAAGATGGCAAAGTATTAAAAGAAACTGAAAACTCAATATTTGGTATAGTGTCAATTTGGGCAGGAGAAATATTAGATAATAAATATTGCAATTTCTCATCTAATCTTATCATTAGCTGATCAAGTTGAATTGTCTGTACATCTAATAGTTTTTCAAGCTGCATTATAGTAGGATTATTATTTGATAAAGTTGTTTTGGCAACTGCTAATTCTGTTTCAGTTTCAATCTTTTTTGCATATAATGATGTATATGCTTCAAAAATTGAATTATATGCTTGTGCACTCATTTGCATAGTGCTGGATAACTGGGCAACTAAATCAATAATACCAGTTTTTTCCTGAAAAGTTTTTAAAGCAAGTTCGGCCTTTTCAAGGTCTTTATTATTTATATTGATCCTATTTTCTAAGAATTCTCGATTATATTTACCAGCTTCCATCCCAATACTTTGATTAATCTGATCCAACATAAAAAGAACTTCATTTACCATTTCTTTAGCAATTAAGGGATCCTTATCAATAATGGTTATTTCTAATGTTCCTTCTTCTGTTACTTCTAATTCTATTTTTTCTTCAAAAGCTTCAATTGCATATTCAATATCTCTTTGTTTATACCTATCAATTAAATTGAATTTATTAACCATATATTCTTTCACAGTCCTACTCTGAAGTATTGCAATAAAATTATTAATATCTTCATTAATTGTAGATAACCCAAAATCCGCAACTGGGATAGGTGAAATAGAAGATAAAAAATTAAATTGCCCAGCGCCTGAAGAAAGCACAACTGCCTTTGATGCATACCACTTTGGTAATAAAAGAGATATAATTATAGCAGATATAGTCACAATAATCATATTCTTAAAAATAAATTTTCTACTTTTCCAAAATAGTAAAAAACTCCCAACAAATCCTTCTTCCTCACTAATATTGTAATTCTGTGCACGATTTTTATCACCAATTATTCCATATCTTTTTAAATCAGCAATTCTATTGCGAAGAGTTTTTTCAGACATACCATTTAATTCTGCTACACGTTTTCTTTCTAATGGATCATCAATAATAGAAGGGTATTTATCAACTAGTGATAAAATTTTCTTTTCATGAGGTGATAAATTTATGCTCATCTAAGTGTTGCTTGATATGCTAACATTAGTGTCGCAATTGATGTTAAGGCTTGGACAAATCCTGTATTCCCAAAGATTATACTACTATAAGTTTCTGGTATCTCAATAATATCGCCTGGCTCAATAGTCTCATTATATGCTCTTTTCAATATTCTACCATCTTTTTTTAATATTCTCACCCTTTTTGATGAACCAACATCTAATGATCCTCCACTTAAGGCTATATAATCTTTTGCGCTATACCCTGGACGAAAATAATGTGCAGTTGGCTTAATAACAAACCCTGTTACTAAAACTTTATTTGCATTATCATATTCCATATATTTTTTTTGTTCTTCAGCGTTAATACCTTTAAAGGGTACGAAAATTTTATCACCATCTATTAAATATGGATTATTTTTTACATCTCCATATAGTAAAAATTCTTTAATAAATATATTGCTACTTTTATTTGCTCTAATTAAAACAGCTCTATCTGAATCCGCATATTTCTGTAGACCTCCAGCTTCATTAATTGCTTCATTAAATCGACTTACTGGAGCCATTTTAACATATCTAGGTCTATTCACAGCACCGTAAACGAGCACCTTAAATTGTCTAAATCGGATAAGATCTATAGAAACTTTCGCTGATTTATAGACTTGTTTTATCTCTTCATTTATTTCACGATCAACATCTGCTAAAGTTTTACCTAAGACATTTATAGGCCCAATCTCAGGAACAATTAAATTTCCGGTCGGACCTATTGTAACAAAATTATCAATATTTTCTACAGACCATAATATCCTTAATCTATCTCCTGGTCCCAAGTAATATTCTTCTGGATTAATCGCACTTTCTAAAGGAAGAGGTTTCACTCCATATTCACGATATATTATTGGTTGTTGAGATTTATCTAATTGAGTAGCATCTAACTGGTTAGAAGATTGTGTATAAGCAATATTAATAATTACTAAAATATATAAATAAAAAGAATGATGACTATTTTTTCTTATTTTCAAGATGAAACACCAAGTCTTTCTTGTTTATATACATGATCTTTTATTTTTCTCCACCAAACTTCATTTTTAAGATACCATTCTATTGTTTTAATTAAACCCGTATCAAAGGTTTCCTTTGGCTCCCAATTTAAATCATTTTTAATTTTAGTTGAATCAATAGAATATCTATAATCATGTCCAGGACGATCTGTAACATATGTTATTAACTCATGGTAAAGTTTTCCAGAATTTGCAGGGCTTAACCTATCTAAAACACTGCAAATTGATTCAACAATGCTAATATTTCTTATTTCATTATTTCCACCAATATTATATGTGTCACCAATTGTGCCATCTTGTAAAATTAAATCTATTGCTTTACAATGGTCTTCCACATATAGCCAATCACGTATATTCTCACCTTTTCCATAGATAGGAAGTGACTTTGCTGATAAACATTTAATTATCATTAATGGAATTAATTTTTCAGGAAACTGATATGGCCCATAATTGTTTGAACAATTTGAAATAGTTACTGGTAATCCAAAAGTCCTAAACCAAGCACGAACAAGATGATCAGAAGAAGCTTTTGTAGCTGAATATGGTGAACTTGGATCATAGGGAGTATTTTCTGTAAAAGACCCACTTTCTCCAAGACTCCCAAAAACCTCATCAGTTGAAATATGATGAAACTTGAAAAAAGACTTTGACGGTTTATTTAACCTGTTGTAGAAAGACAATGATTCTTCAAGTAAAAAGTATGTCCCAATAATATTAGTATTAATAAAATCCTTAGGACCATCAATAGAACGATCCACATGACTTTCAGCTGCAAAGTGTACAATTTTATTGGGCTTATAATCATGAAATATTTTTTTGATACAATCTTTATTGCAAATATCACCATTAATAAATTCATAACGCGGGTCATTTTCTAAGTTGATTAAATTATCAGGGTTTCCCGCATAAGTTAATTTGTCCAAATTAATTATTAATTGATAATCAGTATTATTTATTAGATATTGAATAAAGTTTGAACCAATAAATCCACTGCCACCTGTAACTAAAATATTGTTATTCATCGTAACTAATACATTGGAAGATTTTTTTGATTTGATAATAAAGGAAATTCTTTATCTCTATCACAAATAATTGGATTAGTGATGTCCCAATCTATTGACACTTGAGGGTCATTCCATCGAATTCCATATTCATCCTCAGGATGATATACTTCGGTACACTTATATTGAAAAATTGCAATTTCAGATCTAACGATATAACCATGAGCAAAACCTGGTGGCACATACATTTGAAAGTGATTATTATCTGAAAGTAAATTGCCATAATATTGTCCAAAAGTAGGAGAGTTTAGTCTTATATCAACAGCAACATCGTATACTTCACCTAAACTTACTCGTACTAACTTACCTTGAGGATAATTTAACTGATAATGTAAACCTCTTAAAGTTCCCTTCTTAGATTTTGTCTGATTATCTTGAGAGAACTTCCCTGATAAACCAATACTCTTAAAATTATCATCACTATAACTTTCAAAAAAGTAACCTCTTTCATCTTCGTAAATGGTAGGTTTTATTAATAATACACCATCAAGCTTTGTCTGTTCAATAATCATTTTCGTCCTACATTATCAAATGTAAAATCTAATCTTTTTAGCTCAATAATATTTAAAATATTTCTGGTATCAAGGATAATTGGGGAACACATTAATTCCTTAAGTTTAGATAAATCTATTCCTCTAAATTCATTCCATTCAGTCATAATTACTACAGCATCACAATCTTCTACAGCAGATTCCCAATTTAATTTATAATCAATTCCTGGAATTAATTTTTTCATAGAATCATTTGCTATAGGGTCATAAGCTTTAATATTTGCACCACGTTTTATTAATCCTGAAATCATATAAATCGCAGAAGATTCCCTAACATCATCTGTCTCCTGCTTAAAAGCTAATCCTAAAATACCTATCTTTTTCTTGTTAAAATTTCCTTTAAGTAGTTTTTCGAGTTTATTAAGCATCCTGATTTTTTGATTTTCATTAGCTTTAATTGCCGCATCAACAGTATACATATCAAGATTATGTTTTTTTGCTATGCGAATTAATGCTTTAGTATCTTTTGGAAAACAGGATCCTCCAAAACCAGGACCTGGATTCAAAAACTTTGGGCTTATTCGACCATCAGAACCAAGGGCTTCTGTTACTATATTTATATCTGCACCAATTTCATCACAAAGATTCGCTACCTCATTAATATAACTTATTTTCAAAGCTAAGAATGCATTAGCAGCATATTTTATCATTTCAGCAGTTTCAATTGTTGTTTGAATTAAAGGTGTTTTATTAATATATAGCGTACGATAAACAACTTTCATATAATCATAAGCTTTTTTGCTAGCAACACCTAGAACAACCCTATCAGGATGAAGGAAGTCCGAGACAGCCTTACCTTCTCTTAAGAATTCCGGATTTGAACAGTAATCAAATTCAATATTATTTTGATTATATTTATTTATTACATCAATAATTTTCTTTCCAGTGCCTACGGGTACAGTACTCTTTGTGCAAATAACTTTATAGTTATTCAGATTTTTCCCAATTAATTCTGCAACTTGTAAAACAGTCGTTATGTCTGCATTTCCAGTTTTGCCTTCAGGCGTGCCAACTGCAATAAATATTACTTCAGCAGATTGTATAGAATCCTTGACATTATCAGAAAATATCAATCTTTTTGATTTGACATTTCTATTAACTAATTCATACAAACTGGGTTCATAAATCGGAATCACACCTTTATTTAATAATTCGATCTTTTCTTTATTAATATCTGAACAACATACATTATTACCAAAATCTGAAAGTCCAGCCCCGCTAACTAAGCCAACATATCCTGTCCCGATTATTGTAATTTTTTTCATAATTAACTAAATAGACCCCATAATTTTTTCATTAATAAATTATTACATATATTCTAAGGTAAACCAATTCTTTTTCTAAAAACCCATTCGATAGTTAATAATATAATCAACATTATCATCACCCATTTATTCTCATTTAAAACAATGGATTTATTTATCTTACGTTTGCTTTCTATAGGTGTAATCTTATCAACCAGTTGTGATCGAAGTTTCCAAGAATAATATTCAGCTTCTGTAATATTTGAAATATTTGCAAGTAGAGGAAAATTTAAAGAGACTTGGTTTAATTCTATCTGGCTTTTTTCAACAATAAATTTTCCATTCTGCACCATTGGATCAGTTAGTCCATCTTGAATTACAATTTTATAGTTATAATCACCAGGCTTAGGAGCCCAAAAATTACCCTCCCATCGAACAGTCTCAGGATTAAACCTTAATTCAAAAGAATTAATCTCAATACTATCATTAATTATAGTTATAAATGCTTGATTGTTAATATAATCCTGTACGCTACTTCCAGTAATTAATATCTCTTCACCCTGCTGATATGAGTCTTTATTTAAACGAAAATATAGATTCTTATCACCACCAGTTTTCAATAACCAAGAAAATAGTTTTGACCAAATTTCAGGAAAAATATTATTTGAATTAGAATTAGAAATATTATACTTAATAGTAGAAAGATCGTTTGATGTCCATACAATACTACGGATGTTTTTTACTTCACCCATAAAAAGCACTGGAATAACTTCTTCAGATTCAAGGTATGCAATTGGTATTACTTTATCATGCTTACTATTAAATTTATAGGGTGTTATAATTGGTGGAAAAATATCTGAATGATTACTATCATGAATAGTTAATAAACCCTGAATAACATTACTATTTATTATTTCTTCAGTAAAATACCAAGATATCTTATCCGAATTAATATTTTCTTTTATTAAATCTAAGTGAAAAAAAGGTGTCAGTGACTGGGAAGATTTTTTAGTTACATTTGGACCTATGACCCATAAAAGCGAAGCTTTCTCAGAAGTTATTTTTTTTGAATATATTTTCTGTGTCTTAGATTTTAAGACATCAATAGGATAATTATCAAAAACGATTAATTGATAAGGTGTTGACCAGAATGATTTTAATGAGGGAGAATATCCATTTTTAGATCGAATAAAGTGATCAAGTTCAACGCGTGGATAATTATTAATATAGTCTTTTATTACTCCAGTATTAAAACTTGGTACACCAGTAATTAGAGCTACTTTATAACGATCTTTTAAAATAGTGATGAAAAAAGTTTGTTGATTATTATCTATGTTGATTTCCTCAGCCAAACTTGAAACTTTAACTATATACTCATTTTCTCCAAGATTAATAGGTGAAAAAATAAATCGCGCCTCATTGCTAGATCCTTGTCCATTTATATTTAAAGATTTTGATCCAATCATTCTTTTTTCACTAAACAGCATTACGTTAACTTTTTCCCTTAAATCACCAAAAGAAAGAATTGTTATAGTAATATTAACTTTCTCGCCTTTAATAGCTACAGTTGGACCATCCACGCTCTCTATACTTAAATCTATTGATGGCTTTGATTCACCTACACCTAAAGTAAAAACTGGAACATTTATATTTTTTATCAAATTTAGAGGGTCAATTCCATGGTTATTTTGTCCATCAGTGATAATTATTGCACCAGCTAAGTTGTCCTGATTTATCTGAATATGACTAAGTACTCTTCCCAAATCTGTTGAAGATCCAGAACCGTCAATTTCATTAGTATTTTCAATTTTTTTTACTTCATCAGAAAAAGAAAAAAGATTTGTGACAGTAATGTTTTTTGAAATTTTTAATATAATTTGTTCAAGCTCTGTTTTAATAGTCTGAAATGATAAAGCTGGGTGATATGAAATGCTTACTGAATTATCAACATATAAATTCCAATCTAATTTACTATAATTAAAATGGATCCACGAAAATTTTGGTTGTAATAGTAAGAAGGTAATTATTATAAATGTTATGCTTCTCAAGATGATTAACAATTTTAATTCGGAATGGTTTTTTATAAATATGAAGGAGAAAGCTACTATTATAAATGAAATAATAACAAAAAACCAAAACCAGATATCAGCCGATTTTAAAAAAGATAATTCCATTTTATTTCAATTTTAAATTTGGAACAACTTCAAAATCTATGCTACTTCGTATTCCTTTCATAAGATAAATCTCTGCAAGGAAAGCAATCATCGCAGCATTATCAGTACATAAATTAATATCAGGATAATAAACATTGATTCTATTATTTAGTTTATCATTTACCAATCTACGTAAGCACTTATTTGCTGCAACTCCTCCTGCTATAATACAAGTATTAACTTTTTTAATGTTTATAGCTCTTAATAGTTTTGTGATAAGAACATCTAAAATTGCTTTTTGATAACTGGCAGCAATATCCTCAACATCAAATAATTGTTCTTTTTTAACTAAGTAAAGTAAAGATGTTTTTAAACCACTAAAACTAAACTCAAGATTGTCTTTTTCCATAAGGGCTCTAGGGAAATTAATCGCATTGCTATTACCTTTATTTGCAATTTTTTCAATCACTGGTCCTCCTGGATATCCTAAACCTAAGATTCTTGCTCCTTTATCAAAAGCTTCTCCTGCAGCATCATCTCTAGTATCACCTAATAGTTCATAATCAAATATATTCTTAATATACCAAATCTGCGTATGCCCTCCTGAAACTAATAAACAAACTAATGGATATTCTAACTTAGGATAAGTTAAAAAGTTCGCATAAATATGAGCCTCCAGGTGATTAATTCCGATGATTGGGACATTTATACTTTGGGAAAACCCCTTTGCAAAACTTACACCAGTTAATAATGCTCCTGCTAGACCAGGTCCTTTTGTAACACCAATACCTTCTATATTATTCAAAGAAATATTAGCTTCATTTATGGATTTTATGACTAAGTGATTTAATAGGCGGTCATGTTCACGAGAAGCTATTTCTGGGACTACTCCACCATAATTTTTATGAACTTGTTGAGAACTAACAACATTTGATAAAATTTTTCCATCTTTACAAATTGATACAGCAGATTCATCGCAGGAAGACTCGATTCCTAAGATTATCAATCTGATTCCTTTGCAACTGCTAGTTCAATGTTTCTTGGTGTCAAATCTTTCCAACTAATAATTCCATCTGGAACTATAATTGCAGGCTCATAGAATTGTTTTTTTGGGGACCACTGATAAGTAAAATCAATCGAGACAATAATATCAGTTGGTTCTATTTTTGCAATATAATTTATACCTCCAACTATAGTTAATGATACTGTGCTAGGGTTTTTTCTTACAACCAAACCCTTTAAATTATTTTTAATCATTACTGGCACACTACTTACAATTCTTTCGCTAATAGCCTGAATATCTTGCGTGTAATTAACTTTTAAAAACGAATATTCTATGAGTGTATTATTTATTCTTTTAAGTGAAACTGTTGTATTGATTGGAATATCAATATTATAAAAAGTGTCATTTTCTGTATAGATAAAATCAATTGATTGTATTACATTTTTTGCACCAGCAATTGTTACTAAACTTGAATCAAGATATGGTTTGCCAACTTTTATATAACCCGGACTAGGATTTATCACTATGTTAGATTTAATATGAACATTTTTAACCATATACTCATCTAAACTAATATGTATTGAATCTGGATAGATGACTTCAACATACTGTAATTCAAATGTTGATGGAATTGAAACTTTTTGAGGGTACTTATTATAATAATCGTTTAAGAAAAAGTTGTATTCTTCAGAAATTCTATCAAGATCGATAACTAATTTAAAATCTTTTACAAAATCTTTTAATAGCAATGTCTTTATTATAGATCTTCCTTTTCCTTTAAAACGAACTTTTGCTATCTGAGGAATTTCTTTTTTATAGGCTCTTTTTCTTTCATTAAGATTTCTGACTTCAATTGGGATATTAATAATCGTAGAATAATTATTATTACTAACTACAAAAAGCCACAAAAATACTGCTAGCCCAAAGGCGGCTATACGTGCACCAAATTGCTTATTATTTAAAAAAGTTATGAAATTTGATTCTTTCAAAAATCAACCAACTTTAAACAATATTTTAAAAATTATTCAGCTGACTCTTCTTTGGAAGATTTTTCTGTCAATTCATCAGGTATTTCAATCTTTTGAGCAGCAGGTTCATCTTGTCCACTTAAATATTCTTCAACATCACCCTTAGAACTAGAATTTTTTTGATCGGATAAATCTTCAATATAAACTACAATCTTTTTATCATCTGGTTTCACTTCCATTACTAAACCAGTTATTTTATCTCCTGAGTTATATTTTGATAATTTTTCTTTGCGGCCTTTACTCGACCTAGCGCCAAATGGAACAATTCCTTCAATGTCACCATCTAATTGCAAAATAATACCTTTATCTAATATTTTTATTATTTCTCCAGTAACTTCTTTTCCAGTTTCATATTTTTTAATTAAATCTGGCCAAGGGTCCTCCGATATTTGTTTTAAACCAAGAGAAATTTTTCTTTTTTCACGAGAAACTTCAATAATACTCACTTCTATATCTTCATCTTTCTGTACCATTTCTTTGGGGTGTCGAATAATTTTTGTCCATGATAAATCAGAGACATGTATTAAGCCTTCTATACCATCTTCTAATTCAACAAATACTCCAAATTGAGTTATATTAATAATTTTACCTTTATGTAAAGTTCCAATTATATATCTTTCTTGAATATTATCCCATGGGTCTGGTCCTAATTGTTTAACACCAAGACTTATTTTTCTATCATCTTTATCTATTGAAAGCACTTCTGCATTTACTTCTTCAGCAATAGAATAAATTTCAGAAGCATTCTTAATATGGCGTGTCCAAGACATCTCAGAAACATGAATTAAACCTTCAACACCGGCCTCTAATTCAACAAATGCTCCATAATTTGTCAAGCTTACAATTTTCCCCTTAACCTTAGATCCAATTGGATACGTATCTTCAACATTTTCCCAGGGATGAGGCATAAGCTGTTTTAAACCGAGAGACACTCGTTGCTTACTCTCATCATAATCTATAATCTTAATTGAAATGGTCTCATCTAACTCAACAATTTCACTAGGATGGTTTACTCTACCCCAAGATAAATCTGTAATATGTAGAAGACCATCGATTCCTCCTAAATCAATAAAAACACCAAAGTCAGTAATATTTTTAACTCTTCCTTCAATTATTTGTCCAACTTTAATCTTAGAAAGAAATTCTTCTCTTTTTTCTTGAAGACTATCTTCTATTATTACCTTATGAGATACAACTATATTTTTTCGGGCCTCATTTAGCTTAACAACTCGGACTTCAATATCTTTATCAAGAAAATTATCAAAATCTTTGATTGGTCTTACATCTATTTGACTTCCAGGAAGAAATCCAGGCAAACCATTTATATCAACTATCATACCACCTTTAATTCTTTTAATAATTTTACAACTAAATATTTCACCAGTATCATAATACTCTCTTATCTCTTTCCAATTTCGCATAAAATCTGCTTTTTCTTTTGATAGAACTAAATTACCATTTCTATCTTCAAGATATTCAAGATAAACATCAATCTGATCACCAATCTGAGGGATTGCATCTTCGGGAAATTCTGAACGATCAATTAGTCCTTCAGATTTGAATCCAATATCAATTAAAATAACTTTTTCATTCATTCCAATTACACGTCCAGAAAGTACTTGGTTCTCAGATATATCAGAAATCGAACCAAGATATTGATCTTTTACTTCATCCTTTACAGAAGATTCATCTGTGTTAGAAAGCAGATCCTTTATATCAACAGTACGAATATCTTCAAATAATTTAGGATTTAAGTAATCTATTTGAATATCAGACGTACTATCACCTTTGTCATTTTTATTATCTACAGCAACTAAAGGTAAATCTTCTAAATTATTAGAATCATTACTGAAATCAGAAATATTTACTTCTTCCTCTTCAATAGTCAATTCATTTTTATTTTCTTTAGACATATTATTCCTATTTATTTATTTTTATATGATTAATGATCTTATTAACCTGCTCATCAATAGATAAATTTGAAGTGTCAATCTCAACCGCATCCACTGCTTTACGCAGGGGAGAATTCTCTCGATTGGAATCCTTATAGTCTCTTATCTCTAAATCAGAGACAACGTCATCAAATGATTTAATTCTTCCTAACTGATTCATTTCTTTTAATCTTCTATTAGCTCTCATTTTTATATCTGCAATCATATAAAATTTATAATCAGCATTTGGAAATACTTTGGTTCCAATATCTCGCCCTTCAATTACACAGTCAGTTTTAAATCCAATTTCTCGTTGCTTAATAACCATAGTTTCTCGAACAGTAAGCAATGCACTAACTTCACTAACATATTTAGTAACATTACTTGACCTTATTTCCTCTGTGACATCCTCATTATTTAGTTTTATGATATTTCTACCTTTATAATCATACATATCAATATTGAGATTACCAAGAATAGTAGAAACTTTATCAATATTATCAAAATCAGTATTAGATCTCAATAATTGTAAAGTTACAGCTCTATACATCGCACCAGTATCTAAATTAGTTATATTTAATTTTTTCGCAACTAATTTAGCTGTTGTACTTTTGCCAGAGGCAGCAGGTCCATCAATAGCGATTATCATTTAATCACCTTCTCAAAAAGCTGGCAAATTTACTATTGAGTTTATTGAAAACCAATGAAATGGAATATATTTTAAAAATTGGAATAATTATGGATTTAACCATATATAGATTTTTGAACCTTATTCAATTCAATTTTATTCAATTCCCTAAACATACCTAATGGCAAATTTCCTAATTCAAGATCACCATATCGTACTCTTTTTAAGCTAAATAATTTTCTATTAATTTTATTAAATAATCTTCTGATTTCTCGATTCTTACCATGATGCAATTGCAAAGTAACAAGAATTCTACTTTTTATTTTTTTTTGATTAACGACTATTGCTTTTGCCCATTGATTATACCCAATGAAAACCCCTTTTTTTATCTTCGATATTATTTTAGCGTCAAGTAGTGAATCTGTTTCAGCTTCATAAATTTTAGGGATAAGATTTTTAGGATGCATAAGCTTATTAGCTAAATCTCCATTATTTGTTACTAATAATAAACCTGTGGTGTTTTTATCTAATCTACCAACAGGAAAAAGCCTCATCTTCTTCGGAAAATAATCAGCAATAACTGGTCTATTTTTCGGATCATGCATGCTTGTAATTACACCTAAAGGTTTATTAAACATTATAACAAAATATTTTTGATTAATTTTGATATTCATGCCATCATATCTAATCACATCATCTTTTTTTACATGAAATGCTGGATCTGTTATAACAATATCATTAACAGTAGTAGTTGCAGCTTTAATTAAATTATCTGCCATCCTCCTAGAAGCTACTCCAGATAGAGCTAAATATTTATTTAAACGCATTAATTATTATGGCAATGAATTAGTTGCAGAATAATTATCCGTGGATATATCATTAGAATTTTCTGATTGATGCAATTGCAAACTATCTAATTTCATTTTTTCTAACATATCTTGATCAGTTAATTCTGCAACTTCTTTTAGTCTTGGCAAATCAGATACTCGATTTAATCCAAAATTTTCTAAAAAGTTATTTGTAGTTGAATATAAAAGTGGACGTCCAGGCGCATCATCCCGTCCTTTAATTCTAATTAAATTTCTGGATAATAAAGTCTTAATAACTCCACTACAATCAACACCACGGATAGACTCAATGTTGAATCTATTAATTGGTTGTTTATATGCTACGATTGCGAGAGTTTCAATTGCAGCTGTAGATAATGTGATTTTTCCAGATTTATCAAACATTCTTTTAATCCATTTATCATACTTAGGAAGAGTAGTTATTTGATAACCTCCTGCAATACACTGAATGATATATGATCTATTATTCTTTTCATAGTGTGTATTAAGTTTTTTAATTGCATTATCTAATTTTGGTGCATCATTTTGAAAAATTAAATTTACTCTGGTTTGAGTTAATGGCTCAGGAGAAGCAAAAAGGAGGGCTTCTAGAATTTGTAATTTTTCAGATACGTTCATTATAATTATGCTTCGGCTTCAATTCTTTGCATTTCTATTTCACCAAAAATTTCACTTTGAATAATAACTATTTTGCGCATTCTGATTAATTCTAAAATAGCTAAAAACGTCACAACAACTTCAATTTTTGATTTTAACTTATCTAACAAAAATGAAAATCGCAGTGAGCCTTGCATATCAAAAGATTTCAATATTATTGCTTTTTGATCATCTAAATGTATCTGCTCTCTATGAAGCTCATACGGTTGAATAACTGGCATATTTTCCATAGAAACTTTAAAAATACGAGCTATCTCAAAAATTGTAACATCTTTTAATTGTGCACTTAAGTTCTCTTTATATTCAGGAGATTTCATTTCCATGCCACGCGGATGATAATGACTCCTTTGTTCAGCTAGTTGCTTCAAATCAAAAGACATCTCTTTAAATCTCTGATACTCAAGTAACTGTTGAACTAACTCTACTCTGGGATCAGATCCTTCATCTAAATCAATAAATTCAGGCTTAGGTAAAAGCATTTTTGCCTTAATCCTCATTAAAGTAGCTGCCATCAAAATAAACTCACCAGCAATATTTAAATTCAGGTTTTCTAACATTTCCAATGTATCCATATATTCTTTAGTTATAGATGAAATAGGGATATCATAAATATCAATTTTATCTCGACGTATAAAATATAATAATAAGTCAAGCGGTCCGCTAAAATTCTCTAATTTTACTTTATACATTTATTTAATAGAATAATTTAATCCAGTTACAGTTCTTACTTTATCAATAATTTGATCAGCGACTAAAGTTGCTTTTTCTGATCCAACGGTTAACTGATTTAAAACATAATCTAAATTTTTAGATAAATAATCTCTTTTATCTCTAAATGGTCGAAAATACTCAATAACAGTATCAAATAAATCTGCTTTAACTTTGCCATATTGTAGTCCTGGACTAAGAAATTTATTTTCTAATATTTTTATGTCTTTATCATTGAGAAATAATGTATATAATCTATATAAAGGAGAATTTAAATCCTTAGGTTGATCAACAGGCGTAGAATCTGTAACTATGGACATAATCTGTTTTTTGATAAAACTTTCATCACCAAATATTGGAATAATATTATTATATGATTTACTCATTTTTTGACCATCGACGCCTGGCACCAATTGAGTGTCTTTATCTATATCTTCCTCAGGAATAACTAATATATCACCATATATATTATTAAATCTTATAGCAATCTCTCGGGCAATCTCTAAGTGCTGCTTTTGATCCTTTCCAATAGGCACAATCTCACTTCCAAAACACAAAATATCTGATGCCATGAGTAAAGGATAACTAAATAAGCCCATATTTGGCATAACGCCTTTTGAAATTTTATCTTTATATGAAGTAGAACGCTCAATTAATCCGACATTTGTAACATTTGAGATGATCCATGTAAACTCTGTAACGTGGGGGACATCTCCCTGAATCCAAAAAGTAGATTTTTCAGGATCCAAGCCTAACGCAAAAAAATCCATAGTAGCATTAATTGTATTATTTCTTAAAACCTCCGGGTCATTTATTGTTGTTAATGCATGATAATTTACTATACATGAAAATAGTTCATTTTCATCCTGGTATTTAATCATTCTATTCATCATACCAAAATAATTGCCAACATGTAATGATCCTGAAGGCTGTATACCGCTTAACACTCTTTTCAAAGATTACCTCAAAATGCCTCTAAAAATAAATAAGGTTTCCAATTTCGTTGAGATTCCTTTATAAATTGCTGAAAATAATGAATTCTATTAGGTTTCTTAGGATGTTTTAATAAAGGCATTCTTGCCTCCTCTGGCGTCCTATTTCCTTTTTTTCTATTACAATTCTGACAAGCAGTCACAAGGTTATCCCATGAATCATAACCGCCTCTTTCTTTAGGAATAATATGGTCAATAGTTAATATATTTGATTTACAAGCACAATACTGACATTGTTGTTTATCTCTTAATAATATATTTTTCCTAGTTAATACTACATTCATACTGTTATAATTTATATAATCTTTTACTTTAACAATGCTTGGTAGTTGTAAAGTTCTACTTGGAGAATGAATACGGTCATCATACGTTTCAATAACTTCGACTTTATCAAGGAAAAATAAACAAATAGCTCTTTTTGATGTAGTAATTGTCATTGGAGCATAATTTGAATTTAATACTAGTACAACTCGATTAAGTAATGAGCCTTCTTTAGTAGCATAATTATTCATTAATCTAATATTTCCTTCATTGATACTGAAAAAGTGTATTTAGAGTCTAAATCTTGATTATAATTTTGTGATTTTTTATCAAAACTTTCTTGTTTGACCCATCCTTGAGAGTGCAAGTAATATGCATTGTCCTCCGCAAGTGCAACATGAGAAACTTTATTATTATTATTATTAAAGAAATGTAAATCACATTCCTGTACTTCATCTCTATTTATTTTATATTTATCTAAGAATTCAGCTTGTTGAAAAGAATCTCTTGGTAGTTCTATATTAAAAGTATAATAAATGGATTGAATAAATCCGGAGCAATCAAAACCATTAGGTGATTTTCCTCCCCAGAGATAAGGAGTACCCAAAAAAGATCGTGCTAGACGAACAATGCTCTTCCTGCTAGGCTTCTCAGTCATATTCCCTAATATAGTATCAGTCCAACCTTTTTGTCCATCAGGAAGAACCAAATCAAAACCTCCATTTTTTGCTTTTCCAACAAGTTTATTGCCAAAAGTAAGATCTCTAATAATATTATTACTATTTCTTTGAATTACCACTCCATCCATATCAAAAACAGTTAGTTTAGAATCATATTTTTTTTCTGAATACACACCCTGCTTATTATTAATCCAACCCTTATAATTATCCCACTGTTGAATTTTAACCCAATCATCACTTTCGTCCAAAATGTTGCAAGACTCACCTAATAAACCTTGAGTTACTACTTGTGATGTAAAATCAGGTTTATTATATATATTCGCAACAGATACATTTATTGTAAAATAATTTGTCTTCATGGTTATTAAAATGAAAAATTCGTTAAGGAATTTATTCTACACTCTTTCTATATAACAAGAGTTCCATAAAAAAATAATATTATAAAATAGCTGTATGATTATTTGTATAATAATTTTAATCTTAAATGATAATTGAGAAAGAGTTATTTAGGGAAGACCGTGTAATTCGATCATAGTTCCCGCTTCTGTCATTGCTTAAGATTAATTTATCATGCCATTTTCTTTTAAGGTGAGAAGGTAAATTGACTCTGCTAAGACATAAGTCAGGATATCTAAATAATTATTCATATTTTAATGTACTTTCGAGATAAAAGCAGCTTTTAATAATTAAAATTTTATCCCCAAGTATTAAAAAAGGAAAATAATGAAGAATAAATTTATTATAATCTTATTTTTGTTTATTTCTTGTGATAATAATTCGGGCTTTGATAATGAGAAAAGATTGACCTTCATAGCATCAGAAGGAAATTTTGGAAGTAGCAATGCTTCTATTTCAGTTTTCCAAGGACCTAATCAAATACAAAAAGTTTCAAATATTGGGGATGTAATTCAATCTATAAAGGTACATGACGATAAATTATTTGTATTAATAAATAATAGTCATTTAATAAAAATATATACTATTACATCATCAGGCTTGAGTTTGCCTGGTATAGAAATTAATACTCATAACTCTGGCCCAAGAGAGATGGTAATAGTTGATGATTATTTATATTTCACTAATTGGAATAGCCGTAATATTAAAATTTTAAATTTAGAAACTTATTTCATTGAAGATTCAATTAGAGTAGATGGGACACCTGAAGGAATTGTTTCTGATGGCTCGTATTTATGGGTTGCAATAAGTTCAGGAAGTACTATTGAAAAAATAGAAATTAATTCAAAACAAATTGTGGAGACATTTTACGTTGGCAATGGCCCACAACAAATGCTGATAGAAGGTAGTTTGTTATGGATATCAAGAACATATTACAGTCCTGATTGGACAGAGATTTATTATGGTACAAGTCAGATAGATATCCTCTCAGGTGCCATACAAATAAAAGAATATGATGCTGGAATCGTATGTGGTGGAGACATGATGAAAATTAATGAACAAACATATAGAACTTATGAGGGTGGAGTTGCTCCAATAAAATCTGATCTTACAATAAATAGAACTGCAAAAATTGGCTCATATAATACCAACGGTCTTTATTCAGCGGACGCACATAGTGATTATATTTTTATGGGAACTACAAGTGACTTTAATGGACCTGACACAGTATATATTCATAATGAGTTAGGTGAACATAATTTTACCTATATTGTAGATGCATCTCCTGGAGACTATGCAATTTGGGAAGCATCTAATTAATCTGAGAAATACCAATCAATATGAATCTCCATCAATCTACCCATATTGCGATTATTTTGATGCAATAAGTAGTTATTTATAATAAAAGTTTTTTCTTCATTAATGCTATCAATCCTTGATTGTAATGCACTCAATATATTATTCATTTTCCATGTCACTTTTAAAGATGATACCTTTAAAGATATTGCAGAATTTAGGTTCCATTGATCTTTAAGTGTAAAATTTGGATCTGAAATCGAAATTGGCGTACAATAAAATGGGTTAAAACTAATGTTAGATTTACGATTAACCCATCCAGTAAATCCTAATTCAAAAAATAATATCATATTATTTTTAAATAAATTTTCATTTCCAGATAAAGTGAACTCTAAAAATTCGCCTATACCATCAGAAAGGATATTTGGGTTTGACAAATGACGTAAATAGCCAGATAAAATCCAATTATCAAAAATATTATAATTTAAATTAATGTCAGAACCTAATATTTCTACTTTATCATTGTTTGTTTGTAAAATATTTTGCGAATATATTTTTATCTTTATTGTAGATCTTGTCAAAGAATACCAAGCAATAATATTGACAGAATTTGTTCTTTCAACTTTTGAATTAATATCATTTACCTGCATAAATTCATAACCAGGTTTTATTTTCCTGTTTGCTTCAATAGAAAATCCCTTATTTTTTCTTCCAAAATGAGATAATACTCTTAGAAAAGGATTATATTCGTTATTTATGGAAGAAAACCCTCCTTTAATCTTGAAGTTGTTTATAGATATGTTAGAGTATATAGAACTCCATTCTTTTGATGAAAAAGAATCAATATCAGAAAGTGCTCGAAGATTGCCTGAAAATCCAAAACCAATCAGAATTGAATCTTTTATCTCATTAATAATTTTTGCTTGTATCATTGATCTAGTTAGATATTGCATTGATGGATTATTCCATGATGAATGTTGGACTGCATATTTCTGATTAAAATGAGATCCATGAAATATCCATCGCCAATTACCTATATCCCCTTTAGTTTGAATGCTTGCATTAATTATTCTATCATTTAAAGAACCATTGGTGCTACTATCAGGTATTCCACTAGAAGTAACAAAATGACCTATTGCAGCCTGAAAGTGATTTGTTTTGTATTCAATGTAATATGATTGTTGAATTGGATTTAGAATACCCAAACTATAGTCCGCATAAGGTCCAGTATATGTTTTTTTATATCCATTCATTGTCAATAATCTTATTTTATCTGCATATGTTGTATTAATAGATAACATATCGAGATAATAATCCCCTTGTGTATATTGGATACGAGTATTTACAAAAGTTGTATCTATTTCGAATTCTTGATTTGGAAAAGTACCAGTATTAACTAAGGTAAAATTCTTATTAAGATCTAATCCATAGCGCTTAGGATAATTTGAAAATGTTCCATCAAAAAATAGTATTCCATACATCCAATCATCATTCCATATAACACGTCCATTTTTAGATATAAGTCCAAAATGATTAGTCCAGTCAAAAGGGTAGTTAATATATTCATTAGCAAAAATAGATATAGAAAAAATGTTTAACAGAAATAAGATTTTTTTCAATACAAATCCTTTAATAAGAACACTAAGAAATGTTGTGTGCAGAGACAATAATAATAAATATAAAAAACATTAAATTTATTTTGAATCATCACTCCCTTTAAAAAGTGAAGTTCTAAAAATATTATGAGTATCTGTCCAACTATCATTATCACTATTTTCATCTATAGCCAAAGTAAATAAGTTCATTTTTGAATCTATATTTTTAATAAGTTGTAATAATAATGATTCTGGTGTCTTAGGCTTCATTTTATTATCCCACTCATATTTACTGAGTTCCGAAATCATAATATGCTCAAGTTGAGTTTGGACTTTTTTTGGAAAGTTCTTTATTTTTCTTGATGTAGCTCTTACAATATCTCTACCCAAAATTATGTGACCAATAAATTTTCCTTGATCCGTATAATTTGATTCAAGACCAGAGGAGATTTCCACAAGTCTTCCTATATCATGGAGAAATATACCCGCAAGCAATAAATCGCGATCTACCTTATAATGCTTAATTAATTGCTCAGCAATTTTAGCCATTGATAGTATATGCTCTATAAAGCCAGAACGATAATTATAATGTAAGTTCACAGTTGCAGGATGTATCATTAAGATTTCTTTATTTTCCTTATATATCATACTAACTAGTCTTCTTAGATAGCTAGAATTAATTGATCGTATTATCTTTACAATAGACTTCCACATCTCAGGTACATTTCTTTTTGATGAAGACACAATTAAAGATGGATCATATCCATAGCGTCCATAATATTGTACTGATGCACGATTAATTTTTTTAATTATCAAATGTGGTCGTTCCATGAATAATTCTACATTACCAGATACAGCTACAGGATCACCAGATTTAAATTTCTTTTTTAATTCATTTACATTATCCCATATTTTTGCATTTATTGATCCAGTTTTATCACGTAATCTTAGATCAATATATAAATCACCATTGCGGCTGTGTCTAATATGTTTTTCGAAACACAAAAAAAACCCTTGTATGGAATCTCCTTCTTTAAACTTTTCTATAGATGTAATAGATTTCATGGCATATGAATTTTCCAAAAAGATTATGCAAAGTCAAGAATATCAAATAAAAATTATATTATTATGAGAAATTGCTAAATATGCGATAAAATTGGAAATTGTTAATAATTAAAATATTATTTACAATTCTTACAAACACCAAACAGTTGATGAATATGTCTCACTATTTTAAAATTATACTTTTTTGCTATTTTGTCTTGCTGTGCTTCAATAAGATCATCATAAAATTCTTGGATATCACCACAACTTAGACAAACAATATGATCATGATGTGTGCTATCGAGTTTATTTTCAAATCGCTTTCTACCATCACCTAATTCTAGTTGTCTTACAAGATTATTTTTTACTAGAACATCAATTGTTCTATATATAGTCGCTCTGGATACATTTCTACCAGTTTTATTTATATTAAAATAAATTTCTTCTGCATCTCGATGATCTTTGCTTCGACATATCTCATCCCAAACAATCTGCCTTTGTTTTGTATAACGCATACCTTCATTTCGCAATGCATCCATTAATGTTTTTAAGTTATTACTCACAAAGTTTTGTTTATTTTTTATATCTTCTTCAGTTTTGCAAATTTAACTATAAGTTTCTTTTTTAATCCATCTTTAAAGGCCACTCCAACTCTTTGATTTTCACCACTACCACTTAATGCCATAATTTTCCCTTCACCAAAAATCGCATGTTCCACCAAGTCTCCTACTTTAAAATCATCAAAAGTTGTAATTGTTCGTTTTATTTTCATCTTTATAGCGCCAGTTTTTGTATTAACGATCTTTCTTGTCATTGCTGAAGAAAAAGATATATTTTCCATAAAATTCTCTGGTATCTCTTTAATAAACCGTGATGCAAGACCTCCCCAACTATCTGAACCACTTCTTCTTCTATCAGTAGCATATAGTAGATAAACCATTTCCTGGGATCGTGTTAAAGCGACATAAAATAATCTTCTTTCTTCTTCCATTATTTCTTTTTCATTCAATGCTATTGATAACGGAAATAATCCATCTTCAAGACCAGTTAAAAATACGACAGGAAACTCAAGTCCTTTTGAAGAGTGAACTGTCATCATTGTTACATAATTTTCATCAGTATTCCATTCATCTATATCTGTCAATAATGAAACTTCTTCAAGAAAATCAGCTATTGATGCTTCAGGTTTTCTATCCATAAACTCATCAATAGAATTCAATATTTCTAAAACATTATCATATCTGTCATTATCTTCTAAATTATCTTGTTGTTTATAAAATTTTAAAATACCTACTTCTTCTACTAATGCTCTTGCAAGTTCACTAGCATTTAGTTTTATTAATAACTCATTATATTTATTTATTAGTTTATGAAAAGCAATCAGTGAATCGCCTTGTTTTCCACGAATTTTCATGGGTTCCGGGTTATTAAGTACATCAAACAATTTTTTATTATCCTTAATAGATTGAATAAAACACTTATCAACTGTCTTTAAACCAATACCCCTAGGAGGAAAATTAATTGTCCTTCTCAATGAAATTGTATCATCTAAGTTGACTATTAAACGTAGATAGCCTAAAACATCTTTAACTTCTTTACGTTCATAAAACCGTGTTCCACCAATAATTTTATAAGGGATAGCGCTCCTACGAAAACTATCTTCTAATGCTCTAGATTGAGCATTAGTTCTATAGAGTACAGAAAAATCATTAAATGTGCGCTTTTTCATTTTTATTTCTTTTTGTAATGCATTAATAACAGCATCGGCTTCTTCCATTTCATCATGCGTTTCAATAACGCCAATCAAATCACCATCACCGTTTACCGATAATAAATCCTTATCAACCCTATCCGTATTATTGCGAACAACAGATTGCGCAGCTTGTAAAATTTGATTAGTAGATCTATAATTATTTTCTAAAGTAAAAGTTTTACATTCAGGAAAATCTTTCTCAAAATCTAGGATATTCCTTATGTCTGCACCACGCCAACCATAGATTGATTGATCATCATCACCAACGACACAAATATTTCTATGCTTTTCAGCTAACATTTTAACAAGTAAAAATTGAGCTTTATTTGTATCCTGATATTCATCAACCAAAATATATTTCCATAACTTTTGATATTTACTTAGTATTCTAAGATTATTATTAAAAATCTCTAATGGAAAATTCAATAAATCATCAAAGTCCACAGCATTATTCTCTTTTAGTGAATTATTATAAATAATATAGATATCAATTATGATTTTATCCTGTATTGTATTTACAGATTTCAAGGCAGATTTAGGATCTATGAGCTTAGATTTATAATAACTAATTTTATTACGCACTGTCTTTGGCATAACACTATTCTTAGATACATTGATTTCTGCCATAATAATTTTTATTAAAGAAATTTGATCAGATCTATCATAAATAGCATAATTCTTTGTAAATCCTAAATGTCTTATTTCATTTCTAAGTAATTTTGCACATATAGAGTGAAAAGTTCCAATATTCATATCTTGAACATTGTTTTTCAATAAAGCAGCAACACGTTGCTTCATTACTGCAGCGGCTTTATTAGTGAAAGTAACAGCTAATATTTCTTCTGGTTTCACAATCCCTTCTTTGATTAGGTAAGAGATTTTGTAAGTCAAAACTCTTGTTTTACCACTACCTGCTCCAGCAAAGATTAAAATTGGCTTATCTACTGCTTCTACAGCAGCTTTTTGATTATTATTTAATTTTTTCAAATCCATAGAATTTAATTATTTCCTTTCAGGTTCAATTTTATTCTTCTTTAGTTGAACTCGGCGACGAACTTCCTGAAATTTCTTTTTAGCCTTAATATGTTCTTTTTCATTTTTGGTAAATGTATGATATCCATCGCCTCTAGCAACGAAATACAAATATTCATTAACACTGGGATATAATGCTGCAATAATTGACTCTTTTCCAGGATTATTTATTGGGCCAGGTGGTAAACCTGGATATAAATACGTATTATAATTTGATTTAATCTTTAAATCATCAATAAGTAAACGTCTTGGGCCGTCATCAATAATATATTGAATAGTAGGATCTGCTTGCAATTTCATACCTTTTTTTAATCGATTATGATATACTGAAGAAATAATTGACCTCTCAGAGTCATATATCGCTTCACCTTCAATAATGGATGCTAAGGTAATTACTTCTAACATTGACATACCCAAATCTTGAGATTGTACTTCCATAGATTTAGACACATTATTACTGAACTCATTCACCATCCTAGTAAGAACTAAATATGGATCAACTCCTTCAGCAAATGTGTAAGTATCAGGAAATAAATATCCCTCAAATGAATTCCCTTGAAGATTAAATAATCTTACCATTCTTTTATCGTGACATAATTTTAAAAATTTCTTTTTATTTATTTTTAATTTTGCTTCTAATTGATTAGCTATATTTTCGATAGTCCATCCTTCTAATACAGTTATTTTTTTTAATGATGGAGCTCCATAAACCAACTGATTAATTATAGCGTTATTATTAATTGCATTATTTAAAACATATGTTCCTGCAGGAATATTCTTTTCATGCCCTAATGATTTTACTGCCATTGTAAATGTTCTTTTATTTGATATAATACTTTTCTCTTTTAAAATATCACCTATCTCAGACAAAGTGACCCCTTTGGGAATATTAATTTCCACACGTTCATAAGGATTAGACTGAGGCCAATAAATAACTAGTAAATAGAATGCTAATATGCTAGCGATCAATATACCAGCAATACTTCCTACAGTTTTTAACCCCGGGTTAAACTCTTTTAATTGCAGCATTTGTGGGGCGGAAAGGTAATGATATACATAAAATAAAGTCAATTAATTGTAATAAAATAAAAAATTGACTTTATTTTAAATATTACAATTATACTTGAGATTATTTATTAATTATAGTTGCTTAATTATGTTCTTAGGAAAGTGCATTGTAACTAACATATTAGGTACATCAACTACTTCAGCAATATGAAGATCGCCAACTAAAGAACATAACATATAAGCATCTTCATCTGTTATATCATAATTATTAGTTAAATGATCTATCATATAATTAACTGCTTTTTTTGTAGCAATATCTATGGTCTCACCAAATCCAGTTACAGCATAAATATCATCATTTTCATATTGAGGCTCTTTGATTGCAGGTTTATTTTTTATTACACGTAGCCTATATGTAATAGTCATAGGTGCTTCTATTGCCGTACCACATACCTCACCTAAACCTTGTATTGCATGGGTATCTCCAATAGAAAATAGAGCCCCTTTCACAAAGACAGGAAAATAAACAGTTGTACCTTCAGTTAAGTTTGGATCATCCATATTGCCACCATTTGCTCTAGGAGGTATAGTACTTAACATTTCATCAGTAGCAGGTGCGACTCCCATTACACCAGGAAATGGGCTTAATTCTAATTGTACTTTATCATTAAAAGTAGCGGTACGGGTAAGAGTGTTAATTTTATGTACGGTAAGTTTTGCGTCAGGAAAACGTTCAGAAAGAAAACCAAATCCAGGCACAATTGCCTGCCAACCATAATCATGCAATTCTATATCTAGAAGATCAACAGCTAATATATCACCTACTTCAGCTTCTTCAACATATACTGGGCCAGTAAGTGGGTGAATCGGTCCAAAATCAATATTCTTTAGATCATCAATATTAGCGTTTCTATGAAGTTGGCCATCCGATGCCTCATGGGTATCGACTTTAATAACTGATCCTGTAGGAACCCTTACAACAGGTGGAATAGAACTACTAAACTTGTTATGTTTTTGTTCTGCAGAAAGAACATAATCTGGAGCAATTCCAGATTCTTCGGAACAAGAAATAATTGTTAATGTTAACAAAATGAAAATATAATTTTTCATAGTTACCTCCTTTAAGTAAATAAACAAAATAATAAAAGAATCGTTACGAACTGAAAATAAAAGAGGCTCTAAAAAGAGCCTCTTTTATTAACATAATTAGTATCTATTATGAAATTAACTACCAGGTACTTCTGATTCAGGTTGTGGATATGATGTAAAAACCTCATCACCATCACGATCTATAGGAAGTTCACCTAATAGACCATAATGTCTCATATCAACCCATCTATGACCTTCAAGAAATAAGGAGTATCGTTTTTCATGTAGTAATTGTGATAAACCACCACTTGAAGCATCTGCTAAACCATGCGCAGCACGTACAACATTAATTTCTGCAAGTCCATCTCCACCATTACCAATATTTGCTTCTGCTTTAAGAAGTACTAGTTCTTCATTACGGATCATCGCAACTGGATCATAATCACCTGTCCACATGGTTGGCGCTAAATCACTAGTTAACCCATCATACGTAATTTCGGTAGCCCGTTCAACTACTTTACTAGAAAAACGTGGATCACCGGCTTCTGCATCAGTTTCATAGGTAGGATGTGCCATCAGTTTAACAAATGTAGCAGTGGGATCCGCATACATACCATTGCCACCATCTCCTTGACCAGAACTATACACATGGTAAACACCATGAGACATAGCTCCAGCAGGGTCCATAAATGAATTATCCAAAGCTGTAAGAGCAGTAGACCAATCATCATGTTGAACCGCTACTCTTGCCCTTAAAGCCCTATTAAACTGCGCAAACGTAGCAGGTGTATCAAATCCAGCAAAACCACTGGAAAGCGTAAAGCTAAAAGAACTACCTGCACTATTAAGTTCACTATACCCAGCATCTAATAATGCAGCAACTTCTGCCCAACCTGCATCCTTAGAAACAAAGTCTGACTCTAGGCCATTATATGGCGCTATTTTACAACCATTTTCATTTTGCATATTTAGAATTAATGATAGCTGATATGCTTCAATCGTTTTTGCAAAGCCTGAAGCACCAGCATCATCAGCAAACTGCGTCATAAGTATACGACAATTTGCTATTACTCTATAACGAGATGCCCATGGTGAGTATACCAAAAAACCTCCAGGATCAAGAGGACCTCTAAGTAATTCTCCCGTATACCGAGGGTCAGCTGGTTCCAAGTAATACGTTTCACGCCCTACTGAGCTAACTTCACGAAGATAAAGAGCATACGATGAACGCATACCTGCCTCCGCACCTGTTACAAGTGTTTGTACAGTTGCAACATCTGTTGAAGGTGCATTTGGATCTGGAAAATCTAGATCTTCACATCCAAACCATAAAGTTACTAAAAGTAGGGGTAATATATTTTTTAAGTTATTCATTATTTACCTCCTATAAACCTACTGAAACATTAAAGTATAATGCTTTAGACATTGGATAAGGGCCTGTATCTACAGATCCACCAACGGCTACATTACCAAATTGACTTACATCTGGATTCCAACCAGTATAGTCAGTGCTCAACCATAAATCTCTGGCTGAGACACCTACCTGCATACTAGAAACCTTTCCAGCAAGAAATGATTTAGGAACATCCCAATTAAAACTCAATTCGGATAACCTAACATAACTACCATCTTCTATATATGGAGCAGTAACGCCACCCAATACAGTCAGACGCTCATCACCATTTCCAGATTTTGTTCCATCACCATCAAGATCTAATGTTTGATCATCATAGTCAAAAGTTGTACCACCTAAATCCGCAATCAATTTTTGAAGATTAATTATATCTCCACCTTGCTTGACATCAATATGCGCTACAAGACTGAAAGCACCAAACTGGACTCTATTATTAAGACCCATAATAAAGTCTGGTGTTTCATTACCTAAGATTGTATGCACACCATTAGCATCCAATTCAGCTCCAACCATTGTATGTGGCGACCAACCTTTTTCGATACGATAGGCGCCTAAAAATGTTGCAAAACCACCTGTGTTATAAGGATCAACCTCAAGTCTAGTGATTTCTGATGAAGTCGTATAGTAAGATAGTCTACTTACCCAGTTCAAATCTCTCGTTCTCACTGGATTTAATACAAGATCTAATTCCATACCATTCGTTTTCATATCACCTGCATTTGCCCACTTATTTGTATAACCAGTTGAAGGAGCTTCTTCAACTTCTAACAATAAACCTGTTATATTTTGATTGTACAATGTGAACTCAAAACCAAGCAAACCATTCATTATAGAACCATCAAAACCATATTCAAGCTCTGTCATTTCCTCTGGTTCAATACCGTCTAAACCTTTCAGGCCACTGGTAACCAAACCAGACATACCACCAATATTCAAAGGAGACATTGCAGTATATTTAGCAAATGGTAATGGCATATTACCAGTCACACCATAAGAAGTTCTAACTTTTAAATCATCAAATATCGCTATTTCGCCAGTACGATACGAAGCAGCAAACTTTGGATACATATGTGATTTTTCTGTATCACCAAGTGTGCTACTACGATCAGAACGAACCCCAAGTGAAACATGAATATTTTCACCAACGGCTACTTCTTCTTGAACAAACCAACCGCGATCCTGTTGCTTACGTCTTGTCTGTAACGCAGAGGTCGCTGCTGATTGATCGATATTTGTTTGTGTAACTACCATACCAGTAGCAATAATCATAGAATTATTATAATCCACTGTTTCTGCCTGGTATCCAGCAGTCGTATTAAGTTTCGCACCACCCAAAGACATACGATGCGCCAAATTAAATGAAGCATTCGTATTTAAACTATTATGATTCGTTAAAACAGATGTTCCTGGGTTTGACTTCCCTCTTTCATCTTGAAGATCAGGAGGAGAAAACACTGTATTTTCCTGACCAACATAATCAGCACTTAGAGTTCCAATCAAATCAAGACTCATATCTGAGTTTCTCATCAGATTATAATCAAGCCTTGTACTTCCCATTGCACGATTGACTGTTTCTTCATTAGTAAGGACAGCTGCTGTATGCAATGGATTTGAAGGATTTGCGGCATTATCTGGCCAAGACCCATCTTCATTTTGACGAATATCCAAGAAACTTGGAGTAAAGGCAAAAGAGAAGTTAAAAGATTTATTAGTGTTATCATTTCCTGTTATACCTCTATCAGAAAATGAATTAGATAAATACACTGTTGTGGCAACTTTTAACTTATCATTTACTCTATGATCAATATTAGCACGACCAGAAACACGTTCATAACCTCTATTAACAATAATGTCACCTTCATCAAGATACTGACCAGAAAGAAAAAATTGAGTTGACTGATTACCGCCATTTATGCTTAATGATGTTTCTTTAAGATTACCTGTTTCTCCATATAATGCATCTTCATAATCAATATCTCTATTCGCCCAGTTTCCACCAGCATCATTTCCTAATGCTGCAATATCTGGACCATACTGATCTTCTGCCTCTTGATAGGTCTCAAAAACTCGATGACCTTGTTTATTTATTATATTTCTAGAACCAAATCGTTGTGAAAAGTTCACTTTAGTTTTACCAGATGTACCACGTTTTGTAGTAATTATGATAACACCATTAGATGCTTTCGCACCATATATAGCTGCAGCACTTGCACCTTTAAGAACTTCTACACTTTCAATATCGCTAGGATTTATATCGGCAATACGATTTGATGGCTGACCCTGAGGCCTTGGACTACCAGCACCTGTTGCTGCACTTACAACATCAAGTCCTGATTGATTAGCAAAGTTATTAACAATAATACCATCCACAACATACAATGGTTGTGTTTCACCTGCTATCGTTGCAACACCACGAAGATTCACACTCATACCACCACCTGGAGCACCAGTATTTCTGCGAATATGAACACCAGCAAATTTTCCACCTAAAGCTTGATCTAAAGATTGACTTGGTGAACCATTTAATTCATCGCCAGATAATTTGGCAACTGCAGTAGCTAGGTTACGTCTCTTAACTGAGGATGCAAGACCAGTAACAACCACTTCATCTTGCTTTAGCACATCAGCTTCAAGTTGCACACTTAATAAAGCCTGCCCTTCAGAAACGCCTACTTCTTGAGATTTATAACCAATATAATTAACAACCAATGTAGCACCTGACTCAACATCTAGTGAGAAAGCACCGTTATCATCAGTCGTAGTCCCAACAAAAGTACCTTTAACAAATACTTGAGCACCAAGAAGTGCTTCTCCTGTTTGGGCATCTGATACTGTTCCTGATACAGTCATTGCCTGCGCAGATAACATCTGCATACATAATAATGACATTACAAAGAACAGCATATTATTTTGCTTTTTCATGGCAAATACGCCTCCTGCTTATTTAATTTTTTTATCAAAAAAATGAAAAAAACACCCACCGACAGTCCATAACCGTCTATGGATGCTCCTCTCCACCCCAACATTAAAACAATATTATTTATGTGTCAACAATTATTTTAAATTTATTTTTTTATTTAAAGTATCTTATTACAATCTTATATGATTGGTGTATAATAATATGTATGAGGAAAAACACGTTGTCATGCCAATTATGATAATGTAATTTTGCCGCCTCATGAGTAATGAAAAAAATCCTGAAAAAATACAATTAATTGAAGGGTGGTCCTTTGATAGAGTCAATTATATCATATTTTTTATTGGGGTTCTTTTTATTGTATTTGGATATATTATCATGGCAGCCGGAACAGTAAATAGTTTTCAAAGTTTGACGTTAGCTCCAATTATGTTGTTCCTAGGATATATTATTTTTGTTCCTGCCAGTTTAATTTATCGTGGGAATTAGATTGTATAGGGATCGTAGTTCAGTTGGTTAGAACGCCGGCCTGTCAAGCCGGAGGTCGAGGGTTCGAGTCCCTTCGGTCCCGCTAGAGATAAATATCAATTATCTCTAAACAAAAAACCCTATCAAATGATAGGGTTTTTTGTTTCATTTATAGATATCTAATTATAATAATTTTCCTAAAAGCCCCATCAAATCTACTACTCTATTAGAATAGCCCCATTCATTGTCGTACCAATTCAAGGTCTTAACAAAAGTACTGTCAATAACTCTTGTAAATGGTGCATCAAATATAGATGAATGTTTATTTCCAATAATATCAGTAGAGACAACTGGTAGATCTGAATATTCTAGTACGTTTGACATTGGTCCATGTTCTGATGCAGCTAATACGGCATCATTAATCATATCAATAGTTACATCTTGTTTTAGTCTTACATTAAAGTCAACTACTGAACCATCTGGAACAGGAACGCGCATAGCTATTCCATCTAGCTTTCCATTTAATTCCGGTAAAACTTTACCAACGGCTCGAGCCGCTCCTGTAGTTGTTGGAATCACATTTTCAGCAGCTGCTCTACTTCTTCGCCAGTCAGAATGTGGTACATCTGCTAACCTTTGATCATTTGTATAAGCATGAATTGTATTTATTACACCCAATTCAATACCAAAATTTTCATGTAATACTTTTGCCATTGGGGCTAAACAATTTGTTGTACAACTTGCATTCGAAATAATTTGATGCTCTTTTCGCAGTCCTTCATGGTTAACGCCAATAACAACCATATAATCGATTTCATCCTTTGGGGGAACTGTTAAAATTACTTTACTACAACCGGCATTTAAGTGTGCTTGAAGTTGTTCTCGTTGTCGAAAAATACCAGTTGATTCTACAACAATATCAATTCCAAGATCTTTCCAGGGTAAATTTTCAGGTATCCTCTCAGAGATTAATTTCACATGTTGATCCCCTGCTGTTAACATATCATCTTTTAATTCTACATGGCCAGGGAAACGCCCCATTACAGTATCATATTTTAATAGATAAACAAGTGCTTCTTTATCAAAAATATCATTTATAGCAACTAGATCTATATCCTTTCTCTTATTCAATACTCGAAATACTGAACGTCCAATTCGCCCAAACCCATTAATAGCTACTCTAATCATGAATCACACTTAGCATAAAGCTCAATTGTATCAATTATCCTTTTGGAAAATCCCCATCCATTATCATACCAACATATAGTTTTTAATAATTTGTTGGCAGTAATCATTGTTGCTTTTGCATCGTAAACCATTGTTTCTTCTCTACCATTAACATCGCTTGATACAATAGGGTCATCAGTATATCCTAATAAATTTTTATAATCATTTTCTGAATTTTTTTTCATAACACGATTCAACTCTTCGATAGTTGGCAATGTTTGAAGTTCAGTAGTAAGATCAACGCATGAACCATTAGGAACGGGAACATTAAATGCTATGCCATCTATTTTGCCAGAAAATTCAGGCATTAATTTTTCAATTATTTCTGGAGCACTAGTAGTGTTAGGGATAATATTTTCAACGGCGGAACGACTACGTCTTAAATCTATCCCTACAGCATCTGCAAGTGGCTGATCAGCAGTATATGCATGTATAGTAGTCATCATTGCTTTCTTTACAGAAAAATGTTTATCTAAAATTCTTAACATTAAAGCCAATACTTGCGTAGTGGATGAAGTTGCAGAAATTATTTTATCACTTTTACTAACTGTCTCTTCATTAATACCCGGAATAACTATTCGATCAATATCATCATTTGGTGTTCTAGTAACTAAAACTCTTTTTGCGCCAGAATGTAAATGTTGTTCTAATTCTTCTTTATTTAGATATTTACCAGTAGCATCTATAACAAAGTCTACATCAAAAGTATCCCAAGGAATAGTCCCAGGTTTTCCGCCAGATAGAATTCTAATATTTTGATCTTCTGAAATAAGATAATTACCATCAACTTTGATTTGATCATCAAAAGATCCATGAATTGAATCTCTCATTAATAAATAATGAAGTGCCTCGGCATGGCCAAGATCGCTAATAGCAACAAAATTTAAATTTGGATTAGAATAACCAAGCCTAAAAATATTCCTACCGATTCGGCCAAAACCAAAAAGTGCTATATTAATCTTTTTACTCAATGAATAATCCTATAAAATTTATGAGCATTGAATATAATATTTTTTTGATATTATATAATAACCAATAAATTAAAGTATTATTTTACATGTAATTAGAAGGAAAAGGGATAATAAATGAAAATGAAATTTGACACAAAAGTTATTCACGCAGCTATTAAACCAGATTCTGATACCGGCTCAATAGTAACACCTATGCATCAAACAGCTACTTATGTAATGGAGAAAGTAGGTAAAGATAAAGGATATGATTACACTCGTTCAGCTAATCCAACAAGAGAGATCATGGAAGATCATCTTGCAGCGCTTGATAATGGAAAATATGGTATAGCTTTTGCCAGCGGGATGGCCGCAATTGATAGTTGTTTAAAATTATTAAAATCAGGAGACCACGTTATCTGCTCAGATGATGTGTATGGTGGAACTTACAGACTGTTTGATCAACTATTAATTAATTATGATTTACATTTCTCATTTGTTGATACTTCTTTTCCTGATAAAGTTGAAAATGCGATAACTCCCGAAACAAAAATAATTTGGGTTGAAACTCCTACTAATCCCTTATTAAAAATCACTGATTTAAACGCAATATCTAAGATTGCAAAAAAGAATAATTTATTATTTGCTGTTGATTCAACCTTTAGTACTCCGGTTTTCCTAAAACCTCTAGATTTTGGAGTAGATCTAGTTATGCATAGTACCACAAAATATATAACTGGACATAGTCAACTTATAGGCGGCATTCTTATAACTAATAGAAAAGATTTAGCAAATAAATTAAAATTCGTTCAAAAAACTATTGGTGCGATTCCAAGTCCATTTGACTGTTGGTTAACTTTATTAGGGGTTAAGACATTAGATGTGCGGATGAAAAAGCACGAAGAAAATGCAATAAAAGTAGCTGAATTTTTAAATAGTCATCCCAAAATCACATCGTTGACATATCCAGGTCTATCCTCTCATCCAATGTATCATGTTGCAAAAGAGCAAATGAGTGGTTTTAGCGGAATGATATCATTTGAATTAAAGGGAGGTATGGCTGCAGGGAAAAAGTTTTTAAATTCAGTAAAACTTGCACTTCTAGCTGAGAGTCTAGGATCTGTAGAAACAATGGTATTGCATCCTGCATCAATGACGCATGGGGACGTTCCAAAAGAATTTCGATTATCTCATGGTTTTTCGGATGGATTAGTACGTATATCTGTTGGTATTGAAAATGTCGATGATATAATTAATGATTTTAAACAAGCATTAGATAAAGTTTAGCTTAAAAGATTAATAAAATAGATTTAGTGCAGGTATAATATGAACAGGAAAGATTTCCCTATTATCTCTTTATTAAGTTGGTAGCTTAAGAAGGTTGAGAAAATTAACACCTGCACTAACATTATTATTATAAATATTAAAAACTATCCTATAGCATCTGATCCTGTTTCACTTGTGCGTATTCGAATACATTCCTCAATAGGAAGTATAAATATTTTACCCCGACCTTTATCACCATCTTTTTTTGCAATAAAAAAAGGCGCTTTGAGCGCCTTTTTTATATTCACAAGGTTATTTTAACCGCATGTTGTCTCAATTAATATTGAACATACTTTATAGGGATCCATATTTGCAGATGGCCTTCTATCTTCTAAATAACCTTTGCCATCATTAGCTGTAGCCATTGGAATTCTTATGGATGCACCGCGATCACTTACGCCATACCGAAAGTCTTGTATTGAACAGGTCTCATGTAATCCTGTAAGTCTTTCCTCGTTATGTGCGCCATATACAGCTATGTGTTTATCGTGTTTTTTCCCTAAAGACTCACATGCGGACTCTATCACCTTCAAACCTCCATCATTTCTCATAGATTTTGTACTGAAATTTGTATGTGCCCCTGCACCATTCCAGTCGCCCTTTACTGGTTTCGGATGTAGGGTCGCGCTAACACCATAATCTTCCGCTATTCGATATAGCAACCAACGACTTATCCATAACTGATCTGCCACATCTAAAGGCCCCAACGGTCCAACTTGATATTCCCATTGCCCAGGCATCACTTCTGCATTTATTCCTGAGATTTCCAAACCTGCATCAAGACAAAGCGCTAGATGCTCTTCAACAATATCGCGCCCATATACTTCATCAGCGCCAACGCCACAATAAAAAGGACCTTGAGGAGCAGGATATCCACCTTCAGGCCAACCTAATGGAACTCGTCCTTGAAACAATGTGTACTCTTGCTCAATACCAAACCACGATTCTTGATCTTTAAATTTTTTATCAACTTCCCTTAAATGTGCTCTTGTATTTGTTGAATGAAAGGAACCATCTGCATTCATGACTTCACACATAACCAAAACATCATCCCCTCCCCTAATTGGATCAGAAACATACGATATTGGTTGCAACATACAATCACTATTATCTCCTGCAGCTTGATTAGTGCTTGAACCATCAAAACCCCAGATTGGGAGATCATTTAAACTACTTAATGATCCATCAATAACTTTTGTTTTTGATCTTAGTTTTTGTGTTGGTTCATGCCCATCCATCCAAATATATTCAGCTTTAACTTTGTTCACTTTGTTAACTCCTTATTTGATTATTAATTAATTTCATAACTACTTTTATTTAGATCATACGATGATAAAATAACTTGCGTTTCTGTTCTTGAAACACCTGGCCAACTTTGTATTCTCCTTAACAATTCTTCAAGAGCCTGAGAATTCTTGGCAATCACAATTAAAGTGTGAGACCCTTTTCCAGTTGTACTAAAGCATTGAATGACCTCGGATGTCTCTTTTGCCAAATCAATAACTTCTTTATAATGCTCTGAGGATTCAGAAATAATTGTAATGATCGCAGATACATCTAAACCTAACATTTTAGGGTCTATACTTGCGTGAAACCCCTTGATTACTCCAGCTTCTGCCAACTTTTTTATTCTTTCTGTTACTGTTGGTATTGAAATTTTAAGCTCGTCGGCTATATGACTTGCTGCAATACGCGCATCTAGTTGCAAAAAATCCAGAATCCTTCTATCTAAATCATCGATTTTCATTAAAAAATTTGCTCTCCTCCTTTCTTATATTATTATATATAATCACTATTCTGCAATAGAATTTTAATAAATTATTATATTTATTTAATAATATTAGATAAATACAAAATAATTCTTATCATATTTTAATTATAATAAATAATCAACAAGCGGTTAGTGAGATTAACTTAAATTTGATAAAATAAAACAATTATTGTAATAGACAGATGTTATCGTAACATAATTATAAATGAAACTTTTAATCAAATTTATACTGGCAATCGCTCCTTTATTTGCAGTGGATTTAATTTTCTTTGGTGGTCATATCATAACTATGCATGAAGAGGATCCATTGAATGAAGCAGTTGCAATTCACAATGGTAAAATTTCTTCTATTGGGAAAAAGGATGAGATAATGAAATTGCGAACATGGAAAACAAAAGTTATTGATTTACGAGGAAAAACATTGATGCCAGGATTCATTGAAGCTCACTGTCACCCTATTGCGACAGCTATCTTAAGCCAGGTTGTTGATATTAGCGGATTTAATTACAATTCTAGATCAGAAATTTTAAATTCAATTAGAGTAGCAGTTAAAAAGGCTTCTCCAGAGGAGTGGATATTAGCTTTTGGGTGGGATCCAGTGTTAGTGTCTGATTTACACAAGCCTACTTTAGCTGAATTAGATAGTATATCAAAGGATACTCCTATTTTTATTCTAACTCAAATGATGCATCATGCTTTTGTTAATAGCGCTGTGTATAAAGCAGCTGGAATAACAATTGACACTCCAAATCCAACTGGAGGTGGAGTATTTCAAAAAGATAACCAAGGCAATTTAAATGGGATTATTTACGAATTTAGCGCATTGCAATATATACTTGATAAGATGCCAAAAACGCCTCAAGGAACAGCAGAGTTATTACTTAATCTACAATATACAAAATATGCTAAAGCAGGTTATACTTCTATTTCTGTATTAGGTCCAGTAAATATTGCAGGTAATCCATTACAATTTATGGAAAACCTTTCCAATAATGGTTCTGCAGTGAGATCATATGTTTATCCAATAAAGAAACAGTTAGATGGCTCTACTTTTTTCAATGGTTATGGAAATGATTTTTTTAAAATAAAAGGAATAAAACTATATATGGATGGCTCACCGTATACTGGTGGAGCAGCTTTTTCAGAGCCATATTTAAATACTGATTTAACATTAAATCGAATGGGATTGAAAAGAAATCATCGCGGTTCAATAAATTTTACAGAGGATTCATTGTTAACAACCTTGACATATTACCATACAAATAACTATCAAATCGCAATACATGCTCAAGGTGAAGTTGCCATACAAGGAATATTAGATGCGTTCACGAAAATTCTATATAATTATCCACGATCTAATCATCGACATAGAATTGAACATAATGCATTAATCACAAAAGAACAAATTGTACAGGCAAAAGAACTTGGCATTACATTAAGTTTCTTTATAGATCATATATATTATTATGGAGATCAATTGGAATATATTATTGGTTCAAAAAGATCAGAAAGATTTATGCCAATTCAATCTGCAATATCTGTAGGCCATCATGCTACAATCCATACGGATAATCCTGCTACACCTGTAGATCCATTTCGAGCAATTTCAACAGCAGTAACAAGAAAAACAAAAAATGATAAATTTATATTGGGAAAAGATGAACGGATTTCAGTATATGATGCTTTAAAATCAATTACTATAAATGCTGCCTGGCAATTGTTTGAAGAACAAAACAGAGGATCAATAACAATTGGCAAATCAGCTGATCTTGTAATCCTATCTCATAATCCACTTGGAACAAAAAATGAAGAGATAAAAAATATAAATGTTATAAGTACATGGATCGACGGAAAACAAGTCAATCATTCTATATATACTTGGAATAATTTGAAATTAATTTTATTTATACTTTTTAATTATATAAATACAAGTATTAAAGAATGGTTTATTTAATCACATCTTTATATTTGTTTTAAAGAGCGCTTTCTTTTCTAATTAATCAATAATTATATAAAATTCTATTAGTATAATTCATAAAGTAATTACTAATATTCGACCCTTAGTCGAAATATAAACTAATGCTTTCAGAACGCCAACTAGAAGAACGAAAACTTAGACAGGAACGTATCCTTTCCAGTGCCCTTGAAGTTTTCAAAGAAAATGGATTAGATGGCGCAACAATGGATTCTATTGCTGAAAATGCAGGATTTGGCAAAGCTACACTGTACTATTACTTTTCATCAAAAGAAGAAGTCTTCCTTGGTGTCATGGAAGAAGGATGGAAATCATTAATGGAAAGT
>Ga0257107_1000027_pt1 | contig 48491 bp, 39 predicted proteins | sample LP_taG_2_FD_190178 | JGI IMG/M metagenome (GOLD analysis project Ga0257107, IMG submission 190178) | Marine microbial communities from Northeast Subartic Pacific Ocean, Canada - LP_J_2011_P26_500m | ecosystem: Environmental > Aquatic > Marine > Oceanic | place: Canada: Northeast Subartic Pacific...
ATATCACCTGCAGGCTTACATTTACTTTGGGTTCTGATAAATAGTCAGATGGTTTGAAGTTATTTCTATAGAAATCAGTAACCTGAGGACCGTATTCTGAGGTGTTTCCAAAAAAATCCGCGAAGCTAAACGGAAGGCCCATTTCTGCTGCTAATCTAGCACTATAATCACTCGATCCTAGGAGCCACACTGACGGGTATGTATCTTTACCCGAAGATTGAGCTCTAATACCTGAGAGAGGATGATCATCTTCCACGGCATCTTCTAGAAAACTTAACAGGTCTTTGACCATTTGAGGAAAGTCACTGAAAACGTCCATTGTTGGTCTTGGGTATGTTAAAGCAGCGGCAGTTCTTCTATCGCTACCGGGGGCTCTGCCAATTCCGAGGTCAATTCTGCTTGGATGGAAAGAATCCAATACACTGAATTGTTCAGCCACTTTAAGTGCAGAGTAATGGCTTAACATAACACCGCCGCTTCCGACACGGATAGTTGAGGTTTTTGCTGCTATCTGCCCTATTAGAATTTCTGGACTCGTTCCGGAAAAAGAGTTGGAATTGTGGTGTTCCGCTACCCAATACCTAGAATATCCAAGGTTTTCTGTATGTACTGCTAGGTCAACTGACTCATTTAACGCATCGGCAGGGGTGCCGCCACGCCGAATCGGTGATTGGTCTACCACCGTTAGCTTTATGTCTTTTATAGATGCCATATTTGTACAGAAAGGATAACAAAGTACCCACCTAGCTGTCTCCATTGAGCTGGGTGAGGTAAAATCCTTTTTTATGTTATCCCCACAACCGGAAGAAAAAGTAGATACGCTTGAAAAAAGAAAGCCAGCGGGGCTGATGCCCACTGTTTTTCAGATATTCCTCTCTTTGCTTTGGGGAGGTAATCACGTAAGTATAAAAGCATCTCTTGAGTATGGATCACCTTTGCAAGTGGGATGGATGAGATTTGTGCTCGGAGGGACGGTAACTTTTGCTTATATGCTCCTCAGAAAAGAGTCTTTTAAAGTTAACAAAAATGAAATTTGCCCAATTTTGATAGTAGGGGCTCTTTTCACAGTACAGATTATGTTCATGAATGTAGGTCAATATTTGACTACTGCTGGGCATGCCACCGCGCTAAATTCCACTTACCCCATTTGGGCGGCAGTAATAGCCCATTTCTTAGTTCCAACCGATACTCTTACTCGATGGAAAATATTGGCAATTGTTCTGTCCTACATAGGTATACTGACGATAGTTTTTGGGGATGCGGGAATTGTCATACCAGGTGTTTCCATAGAAGGTGACTTGATGAGCCTTTTGTCAGCCATTTTGTTGGGGTTGCGGTTGGTTTTGATGTCCAATTTTGCACAAAAAATGTCTGAGGCGAAAATCATGTTTGGGCAACTTGTTATAGGAATAACGTTGTTTTTCATAGGCAGTTTGCTTTTTGAATCCCCACAATACACCATTGAGTTAAGATTTTGGTTAGCGCTTGCCTATCAAGGATTTGTGATCGCTGGATTCGGATTTCTTGCCAATGCATGGTTGGTAAAGAAATATTTACCTTCGACAGTAACATTTTACTCATTTATACAACCGCCTGCGGGGGTTCTATTGGCATGGTTGGTTCTTTCAGAGGATCCAGGCCGAGGATTGCTAGGAGGCCTTGTATTTGTAGGTGCGGGTGCTATTACGTTTGGTTCTGAGTCGTTCATTAAAGCCAAGAGACGGAAGGTTTTAGCCTAATGAAAATTACTGATGTAATAAGTGAAGTTTTTGAGTGGGAAAGGCCAGGGATTTGGAATGGAGGCCACTTTTATGGCCCAGGCAGGCTCCATAAAGTCACAGTTAAAACGGATGAAGGAATCGATGGGTTTGGTTGGAATGGTGGTACTGCTGCTGAAAGGCCTTTGAATGTGTTTCCTCCTTTTGTCGATTATTTTCGTGACTTGTTGATTGGAAGAGACCCGCTTGAAACTAGGAAGATAGCGGAAGATTTGGGTGAAAAACACATAAAAATATTTGGTCCAGGGGGAGTTAACACACAAGTTTTAGCAGCAATAAATATCGCCTGTTGGGATATAAAAGGTAAAGCCTTAGGAAAATCAGTTCATGAATTACTAGGAGGGAGCCAAGACCGCATCAGAACATATATTGCTGGAGGTTATTATGCCGAGGGGAAAGGACTCAAAGAACTTCAAGATGAGGTTCTTTTCAATATTAATGAAATGAATGCTGGTGCTGTGAAGATTAAAATCGGTGATCCAAATGAAGGTATTAGGGGTGATATGCTCAGGGTGGAGGCGGCTAGAAAGGCTGTAGGGGATGATGTGGTTTTGATGGTTGATGCAAATTGTGCTTTAGATCTGAATCAGTCATTAGACTTTGCTCATGAACTAGATAAATTTGGAGTGTATTGGTTTGAGGAACCTATGCCAATACATCGGTATAGAGAACATGGTGTTTTGAAAGAAAACTCGAAGGTGAAAATTGCTACTGGTGAAAACGGATACCACCTTTCTCATTTCGAAACCCTCCTTGATCATCAGGGAGCTGATATTCTGAACGTTGACGTTGCAATTTGCCCTGGATATGACATTGCTAAAGATATAACCGATCTAGCTAAAGAAAAAGGTGTATCGATAGCTCCGCATGGCTGCCAAGAACTTCAATTACCTCTTGCCGCTGGTATACCTCATGGGGAATTCTTGGAATACTATCCAGTTGCGGTTGACCCACTTAGGTCAGAGATGTTTATACCACGAATGACCCCCGACACTGATGGATATGTTACTGTGCCTGACAGACCCGGGATTGGATTTGAATTAAATATGGAGCTGCTGGATAGGTACAAATTGTCATGATAGATTTTCCTATGACCGTGCATTATCTGGAAATACTTTCTCGGGAAAATATCAATCGAAAGTTGGTTGTTCAAACCGATTTGAAAATAACCCAAGTCAGAGAACCAGATTCTGCTTTTGCTCAATGGCTCTATAGGACAGTTGGTAGGGAATGGTACTGGGTTGATAGGTATTACTGGAGTTTAAGTGAATGGGAAGAATGGATTTCAGATTCATGCATATCTTTGTGGATCATGGAACTCTCAGGTAAACCCATTGGGTTTTATATGTTGGATCCCCAAGATAATAACAATGTGGAAGTATCCTACTTCGGATTAATTCCGGGATACCTTGGAAGCGGGTTGGGTGGTCACCTTCTGACAAATGCTTTAGACGACGCATTTTCCATGGGAGCATCTAGGGTATGGCTGCATACTTGTAGTCTAGATCATCCATACGCTTTGTCCAATTACGAGGCGCGTGGAATGAATGTGTACAAGGTAGAAGATGACTTGCAACATATACCCGATGGGTGGCCTATACCTGACGATCTGGCTTAAAAGGCTAAGTTACTTTTCTAAGTTTACTTAGGCTACGAAGTTCCTTTGGTGGAGTCATATGGCTGCCCCTGATCGTATATGAAACTTCACCAACATATATATCTCCGTGTGAATCTACACCAATACCATGAGGTGCTATGAATTTACCAGGTTCTTCACCTTCTTCAGGATGACCAATTCTACCGAGTTTTTCACCAGAAGGACTGATGATACTTATGTTGTGTCCATGGTTAGGAGGAGTAGGATCTGCTTGTGTCATACCTGGTAGTTCGCCAATATATATATTTCCGTCTGGGCCGATAGTCAGCCCGTTGGGCATGAATATATTGTTCCAAACGTCTATAACATTGCCATCTGTATCAAAAACCTGCACTCGATGGGCTTCACGATCTGCCACAATGACCCTGTCGTTGTCGTCTACAGCTATATTGTGAGGTCTGAGGAATTGACCAGGCTCTATACCGGGTTCTCCCCATGATTTGATGTATTGACCCTCAGCTGAATATTTATGAACTCGAAAATTTCCGTATCCGTCGGTTATGAATATATCTCCACTCTTTTTTGATACCGCCGCATGTGTTGGGCGGTTGAAAGGGTCGCCTTTCCATATTTCTGAGGATTTACCTGGAGTACCTATTGTCATGAGTAGTTCACCTTCCCTAGTGAACTTAGTTATTGTGTGGATCCCATCATCCGCGCAGTAGACAGTATCGTCAGGGCCTATCAAGATACCGTGTGTCCTATTGCTAAATATACCTGCCCCAAATCCTCTTAAAAAGTTGCCATCTCTATTAAAAACCATCACTGGATGGTCAGTATTACGGCTGAATGTGTATATTTCATCTTGTGAGTCCACTGCCACTCCGGGCGTTTCTATCAGTGTGGCTCCATCAGGGAGTGTTGGCCATGAATCTACGGCTTCATATTTAAAATTACCAGTGCCTACAGTAACACTCATTTTATCCCTCGCTATTGTGAAAATATATTTTTCTACGTTGAACATAACATTAGCTAGAAACACAGTCAATTTTTGTTGAAATACACAAAAACAGCCTATTATTCTAGTATTGAAAATAGAACATAAGTTCTATTATAATTACACTCTTAACTTTATTCGCACATAAAAATGAATTTAACAATATGGCTAACAGAAATTCTAAAATCGGATGCCTTTTAATAACTCATTTTGGGGTTAAATCAGAGGTTAATAAAAACCCTGAACTCTCCGATAATGAGGTTATTTTATATTCTTGCGAATCTTCTAAATTACCTGTAGTTGAAGATTTTTCTAAAACTATAAAAAATATTTCAAAAGGAAATCCACTTTCATCGGCATTGTCTAGATATCCAGATTCCGTAAGATTTGAATTTGACCGTAAAAATTATGAACAAATCTTCGCTTCAGTCATATCAAATATTGCACGAATAACTCCAAAAATTGAGAGATCAAGTTTGGGGATTATTTATATAAATATACATGGGTTGAGTGAAATGTATGGAGGTGAAGCTAAATTAGTTACTCATATATTGGATTCAATCCCATATTTTCTAGAACCAAGATTTGGGATATCTGTAAATAAATTTTCTGCATATGCCGCAGCCCTTTCTTCTACCCCCGGTGGGTCTACAAAAATATTGAAAAACATCGATGCTTTTTTAGCTACTTTCAGTGTAGATATACTACCTGTTAAAAGAAGCACCATTATTAATTTCCATAAATTTGGCATGCATACAATTGGTGATATAGCGGCTCAAGATTACGGGTTGATTTATTCTAAATTTGGAGATGACGGTTGTAGAGCTTTATCGCTGTCTCGCGCTGAAAATAGTGATTACATTTCTTTTAATAAACCTGTTCAGAATATAACCGAACACGTATCTTTACCATTTCCTTCTGATTCTCTTTCGGTTCTTTTTACAACGTTAGAATTTTTGATACAGAGGGCTTTTATGCGACCTGTGTTGAAAAGTAAATATGTTAGAAAAATATCTATTTTGCTTGAACTTGTTGGATCTCAGGTTTGGGCCAAGAATTTGATCTTAAAAAGACCGCTTGGTAATTCCAATGATTTATGTTTATTGCTTAGATCAGAGTTAGAAGATTTGGAATTGCCCGGATCAGTTGAAGATATCTCGATTACAATTTCAGATTTTGTTGGAGAGCACGGTATTCAGTATCGAGCCTTCAAAGAAATTCGCGATCACCTTGATGAAAAGAGAGATCAGTTGATTAAAATAGACCGTCACATTCGCAAGAAAATTCCTGCTAAAAACTCTCTTTACAAGCTCCTTACTGTGAATGCAGAGCATCCGGTTCCTGAGCGAAGGGCACTGCAGATTTCTATAGATCCTGATACAAAATTTTCTGTTATGTCTATTAATCTACCTCAAAAAATCACAGTTCAAGAGCTAAATAATATTCCTAAATTTCTATCTTTATCTAATGGAGATAATCTAAAAATTAAAGTTTTGGACATCTGGAAGATTGACTTATGGTGGATTCCGGATCCGATTAGTCGTACCTATTATAGTATCAGTACATCTGACCATAAGATCATGACGATATTTAAAGATAGCGTTGGAAAACGTTGGTATCGTCAAAACTACTGATGTACGCTAGCTCTAAATATGTGGAACTACATGCGCATAGTTTTTACTCTTTTGGTGAAGGGGCTTCTCATATAGATGAACTCCTTACTAGAGCTTATGAACTAGCCTATCCTGCGATGGCGCTTACGGATTACAACATGTGTGGGGCTTTAGAATTTTCTAGGCAATCTGATCATTTCGGGATAAAACCTATAACGGGTGCTGAAATCATTCTCGAGGATAATTCTCACATAGTTTTACTAGCTAAGAACAGGATCGGATATTCCAACATATCACGATTACTCACTTTAGCTAATGGATCGGATCGTAGGGAACCTAGGTTAGATCCTATCCATATACCTGAATATGCCTCTGGAATCATACTACTCACTGGTGCACAGAATGGCCTAATTTCCAATGCTATTAAAGAGCACAAAATAGAAAAAGCAAAAATCGTGCTTGATGAATACAGGGAGTATTTTGAAGATGATTCCATCTATATCGAGTTAAATCGTAATTTTATGTATGGCGATTCTAATCGTATAAATTCGTTAATTTCTATAGGGTCAGATATGAAACTTCCGCTAGTTGCAACAAATAATGTTCATTACCATATTGCTGATAGATACAAGTTACAAAATACACTCACTTCAATTAGAAGTAATACGAATTTAGATAAATTAACCCACCTTCTTAAGATAAATTCCGAGTTTTATCTAAAATCAGAATCACAAATGCAACAGTTGTTTAAATCTATACCCAAGGCCCTTACAAATACACTTGCTATATCTGATATGTGTGAGTTCAATTTGTCTTCTGATCTTGGTTATGAACTACCCTCACCCAGTGTTCCAGATGGATTTACTCCTTTTACGTACCTTAGTCGCCTTTGTTATGAAGCTGCACAAAGACGCTATGGCAAGGTGAACAATTCTGTAGACAATAGATTGAGAGAAGAGTTGAGACTTATAAAAAAACATAACTTAGCAGGTTTCATGCTTTTATACCGGGAAATCGTTCTTATAGCACGAGAAATAAGTGTTGATATGGGTAAATTGGATTCAGAGGAACCTATAGAAATTAGGTCACCTGGAAGAGGTAGAGGATCTTCGGTTGCCATGCTAACTGGGTATTTAATAGGTATATCTCATGTCGACCCTCTACTGTACAACTTAACATTAGAGAGATTTGTACCAGAGGATTTAAAAACATTACCTGATATAGATATAGATTTTCCTAGGTCAATAAGAGAAAAATTAATACCTAGAATCCATGAGTATTTTGGACCTCAGTTTGCAGTGCTCACAGGTATGATAACTAGGTATAAACTAAAGGGAATTTTGAAAGATTTAGGTAAAGTTTTTGGAATACCAGACGGGGATATCAGCAATCTTTCAAAAAAAATTCATACTTCAGACCCTACCTCCTTGAAAGATGAGATGTTATCTATTCCAGAATTTAAAAATGTTGTTGATTTACCAGAATGGAAAAATATTATTTCTCTTGCCTCTCAGCTTAAAGATGCTCCCAAGACTTTGGGTCAGCATGTAGGGGGAATGATTCTAAGCTCTTCTCCCATTTCAGATATGGTCCCTTTTAGAAAGAGTGCACTCGAAGGTAGATACATCATTGATTGGGATAAAGATAGTGTTGCTGATGCAGGGTTTGCAAAAATAGACATACTCTCCCTTCCTGTTTTGGATCAAATAGATGAATCCATATCTTTAATTCGAGATACAACAGGTAAGTTAGTTGATATTAGCCAGGTAGATCCAAAAGATAATGAGGTTTTTGACATGATAAACACAGGTTTATCAAAAGGTGTTTTTCTTCTCCAGTCACCTGCGCAGTTAAAGATGGGCCAACGTCTTCTATCAAGAAGTTTAAATGACCTTGCTTATCAAGTTGCTTTAATAAGGCCTGGAGTAGGTGTGCAGGGTAATTCAGTTTCACAATTTGTGGAGCGCTATAAACATGGAATATCGTGGCAATATGATCATCATCTAGAACAACGTGCTCTTGAGCGGACTTGTGGGATTATTGTGTGGCAGGAACAGGTAGTACAGCTAATATCGGATATATCAGGAATAAGTCAGGCTGAATCAGATGAGATGCGGAGAGGATTTGCTAAAACTAATAATGAGGGTCTTATTAAAGCTTACTGGCAGAAATTTGTAAAAGGTGCCATTAAAAATGGGGTTTCAGAAGAGATAGCTTACAAAATATTTTCTAAAATAAACGGGCAGTATATGTTTCCGGAGTCTCACTCTCATGCTTTTGCTGTTTCAGCGTACCAGTCAGCGTGGTTAAAAACTCATTATCCATTAGAGTTCTATGTCAGTCTTATGAATAATCAGCCTATGGGATTTTATCCTTTGGAGACTATTAAACAAGATGCGAGGAAATTTGGAGTCGATTTTTATAACCCTGATATTAATCATAGCCAAAACAAATGTACGGTTAATGGTAATTCACTTCTAATTGGGTTGGAATTTGTTAAAGATATTGGGATACAGAATTCCAAAAATATTATAGATGAGCGTGATGTTCGAGGTCCTTTTAATTCTATGGGTGATTTTATTCGCAGGGTTCAAATAAAACCAGATTCAGTGGAATCATTAATTTTTTCTGGAGCATTTGATTCGCTTATATCTAATCGTAGATTGGCTTTATGGGAATCAGGACTTTATAAAGGTCCATCTGGGGCGCAAATAACTTTACCTATTTCGATGAATGACAATATACCTAGTTTAGCTGACTTTTCCAGCTATGAAAAAATGATATTGGAATATAAGGTCCTAAATATGTACCCTAAAGGCCATATCATGGATTTTATTAGGCCTCTTCTGCCTTCGGATGTTTCGAGTACTTACGAGGTTTATTCAATGAGAGAGGGCGAATTAGTATCTGTGTGTGGAATAGGAATTGCTAGGCAACATCCAAGAGGGCATAAGGGGACCATCTTTGTTACCGTAGAGGATGAAAGTTCGGATATTCAATTAATACTTTGGCCGGACATACACAAAAAATATATGAGAGTTTTAGAAGACCCTATTATTTTGGCTACAGGGAAAATATCACAACAGGACGGTACTACTAGTGTGGTTGTATCTCATTTAGAAACCCTAGAACCGAAGATTGGATTACCTTCTGCACATAATTGGTACTAATTTCCAGTTAGAGAGATATCTAGCTGGTGGTTAAAAGTTCTCTCACAATATTTCTTTCAAGTTCCAGGCCCAGCATGGTAGTGAGCTCTGTCCGACCATGGTCTCCAATGGTTACTACAAAAGAAACTCCTAAAAGACGGCCAATTTTAAAATCGATGACAGTCGTGGATAATACCCCCTCCTCACCAGATTGAACTGCTCTTATCCCAACAGATTTGTCGTAAAAGTCATCGATTTCGAGTTCTTCAACAGCAACTAAAATTTGGTTTTCTCCAATTTCATTACCTACATTATTTCTAAATTGTGCAACAAACGTATCTGTCATCCATTTTTCAGAATATTTTTGGTCTTTGAAAAGGTGAACAACTGTAGCGGCCACAATATCTGAACCATCTTCACTCTGTGGTACGGCAGACGGTGATGCGAATTCCCTTAAGTACCCAGTAAGTCGACCTGCCTCATCATATCTTTCCTTTGTATTACCAGGGAATCCGTGAGTGGCCATGGTTTTATTATCCAAAATACTCTCTCTGAGTAGTGAGAATTCAGTTAGCTCATTTGGAAGCTGACCCAAATCCAAGGTCATATTTTGGAGTGATTCACTTGAAAGTTCGTATGTTGCTTGCGCTAATGAATTCGTCATTTTTATTACTGCCAACTTTTTAGCCCACATCAATGTACACCTTAAGTATAAACCGTTGTCCATATCGTAGGTAATTGCTAAGCAGATGTTAAAATGCTCGCTAAGTGCTTTGAACATGCACTTGGAGTGCATCGTTATGCCCTATCAGTCAAAACTTCGACACCTGATTTTAACTACAGTTTTGTGTTTCTTACTCGGTATTCTAGGGTGTGATGAATTTATAAAACATGATGACCATGATCTTACGCAGACCTCTAATCCAATCTCTAGCCCAGGTTCTTCTGTTGCGCCAGGGAGTATATTCAACTCACGAATTAATCATACAGCCACTTTTTTAAGGAGTGGGAAAATTTTGGTTGTGGGGGGTGAATCTAATAACGGAGGGATAAGTTCCCTTGAAATATATGACATTGAAAAAGGTAGTTGGGTTAATGGACAACCATTGCCAAATCCTAGATTTGGGCATACCGCCAATCTAATTAGCGGAGAATCGTTATTAATCGCAGGAGGGGAGGATGGAGAAAATCCAACGGCATCTGCAGTTATATACAATGCAAATGCCGACACATGGACTTCCTCTTTAGATATGCTACAGCCTAGAACCAAACATACATCCTCCGTTCTCTCAGATGGGAGAGTAATTGTAGTTGGAGGCACCAATAGTTCGGGGACTCTTTATTCTGCAGAAATATATGACCCGGTTCTTCAGCATTGGACATCCTCAGGAGGATCTCTTTTGCCAAGAATTGGTCATTCTGTAACTGCATTGAAGAATGGAATGATATTAGTGGTTGGTGGCCAGATACCAACAGAAAAATCAAATCAGAATCCCCTAGTACTGTGTGAAAATTCAAATGAGGCAACTCCATCAGCTGGGGTAACTAAGCGATATCACTGTGAAGATGGTGCTGCGGCCTTAACTGAGATTTATGATCCAACTAACGACAGCTGGGAGAAATCATCCTCTTTGTTGACCCCTCGATGGGGACATACTGCTACTTTGCTTGATGACGGTAGAGTCCTCGTGACCGGCGGAACAAATAATTATTCGTCTGTTGTCGAGTCTGAAATTTTTGATCCTGACACGGAAACCTGGGTGTCGGCAGGGCAAATGTTATATGAAAGAACCGGCCATACCGCTTCTTTGCTTTCTGATGGAAGGGTTTTGATAGCTGGTGGCTTTACGTACGTACCGATCAGTTACTCCGAAATTTATGATGTGGAAAAAGGTTGGGTAAAAACTGAAAACCTAATGGGCCCTAGACACATGCATTCTGCTGTTCCCCTAAATGACGGGCAAGTTTTAATAATTGCTGGAAAAGCAGGCCTGTTTACTAATTTAACGAGAGTGGAACTGTACGATTCTGACTCAGGTTCTTGGAGTATAAGAGGGAAAATGCCTGTCGCTTTATGGGGTCACACCGCAATTCCTTTGAACTGTGAAAATGTACTAATAGTGGGAGGCAAACGAAATGACGGTAGCTCTTTTAATTCAGCATATTTGTTTGATGCAACTACTGGTGGATATCAAACGACAGGAAAATTGAATGTACCTAGATTTGGCCACACAGCTACCAAAATTGCAGATGGGTCCGTGGTATTAGCTGGTGGATACATTAAACCCTCATTGCAATCAGATTCAGTGGAGATTCTAAAGCTGAATAAATCTGGTTCTTATGAGTGGATCCTTGCTAAGCCAATGCCGATACCCCTTGAAAGGCATTCGGCTATTTATATTGGAGGCGGAAAACTATTTCTTACCGGTGGTTGGAATGGTTCAAGTGCTACCTCAGATACGTGGATTTTCGATTCGGATAAAAATTTATGGAATGTTGGCCCCCCAATGAAAGACGCGAGATGGGGCCATTCAATGGTTGCGCTTGATGACAAAACCGTTTTGATTTCGGGTGGTGTTGGGGCCGATGGGTTGCCGTTGTCATCGGTCGAAAAATACTATTCAATGAACTCTTCTATAGAGTTATTATCTTCGATGCAGGAAGCCCGTAGTGGCCACAGACTTCTTAAAGACAAAAATGGGGATGTTTATGCGATCGGCGGATATGGTTCCGATAGTACTTCTTTGTCGTCATTCGAAAAATATCATGTAAATTCCAATCAATGGAATAAATTACCTGATATGTCAGAAGCAAGGTCACACCATTCCGGGATAATTCTTAAAGATGAAAATATTCTCATCACTGGAGGAACCCGGGACTATAACACCCCTTCAGGTACCGCAGAATTATTTGATATGAAATCTGGGCAGTGGAAATCGGCTGGAAGTATGAGGGAAGCAAGGATGGGCCATGTGTCTTATCAGTTTGATAGTAAAAATGGGTTTAACTGCCCCGATTTAAATATTCATGGCGAGGTATTTATCATGGGTGGATATGGTCTGAGTGTGATGGACTCTGTAGAGGTTTATAGGCCGGGTGGTGGAGGTTGGTCTGCCTTTGAGTCTATCGTTCAAGGTCCCACAAAGGATAATTTAACCAGGCTAGTGAAGGGAATATCGCAAAATTGGCATCGCTAAGTTTTTTCTCCCTAGTTGTAAGGCGATCATTCAATGACCGCCGTCTCATTTTACCCATATTATCAGGCATGCTTGTGGCTACTACCTTGACGTCTTCCGCACCAATGTATCTGGCCGCTTTGGATCAACAGGGTGTAAGGCAGACAGTAGATTTAACTATCAAAAATAAATCTGAAAACTATCTGGCACTGGAAATGTTCGTGTCTTCGATGGTTCTGGATGAGGAACGTATTGTTCGTTCAGATGAATTGATAAAGGAAGCCCTGAACTTGTATTGGTCAGAAGCAATTGCTGGTTTAAATCGGTATCTAAAAACGGACGGGTTTAGTTTCTACAGGTCATCGGGATCGGCAGTACGGGACCTAAAGGATGGTCCTGCGGTATCACTTGAGGGGTATTTTCAGAGTTTCCAGGATATGGGAAGAGAGGTTGATTACATCATAGGATCATCACCGACTTCTGATTTCCAATACCACCCTGATGGGCCGTTACTAGAGGTCTCTCTTTCTACAGATTTGGCGGAAAAACTTTCAATTGAATTCGGAGATGTTTTACTGGGGGCTCCCTATCCTGAAAGCAGGATCAAATTGGGGGTTAGAGTGAGCGGAATTTTTGAGCCCTTGGATCCATATGATGCCGTATGGAAGGGCGATGTAGATAGATTTCTAATGCCAGTGATTCCCAAAGATGAAGGCTCCGAAGTGTCGGATAAATGGTGGGAGGACCAAAAATATTATCTAGCTTTCTTTATATCTGAAGAAGCTATGATGAATTCGATTCCACTGGCCTACCCAGGGTCAATGGTTGAGGCACGTTGGGATCAGCAAATCAATAACCTCATTTTAAGAGAATGGACTAGGGCTGAAATCGTCAGTTCTATTGATGGGCTTGACGGATTGCTTACTAAACGAATACCGGGGTTTCAACTTAGATCTGGGATAATTCTGATGTTAAAGGAATTTAAAACCCAAAGTTTTTTTTCCAGCATTCCTCTGTTGTTACTTTTTGCTGTGATAGGTTCTTCCCTTTTATATTTCGTATTTATGATAAGTTCATACCTGATGCCGGCCAGAGAATCAGATATCGCCCTAATAAAGACTCGTGGTGCTTCCCGATTCGCTGTTTTCAGGCAATATGGGTTGGAAGGGCTTTTGTTGTTTTTGACCTCAATCATTCTCGCCCCAATTCTTGCCTTCAGCCTCGTATCTTTGTCGGGTATATTGCCTTATTTTCACAATATTTCAGATGGTAAATTATTGCCGGCAACGTTATCTTGGACTCCCTTTATACTCTCATTTGGGTTTGGGGCATTGTGTTTCATTGCTTTTTTATTACCGCCTATTTTACGAACTTCAGGAGGAATAGTTACTAGGCGACGTTACTTAGGCAGGCCTGAATCTGTGACCTTTATTCAAAGGTATTATCTTGATTTGGCATTTCTGTTCATTTGTTCTGTTCTCTTGTATGAAATTAAAGCCAGAGGGCAGCTTTCATCAGGAGGAGTAGAAGGAGTTTCAGGTATAAATGAAGCCATGTTATTTGCTCCGATTTTACTGCTCTTCTCCGTGGCCATTCTGTCTTTCAGAATATTTCCTATCCTTGTTAAATTTATGACGGGAGAATCTTCAAAGCTCATCTTGTTTATGGGTACTCTTTCTGTAATATCTTTGTTATTAAATATTTTTTATGACCTGTTAACTGATCCAGATAAATTGGGGTTGTTATTACCAGTATTTGTTTTCCTATTACTTTTAATTGGCTTGTTGACCTGTTTTAAAGTATCAAATAAATATGGCAAATTTAGTTCTTTTACTTTCATGCTAGGGGCATCATTGATATACCGATTTTATGCCTCTGAAGGGGATGTCATACCTTTCTCCCTTACAAAATGGGTCTTGTTTTCTTCTAGTATGCTGACCGGGATTTTCTTTTTGTTGAGTAGCCTTAAAAAATACTACCCGCCTTGGATATCTCTTATGTTGTGGAACATGTCCCGGAACCCTTTACAATACACGTGGTTAGTCGTTCTTTTGGTATTGTCATCTGGAGTGGCAGTTTTATCGGCTACATTGGGGTCAACTTTAGATCATAGCTATAGGGATAAAATCGCCTACGATGTAGGGTCAGATGCGAGGATAATTTTTTCTTCGCTTGGGTCAGCAGGCCTGACCCCTTCCATGCCTGACGGTTCTTTAGCTTCCCCTAGTCCCTCCAATTTTTTTGACAACCTTTCAGGTGTGCATAAATTTTCAAAAGCTAAGAGAGGGATTGGAAATATCGGCCAAGGGGCGGGCTCTTTTACATTTGATTATTTAGCTTTTGAAACAGGTAAAATTGCCTTGTGGGGAAGGGAAGATTTTTCGGTGAGGTCGACCGATATCCTGCTCGCTGAGATATCAAATGAAGTAAAGACTCCAGCTATCGAGATACCGATCGGCACGAAAGAAATAGGTATAAATGTTAAGCCTGACTCAAATTATCCACTCGTATCTTTATGGTTGATACTAAGAGATGCGAACCTTAAACATAAAGTTATAACATTGGGTACGCCTGACCCTTCTGGCTGGTCGAAGAACAAAGCCGCGATTCCGGACTCCCTCACCGAACCTATTCAGCTGGTTTCTGTACAAATAAGCGAGCCAGGCCTTGGCGCATCGGGTACCCCCGGAAAGATGTTTTTTGACGATTTGTTTGTTATTTTGAACGGCGAAGAGATCATATTGGAGGATTTTGAAGATTATTCTGAATGGGTGGTCATCCCTACCACCAATGGGCCAGGTGATTCTGTTTCCATTCAAGAGGACGCTGCTGTATCAGGTAGATATGGATTCTCATTCGAATTTGGCAAAGAGATGAACAATGGAATCAGAGGTTTATTTTGGGGAATCTATGGATCACATTTGCCTGTTCTTGTAAGTCAGACATTTATTGACAATAGCGGGTTTGGGTTTGGAGACTATTTATTGTTGGATATCTCGCAAACTCTAGTTATTGGCAAAATAACAGGTGTAGTAGATTTTTTTCCAACACTAAATCCTGGAACCGCAGGATTTTTGATCGCAGATCTTGATTCTGTTATGTATTTATCTTCCTTGACTAATCCGCATGTGCTGAGCTCTGTGAACGAGATTTTTCTGGACCTAAATGATTCGGTGGATGACACGATGACTACTATTTCCAACGAAGTTGGTAGAGGAGGACAAATCTATGCTACAAAAGGTTTATTAGAAAAATTAGATAATGATCCTCTTATCTCAGCAGGATGGAAATTGATGACATCAATTTCCATCACAGTTGCTCTTTACATAGCAGCTCTAGGGTATTTTATTCATATGGTCTTTTTGTCGGGTCAGATTAAATCTAGAATGGGTACTTTACGATCCTTAGGTATGACTTTATCGCAAAGCTTTAGAATGATTTTTGTTGAGCAGGTGCTAATAATTCTCTTGGGTGTAGGGTTAGGAAGCTGGACCGGAGTGGGTATGACTCACCTTATGATTTCAGCAATTACAACTACAGACAATGCTGGCCCCTTGACTCCTCCTGCCTTAATCACGATCGATTTTTTCTCATTGTTAGTATGTGGAGGCATATTTTTGGTCCTATTTACGTTTATGGTCATATGGATTAGTTTTTATTTTTTCCGGTTGAATCTCGGGACTTTGTCTAGGCTGGAAGATTAAGTGATGGAGATCGAGGGGTTTGCGAAAATCATCAGGGTTTGGCCCCTAATAGTAAAACGATTGATAGTGAATTGGAGAACCCTGTCTACCGTGATCATTGGGGTAGTTTTGGCCTGTTCAATTATGTCTGGCACAGTGGTATTTTTCGATTCACTTAAAGAGATAGCCCTCGATGATGTTCTTAAATCCTTAGATAAGGAAGAGATAAACATATTGGTGCAGGCTGAAAAGGGTCCAACTAACGTTAAGGAAGCATCGATTTTAAATGAAAGGATCCATTCTTTTTCCGAAGGATTGCTTTCTTCTCATGTTAATGAAGTTTTACATGGAGGAAGAACCACAACACTTTTTTTTAGCTACCCAGGCCAGGAACAAAATGCCGGAAAAGATAATGCGCGAACATTTTTCGCTTACCTACCAAACTTACAGTCCCATATAACCATTACTGATGGATTTGGGGGGGGGGATGGGCTCGGGGAATTAACATCAAAAGAGATTTCTGTTATTAAAGTATTAGTAAATGTCCAGGATGCTGCAAATTTTGGACTTCAGGTTGGTGATCGCATATCAGCAGTACCTTATTGGGACGATTCTGTTTCCTATGTGATAGCGGAAATTGCCGGAACCTTTGAAAAAAATAACCAAGATGATTTGTATTGGGCTATTGAACAAAAGGCATTCATGTATTCAGCCAGCGATTCATTCAAAACCATACCGCTGTATTTGAAGGAGGATGTTTATATGGAGCACCTTGCCTCAAAATTTCTTGATTTAGAAACCACCTATGTTTGGATGTTTGATATAGATAGGGAAAGTATAAATTCCTCAAATGCCTCGAATTTGGCGTCGAATATAATTTATTTTGGGAACCGATTAGATTCAGAGCTAAACAGGTTTGTCATTCGCACTGAGCTAGATAAGTCTTTGCAAAGATATGACACACGTATTTTGTTCACAAAACTTCAAATGTATGTTGTCCTAATAATGATCACTTTTGTGGTGCTTTATTATGTAGTGGCACTCTCTTCACTGGTAGTTGAAGAGAGACGTCTTGAGGTTTCCAAGCTTAGAAGTAGGGGTGCTAGCTCGGCACAAATATTGAGTGTATTTGTCATTGAAGGAGCTACCATCTCATTTTTTGCCACCTTGCTCGGCCCATTGATTGCCGTAGGCGGAATCAGCCTGTTGGGATTTTTACCAGGGTTCCATGAAATTAATGATGGTGCTTTTCTCTCTGCGCGATTAACTTATCAAGCCTTATTTATGAGTATATTGGGGGGCATTTTAAGTTTCCTTGCTTTAATGATTCCATCTATCCAGGCCTCAAGGTTGACGGTCTCTGACGAAAGAACCAAATCGAACAGGCCAAATCGACTTACGTTTATATCTAGATACTATATTGATGTCATAGTCCTAATAGTTTCCTTATTTTTATTTAATCAATTGAATGAGCAAGGTTCTATGGCAGCACAGGGACTTTTGGGGGATGGTAATGTCAATCAAATTATGTTAGCTGTCCCAGCCATTATGTTGATTGCTTCCGCTCTCGTTATCTTGAGGATATTTCCACTTGTCATGAGTATTGCAAGTCGGGTGCTATCTAGATATTTACCGGTTGGTATTACTTTGATCATGTGGCAAATTTCACGTAATCCTTCCAATTATTCAAGACTGGTTTTACTTTTAATTTTGATGACGGGGCTTGGTATTTTTGTCTCTAGTTTTGGTGGAACCCTCAATAAGAATTTTGAAGACCGTGTTTACTATTCCCATGGCTCTGATGTCAGGCTAAGTTCAGTTTCACTAAATCCCAGAGGGAGAAGTAAACCCCTCACAAAAGAAATAGAATCCATGAGTGGTGTGTCGGCCGTTAGCCCGTCGGTTCGATTGATAGGCACTGATGTGACAAAAACATTTGGGTCTGACTCTATAACTGTCCTTGGAATTGACACTAATAAGTTTGAACAAAGTGCGTGGTACAGAGACGATTTCTCAGAATCTTCACCTGCAGAAATTTCCAATACATTACAAGACACAGATACCAAAGGAATTGAATTGCCGGATAAATCCCGATCATTTGGAGTATTGGTTAAATCCGATAAAAGCAGGCCAACTACAGTGTTGGTAGCTAGAATGAAAGACAAGAATGGTAGATATTTTTCATACGATTTAGGCAAGTTGGACAGTGGAGGATGGACTCTTAAGGAAGTCGAAATCTTCGGTGATAGAGGAAGATTCCAACTGTTTCCTACGCGACCACTGACATTGATGTCGATAGGTATAGTTGAAACTATTCCCCAAAAAAGATTAACTTCCGGTTCTATTTTGATAGATAGCGTGAGGGTAAGGCTGGCAACCGGTGAAGTGGTTAATTTGGAAGATTTCAGAGATATTGATGATTGGCAAATAATAGATTCATCAATCTCATCCTCAAACGATAGGGTAGGAATTTCAGAAATAAGTGCGAAATCAGATTCTTCAGCTATTTTTACCTGGTCGGAAGGTCCTCCAATTACAATGCGAGGTATTTATCCTTCTACGAAATTAAAACCTATTTCCGCCATCGTTAATTCCGATTTCTTAATTAACACCCAATATTCTTTGGGCGATCAGCTAAAGTTATCGGTAGATGGTCACCGAATTGACGTGGTATTACGTGATAAAGTCAGGTATTTTCCTACCATTAATCCTATCGAGGACAATTTTATAGTAGTTGGGCTGGATCCACTGATTCACAGGCTTAATATTGGTTCTTTGTTTGGAAGTACCGATCCAAATGAATTTTGGATCGATTACGAGGACGGAATCACAAATGAAACGAAGAGGGGCCTCAAAGAGAATTTGATTAATGATCCTCCTTTTCCCTATGGCAAATTATGGGATACAGAATCCATGCTTGAGATCAATCGCGTTGACCCATTAGTCAAAGCTGGCTGGCATGCCATATTGGTAATCGCCTTTGGTTCCATTTTGCTTCTAAGCGCGATCGGATTTTTTTCTCATGCCTACATATCATATAGAAACCGGCGGTTCCAGTTCGCGTTACTTAGAACCCTTGGGTTTTCCACCCGTCAGCTCATAACAACTATTTGGGTGGAACAGGTTTTAATAATCACGCTAGGTATGATTATTGGAACCTGGATGGGAGGAAGGTTATCAGAGGCGGTTATGCCGTTTTTGAGTAGTGATGATTATGGGAATCAGGTAATTCCACCGTTTGTGATACAAGTAGATTGGGTTAATCTATTGATAACTTATGGGGTGATGATCCTAATTTTTGCTGCCGTCATAGTATCCCTGATTTTCTTAGCACGGAGACTCGTATTAAACAAAATGTTGAGGCTTGGAGACACTTAACTCAAAATGGAATTTTCAAAATCCCTGTGACCTCTGGCAAAGTCAGTTGCCGATGTGATTTTTGAACCCTCGCTTTGTAGGTGCGATACGATTAAGGAATCATCGGAAGTGCCAATATACACTGCGTCAGCATGAATTGAGACACATCCGGGAGGCAATTTGCAATTTTCTGAAATCCTTGCTTCTATGATCTTCAGTTTTTTCCCATTGAAATGAGTGTACGAGCCGGGCCAGGGGTGATGTGCCCTGATTTTTCTCCATATTACGTCAGCTCCATCCTTCCAATCTACCAGACCGTCTTTACGGACTAATTTTTTCGTATACGTCGCATTTTCATTATCCTGTAGTCTGGGTATTATTACTCCTTTAGCCAATTTTGAAATTGTTTCTACAATTAAATCGGCACCTATATAAAATAATTTCTCTGTTAATTCGTTACACAGTGCCCCTTCACCAATTGGTGCCTCTTTTTGGGCTAGAATAGGGCCTGAATCCATTCCGGAATCTAGTTGAATAATTGTAATTCCAGTAATTTTTTCCGCTTCAAGAATAGCTGTTGATACGGGTGAAGCTCCTCGATATTTTGGTAATAGGGATGGGTGGAGATTTATGCAACCATATGGAAACATATCCAATATTTCAGAGGGCAGGAGTGTTCCATATGCGGCAACCACAGCGATATCGGCCTTAAAATCATCTAGTATAGGAATCTGGGAGAGGTCATCTCGGAAATTTCCCGGCTGTAACACCTGGAAATTTTTAGATATAGCATGCTCCTTTACCGCACTCATGGTGATTTTTCTTCCTCGACCTGACGTTCTGTCCGGTTGGGTGTAAACAGCTACTATGTCGTGGCCATCGGCTGAAATTTTGTCTAGAACAGGGATGGCGAAATAGGGTGTACCCATAAATACTATTTTCATAAATAAAATTAACTCCTGCGGTCGGACTTATGAATTATAAGACCCTCTATCCCTTTGTGGATATTTTGTGGGACCATTAAAATAAGACTTTTGCTGATGGTTCTTTTCTAGTTTGTCAGGGAATGCCAGTTAATTGAAATTAAATCAAGCTATAGCCAACTTTCTTGCGAATCACCCGTATTTGATTTTAATAATAACGTTGTTTATGACCTTGATTTTGGCTTTTCCGTTGTTTTTTTGGGCTCCTAAAGAACAAGCCTCTCCCAATCCTCCAGGTGAAGTTTATGAACTTCAGGAAGAAATCGATGATAAATTTCCTACCCCATTTCATTTTGCTAGTTTTGTGTTGGAGGCAAAAAAAGGCGATGTTATGTCTCGGGAAGTGCTTTTGGAGTTGAGCTTAAATAAGGATCGTTTAATTGCATTAGATATTGAGGGCGAATTATCTGTCACAGAAGAAGATAAACCAAGGGGAACTTTAGAAAAACAATCATACCTTGCTAGCTATTATGATGTTGATTTAGCAACGCAAGTCAATGGGATCATTTCTGTTTTGGATACTGTTGAGGTTTTTCTTGCCGCTCAAGGGTTGAATCTGGAATCAGCCAATGAGGAACAGGTAAAGACGGTTTTCCATCACATAATGTCTGATTCCCGAGTGGCTAGTGTAAAAGATTTGATCTCGACTCAGGCTTCTTCAACAAAAAAAGTTGTTCTAGGTCAAGAGATTGATTATTGGGTTTCTCCAGCGATGGTTTTTTATGTTATAGCCGATAATTCCAAACTTGGTGGGGCCGGTTTGGAGATTGGCGTGGGAGGAGGTCCAGATGTTATCAATAAGGAACATTTGAACCGAAGCGTAGGTTCGGTTATGTCAGGTTCCAGCCAAAACTATGAAATATGGGGAATTGCAATAGATGCAAATCTGGAATCACTGGACGAAGGGAAAACAGCGGGCATATTCATAATGTTTACAGCTATTGCTGCAGTTTTAGTAGTTGGGTTTAGCCTTGGTTCTTATTGGGCTACAGCGATCACTGGGGTCGGGATTGCAATACTGATGGTGTGGCTAAAAGGATTTTCAGCCTTAATAGGTTTAAAAAGCGGCCTGGTCATAGATCTGGTGGTTCCGATAGGAATGATTTCATTAGGTGTTGATTTTGTTGTACATGCGGTTCGCAGATACCGTGAGGAGTTACTTCAAGATAATAATCCTCAAATTAGTTTCACCTTGGGCTATGCCTCAGTTCTCGGGGCCCTCCTTCTGGCTATGGCGAGTGATAGTATCGCTTTCCTCTCGAATTTATCGTCCAATATTGAAACCGTAATTCACTTTGGATGTGCTGCTGCCATCGCAGTGATAGCTTCTTTTTGGATTTTAGGTGTCGCCGCTCCACTTCTAACCATGAAAGTTGATCAATTGATTATTCAAAGTCGGTATGATTTTCAATCTAGAAGATGGTTGTTTTATCGAATCTTAGGTTCAATCCTAGTCGCCTCAGTATCGGGAACTTCAATAATTATGATGGTGGCCGTAAGTAAGTCGATAGGGTTGACACTCCTCGTAGGCTGCATTCTTTTATTGATTCTCCTACCTATTTTTATTTTAAGGAGAAGTGGGTCTAATGTAGTTTTTGAAAACATGAAAAATATGGGAACGATAGCGCCACGCCAGGACAGATTTGCCAAAATTGTCGCCAAAATTGTCACCTACTCAGCTGAAAATTCGGGTAAAGTAATTTTTTTAACTGCGCTGATAACCGCATATGCAGTCTATTTTGCTTTACAGTTGACACCTTCTTTTGACGTAAAAGATTTTTTTGATTCTGAATCAGATTTCGTGGTGGGATTGGATAAGTTTGATGAACACATAGCTGGAGGTGAACCGGGGGTTACCTTTGTTAAAGGTGATTTGACAGACCCTACAGTTTATGACGATATAAATGTCTATATTGACAGCCTAAGGGGAATTGGTTTTGTAGGGGAAACTCCAAGTGGAGACGTTACTTTTGGTCTGAATGCTCTTAATGTGTTGACTACCATAGTGCATAACCCGTTTTCCGTTGCGTCAATTGAGGAAGCTACGGGAATAACAATTACCGATTTCAATTCGAACGGTATTCCCGACACAAAACAACAGATATCGACTATATTCGAATATTCTCTACTCGAAGGTGTGTGGGGTGATGGCCAAAATTTGATTCTAAGACCTGATCAGGTACAGGGCGCAGTATATTTCAGAAGAAACGAAGAAGCACTAACCACCATTCAGTTCCAGATGCCAGGTACTAGGGATCAGGCTGTTGTGACTGCTGCCCTTAAGGAAATTACTCCCTCAGTCCTGAAATTGGAAAATCACCCATCTCTGTCTAAAGTGGCATTGACTGGGTCAGCATTCCAACGAGAGGTTCAATTATCTGAGTCTACCCGCACTTTATATACCTCTCTTCCAATAGCTATAGTGGCTGCCACGATATTACTCTTAATAACCATGCGATCTTTCCGGTATGCGATAGTTACAGTAATCCCCATTGGATTGGTTGTAGCTTGGCTTTATGGTGTTATGTATGTTTTTGGATTTTCTCTAAATTTCGTGACAGCCATGATAGGGGCAATTTCTATAGGGGTTGGAATTGATTATTCCATCCACATGACCATAAGGTTCCGAGAAGAATTGAACAGAAATGAATCAAAAATATTAGCGGTTCAAAAAGCGGCGGGTGGAACCGGAGTCGCTTTGGTTGCCTCAGCAGCATCAAGTATAGTTGGGTTCGCTATAATGGGGTTTGCTCCTATGCCTATGTTCGCTTCCTATGGTCAGCTGACCTCTCTAATGATATTTTTCGCTTTAGTATCTTCCCTGGTGGTATTACCTGCGCTTTTAACGTTGGTCACACCAGAACTAGAAAAGTAAAATAACCCGGAATAGAATTAGTTCAGTATGACGTATGTGGCTCCATCCTCACCTAAAGCGTCAGGCTCTGAACCGAAACTATTAACCAAGGGATGCCCTTCCAGAGACTCTCGTATCGCTTTTCTTAAAGCACCTGTTCCTTTTCCATGGACAATGAATACTTTACTCAACCCATTTTTCAGAGATTCATCTAAAAAGGTTTCCATTACCTTCAATGAAGCCTCTGCCCTCATGCCTCTTATGTCTATTTTATTACTGTATGAAATATGTTCAATTAGACTTTTATTCTGGCCTAATTTGGCAGGCTCGGCAGAGCTGTGAAAGTTATGTTCAGACTCATTTTTAGTCAATCTTGAAATGTCTACATCCATTCTGAGGTTGCCGATTTTCAACTCTGCGATCTGAGTCAATTGATTGTATTTGGTGATCACACCTGTCAGGTTCAACCCTCTCACAGTGACCGTGTCACCAGTGTGGAAAGCCTCATCGGTGGGTTTCTCGATAGTAGATTCGGGTTTCTCAATTCGTATACGCTTTAATTCTTTTTCAGCTTCGTCAATGTTTTGCTTAATGCTATCTGGGTTTTCGTTGGTATGTTTTACCCAAGAATAGGCCATTTGAGCTTTCTTCAGAAGGGTTTCAATATCCTTATATTTTTCTTTGGCAGTGTGATGAATTGAATCTAATATCTTTTGTCTATTCTGGATTAGGTAATCTACTTGTTCATTTAACTCAAATCTTATAGATGCAACTTCTTTATACTGGCTTTCGATTTCACCCATGGTTTCTGAAATGCTGTTCTTTTCATCAGTTACTCTCGTGATCCAATCTGATATTTCCTTAAACTCAGCAGATAAATACTTATCTGCCTTCTTAACTATTTCGTCTTTCAGCCCTAATCTTGTGGCAACGGCCATAGCATAGCTTTGACCAGGTAGGCCTAGAACCATTTTGTAGGTTGGTTTTAAATCTTTAGGGTCTAACTGAAAACTTGCATTTCTCATCCTATCGTCTGATTCGGCCATTAAAGTAACTGTGTTGTGATGAGTCGTAATTAACGTTTGTATTTTGTTCTCAGCTAAATACTCCAAAACTGCCTTGGCTATTGCGGATCCTTCCTCAGGATCTGTACTGGAGCCTACCTCATCTAAAAGTAGTAGAGATTGGGAAGAACAATTATCCAAAATATCATTAAGATTCGTAATATGGGAACTGAATGTGGATACTGAATTTGTTATACTCTGCTGATCTCCTATATCTGCATATATACCGTCGAAAATTGGGAGCTCGCTACCAGCAGCAGCAGGAATTTGTATGCCAGATTGGTTCATGGCTGCCAGAAGCCCAACGGTCTTGATTGCTACAGTTTTACCGCCAGTGTTTGGGCCGGTTATGACTAAAACAGTCCAGTTCGGACCCATTTGCAATGATAAAGGGACTCCGTCTTCACCCAGCATAGGGTGACGAGCATCAATGAGATTTATCGCATCCTTCTTACCTGAATGACCATTTATTTCACCATCTGGTTCTAACCTATTTAATGAGATGCTGTATTTTGATTTAGCGATCACAAAATCTAAGTTTGCGGCACTTGTAATCGCTGAATCTATCTCATTTGATAATGATCCGACCTGTGAAGATAAATCTTGAAGAACTTTTTGAACTTCACGCTCCTCTTCCAATGTGAATTCTCTCCAAGAATTACACAAACTGACTGTTTTGAAAGGTTCGATAAATAAGGTCATCCCTGTGTTGGATGCATCATGGACAATGCCAGGTACGCGGCTTCGCATATTTGATTTTACTTGCACCACCAAACGATCTCCGCGGGTGGATATCACATCATCTTGAATTGTTCCTAACATTTCTGATTCGGAGATAATAGATTCAAGTGCGCCGGTGACTCTAGAGTATGATTCTCTAACTTGTCGTCGAATATTACCAAGGTTAGGTGTTGCATTATCCAACACCAAACCATTACCAGCAATTTTTGATGTGATCGAGTACGCGAGATAGGAAAGATCAGGTATTTCTTTTGCCAACTCCAATAAAACCGGTAATTCCTCTGGGTACTCCATAAGGGTACTTCTAGCGTTGGATAAGGCCTCGATAGTATTTGCGATTATTAGAAGTTCCTGTCCTGTTAGGATACCTCCTAAGCCGGCTATTTTTATACTATCCCCATGGTCTTTAATTCCTCGCAGTGAAAAAGAGCCGGTGTTTGAAATCAACCTTATCCCTTCTTCCGTCTCGATTTGGAGTTGAGAAACTGTTGGTTGGAAATATGAAGGGAACATTCCACTAGCGATCTTTCTGGACCCAGAGAAAGTACAGAAATCCCCTAATTTCTGTTTGATGAAGTCATAGTCAACCAAATCTAGACTTCTGGATAGGACTTGTTTTTTTCTATAGGACTGATCAGGCTCTGTACTTCGTTTTATAGCCAATGGTTTTTGCCGTATAGGTGTATAGATTGGATCATATAGTGCTATTTTATCAGCACTGATATGTATAGTTATGAATGATATAATCTTGGGATTGAAATGATTGAGAACATTGTAGTAAAAGTGCCGGCAACTTCCGCCAATATGGGACCAGGTTTTGATTGCCTTGGGATTGCCCTTAATGTTTGGAACGAAGTAAAAGTTACCAAAGGCCCCTTTTCCATTAAAATAATTGGAAAAGGACAAGATGAATTACCTACCGACGAAAACAATTTTGTCTATAAAAGTTTTTGCAAAGTATTTGAGAAAATTGGCGAAGCTGTTCCTGAAGTCAGACTGGAATGCACCAACGGAATACCATTGACTCGTGGCATGGGTAGCAGCTCTGCTGCATTAATAGGTGGTTTGATGAGCGGGAACGCCATTGCAGGATTTCCACTCTCTGCCCCAGAGATACTGCGAATGGGGGCAGAGATTGAAAAACATCCCGACAATGTGGCGCCAGCTTTGTTGGGTGGGGTTCAAATTGGGATTTACGATCAAGGAGAATTAGTCACCGCTAGCGTTCCGTTTCCGGAAGATATTAACGTCGTTTTGTACGTTCCTTCCCAGAAAATGCCAACGGACCAGGCTAGGAATATACTGTCTCCAGAAATACAAAGAAAAGACGCCGTTTATAATATCGGAAGGGTAGCTCTGCTAGTCCAATGCCTGATGACAGGAGATTTGGATAATCTTAAGTATGCTACACAAGATATGCTTCATCAGCCTGATCGGCAAAAACAATTTTTCCCGATGAAAAATATCATTAGAGCTGCTATGGCATCAGGAGCATTGGGTGCTTTTTTATCAGGTGCTGGAAGTTCAATAATGGCCCTTACTAAAGGTAGAGAATATACGATCGGCTATGAAATGGCTGATGCAGCTATGAAATCTGGTCTTGACGGAGAGATTGTTTTCACGACCCCTACTACAAGGGGCGCATATATAGAAAAAGATTAAAGGATTACCTTGTCGCTCGTAGTACAGAAATACGGTGGATCATCCTTAGCTACCCCTGAGCTGATTAAAAGTGTAGCTGCCAGAATACGATCGGCACATGACTCAGAAGGAAATGTGGTTGCAACTGTTTCTGCCATGGGTGACTCCACGGATAATCTATTGTCTATTGCTTCCAAGGTATCAGAAACGCCTGATTTGAGGGAACTCGATGTGTTGCTATCAACGGGGGAACTTCAATCGTGTGCGCTTGTTGCTATGGCCCTTAAAGCTATGGGCAAAAAGGCTGTTAGTTTAAGCGGTGCTCAAGCCGGGATTCGGACTGATTCTTCTTATGGGAAAGCTAAAATCGCTGGTATAGATACCGGCAGGATTAATGAGGAGTTAGAGAAAGGGAATATAGTAATTGTTGCGGGCTTCCAAGGAGTGACTAATGATAGTGATATTACAACCTTAGGGAGGGGAGCATCAGATTTAACTGCTGTGGCTTTAGCTGCAGGGCTAAATGCTGATCGTTGTGAGATTTATACTGACGTGGAGGGAATTTATACCGCCGATCCTCGTTTAGTCTCAAATGCTAGGAAAATGACTCAGGTCGGATTTGAAGAGATGCTGGAATTGGCGAGCTATGGTGCCAAAATGAATCCTCGTTCAATTGAATTGGGCATGGTTTACCAGGTGCCAATATTAGTTGCTTCAAGTTTTAATAATGAACCAGGTACTCTAATTCATGATGGAGAAAATATGGATACTACAGTTGGGGAAATACGAAATAGGGTAAGAGGTATAGCTACGGATAAAGATGTTGCCAAAATAACGGTTTTTTCGGTGGTTGATAGGCCGGGAATTGCAGCGGCATTATTTGACCCTTTGGCTGAATCTGATATTAGCGTAGATGTCATAGTGCAAAACGCTAGTGTATCAGGTACCACAGACTTGACTTTCACGATAAAACAGTCTGATGTAGATAGAGCTATGAAAGTGGTTGAGAAAGTCGCCCAGGACCTTGGTACAACTAATGTTGGCAAAGCTGAAAACTTGGCCAAAATTAGTATAGTTGGTACTGGTATGCAAGATTCTCCTGGGTATGCCTCGACTATGTTTAGGTCTCTTGCCGAGGCTAAGATTAACATCGAAATGATCACCACCTCGGAAATTAGGATTACCTGCATAATTGGATCGGATCAGGTAGCAAAAGCAGCGGAGGTATTGCATGCAGCGTTTGAGTTGGAGAAATCCGATTAATATTAAAACTTATTAGTTAATGAAGTGACTGATATTTATCTTTCCATAGTGATTCCTACCTATAATGAATCGGATAATATAAAACATACTCTTGATGCTATTTATGAATATCTCGGTAATCAAAATTATTCCTATGAAGTTATATTGTGTGACGATGGTAGTTATGATTTAACCACCAAAATAGCGAAGGAATCTTTCGGAAAAAAAAGTAATTTTCAAATTCTATCCCTTCCTCATAAAGGAAAAGGATCAGCTGTGAAGTCAGGAATGGTGACTGCCCAGGGCCGGTATAGGTTTATGTGTGATGCTGATCTGGCAATGCCATTCGATCAAATTGAAAGGTTCCTCAAAGAAATGACGAACGATTGCGATATTGCGATAGGATCAAGGGAATTAACCGATTCAAAAATATTTGGGGAGCCCATGCTCCGCTATTTTGCAGGCAGGGTTTTTAATTTATTTGTAAAATTTGTTGCCATTAGAAAATATCAAGACACTCAATGTGGTTTTAAATGTTTTTCCTCTGAGGCCGGCGATAAAATTTTCCCATTGGTCAGGACTAACGGTTGGGCATTTGATGTGGAGGTTTTATTGTTGGCTGACAAGTATGGATTTTCAGTCTCTCAGGTACCAATTGATTGGCACCATGGAGAAGATAGTAAAGTCGATCTCAGGTCGGCAGCTCTACAGATGATAAGGGACATATTTCTTACGAGAGTCAGATTATTGATGTTCTATAGGAAGTGAAGTTTCATAAATAAAGCTGATTTGGGAATAGAATATGAATGTTGATTGGGTTCCTGTTTACGTGGTAGTACCCACCTACAATGAAGCTCAGAGCATACCGGTTCTGTTGAGAGAAATTTTTGAACTGGGGATAAAAAATATCAATGTTTTAATTGTTGACGATAATTCACCAGACAGCACCGCCAAAGTGGCTCGATGCTATGCTCGCAACAACCAGCTTTCAGTTTCAATATTAAATCGCCCTACAAAAAAAGGGTTGGGTTCCGCATATGTTGAAGGCTTTAAAGAGGTTTTGCAGAGACTTTCTGAAGAGGAAGTTTTCGTTGTGCAAATGGATGCAGATATGTCTCACAACCCTAGTTATTTACCGGGAATGATTGAACTGCTTGCCAGAAATGATGTCGTAGTAGGGTCCCGCTACTGTCAAGAAGGAGGATCTGATGAGAAATGGAGTGTATATCGAAAAGGGTTAAGCGCCGGTGGTAATTGGGCGATTCGATTTGTTTCTGGGTTGAAAGTGAATGACTGTACATCCGGGTTTAAGGTTTTTCGGTCACACGTTCTAAAAGATATTTTTTGGGATGAAATTCATTGTTCCGGGTTTGGGTTTCAAATCGAAATTGCCATGCAATGTGAGAATCATGGTTTTAGAATTCAAGAGTATCCGATCATTTTCAACGATCGGGTATCTGGGGATTCAAAGATGTCTATTGCAATAGTGTTAGAAGCAATATTTAAGATAATTTGTGAAAGATTTAAAATTTTTAAAGTTATTAAATTCTTGAAACCCAACACATAATTCCAAGTTTGCTGCGATTATGGGCGCAAAATATATTGCACTGATAAAAAAACCCTGATTAGAATGCCCTCATGAATTCGAAACATGAGTTGAAAGGGTGAATGAAGTGAACGCAAAAGAATTATCTTCTATTTTAAGTCTTAGAAAAGAAAAATCTAAAGAATCGGATCAACTGATGCATTACGGTCTTTTTCAAGAAGCGATAGATGTGAATTTAACTATGATTGATATCAATCATGGTGATCAGAAGGCATACAACAGACTTGGAGATGCTCTACTCAAGATAGGGAAAAGTGCGGAAGCCCATGACGCTTACCAATCCTCCATATACCTAGAAAAAGCAAAGAAGGAAAACACAAAAATCGCGGTAGATAGCGCCATGCGATCTGATTGGAACAAAGCTATTCAAATCAATTCTGACATTATTGACAAATTCCCATGGGATCTAGAGCCATACAATCGACTTGGAAAAGCTTTGAATGAAAAGGGGCAAAATAAAAAAGCTATCCAAGCTTTTCAGTGTGCTCTTGTTATTTCTCCTAACAGCCCGATAGCCAAAAAGAATATGAAACGCCTAGAGAAAACCTCTGGACTTAAAGCAAGTATGGCAGTTTCAACCACAACGGCAGGGAGGTCGTTTATTGAGGAGACAGGCCGTACCGGGATAACGAAATTAGTAAATATTCTCCGAAGTTTTGATGTGACTGATTTGATTGCTGGCCATAGCGTAGATTTGATCTCGGTAGATAGAGGGATGAGGATATTGGATAGAAAAGGGAAGGAAATCGGTAGTATAGAACCAAAGCTTGCCCTACGGCTGAAAAAATTAGTGGAGGGAGGGAATACTTATTCTGCAAATATAACAAGCGCAGGAGAAGATGGTGTCACCGTTATTATTAGAGAAACTTATAGGCATCCAGCTCAATCCAATAAACCCTCCTTCCCTGCCAAATCTAGCATTTTGGGTGATGTTCCCATGGCAGCTCTGGGTTATGGGCTCAACGACGTAGGTAAACTAGCAGACCTTAAGGATTGGTCTGATGATGATACAGAATCTGGAGATGATGAGGTGTTTTCACCTATGATTCCTAAAATTTTGTTGGGTGATTCAGCCTTGGATGGTCGGGGTGTATTGGACTGAATTTGGACACGTCATTATTCGATAACATCCAGTGTTCGATAATAAAGCCCCCACTTTTGCATTAGCGCCGCTATCTGTGTGTTTTCTATGCTAGTAAGATCCTTAAAAAAGCCAGAGATTGCATGAGCGCCAATATTTTCCTTGCTGCACACCCAACTTGAATCGCTAGGAACTATGTATATTACTCCGCCGCTGTGCTCGCATGCGAGAGTGATACGTTTCCCTTCGGAGGCATTTTTTATTGTGATTCCATATGTGCTCATTTTCCTTCCTTACGGCTTTGTTTATGCGGTTTCGCAGGGCCATTGGAGTAATTAAAAAAACTGACTGCTATAATTCCGTTGACTACTAAGGCAACGTAAATTTTAATACAAAAAAATCTAGGATTAAATGATGAAACCACATTACACTAACTCCCAGTTTACTATTCATAAAATTACATGCGGACCATACGATAATAATGCCTATATAGTTATATGTAATCGAACCAACGAAAGCCTTTTGATAGACACTCCAGCTGAACCTTCCGTTTTGGTTGCTATAGCATCCACTACCCAAGTTAAATATATCGCAATTACTCATAATCATATGGATCATTTACTTGGTTTTGAAGAAGTTACGAAAGCTTTTCAAGCTAAAGTTGCAATTGGAGAATCTGATTCTAGCGAGCTTTCTGTAGCTCCTGATTTGTTCTTAGAAGATGGTAAAGAGATAAGGGTAGGTGATTTATCGGTTAGAGCAATTCACACTCCTGGTCATACTAAGGGGTCTACATGTTTACTTCTGAACGGGCATCTGTTTACTGGAGATACTCTTTTCCCTGGTGGTCCAGGTAAAACTAAAGCGCCTGATAACCTAAAAGAGATAATTGAGAGCATAACAAGCAGGCTATTTATTTTGGGAGACGACGTTTCTTTCTACCCAGGGCATGGGGATGATGGTTTGTTGGGCACAGCAAGAAAAGAATATGAAATATATTCCTCTAAAACCCACCCGGACGATTTATTTGGCGATGTTGAGTGGCTAAAAAGCTAAAATTCCATTTGCCTTTTATATGGCAATTGCTTCTTTCACCTAATTTGAATTTAATTGCTCTCCTTGCTCTATTGGTGACACTAACCGTTACAATTTCGTTAAGGATAGCCTTTGGTTCTACTACTCTATATTTACCGGTTCCTTGGTATTATCCATGGGCATTAGCTGTACCTCAATTGATTCTGTTGTTGTTTGTAGTTTCAATTTCTAAGGATGAGCGTAAACCGATAAGAGCAGTTCTTCACATACCATATAGCGAAGGATGGATCCGCCGCTCAATAATGACCGTTTTAGCTATTATTGTCGCGATATTTCTATACTCATTCGCTATCTATAAAATAGATGTTTCTTATTTGATGCCGCCTCAAGTCCCTAAGAATATACTAGGTGAGAATGGATTTACGTTGGTTAATTTATTCGCAATAGTGGTTTGGGTGCCTTTCGTCGAGGAACTTTTTTTTAGAGGTTTTTTGTTAACCTCCTGGATTCCCAAATATGGTCATGTGAAATCGATATTGCTAGTTTCATTGGTATTTATGTTTGTACATTCGCACCCAGGATTGTATTTTCCAGTGTTTATGAGTTCCCTATTGATCTCATATCTTTTCATAAAGACTAAGTCTTTGTGGCCGGCCTTTCTATCACATGCAGCTCTGAATTTGTTAGTTGTGATAGTTGCGGCTTCTGCTTGAATTGGGCAGAATGTTGTGCATGTAATCCTTTATTGATCAGTAGGGTAACCAAGTGGAAAATAGAATCGACTTAAAACTCCTCGATGTGAAATCAGCGAATAGGCCGGCTTTAGTGCCTTATTTAACTGTTGGATATCCCACTATAAAACTGTCAGCTGAAATAGCCTTGAAGACCCTTGGATCCGGGGCTGATATGTTGGAATTAGGAATACCTTTTAGCGATCCCATAGCTGACGGGCCAACTATTCAGAAAACCGGCTTCAAAGCCCTCGAAAACGGCGTCAACCTTTCCGTATGTATGGATGTTTTAACTAAAATTCGGAAAGAAAACAATGCCTCCCCTATTATATTCATGGGGTATTTCAACCCATTTCTTCAATTTGGGCTAGAACGTTTTATGGAAGAAGCATCGGACCGCGGTCTCGATGGTTTGATAATTCCTGATCTACCAATGGAAGAGTCGGTAGTTATATCTGAACAGTGCAGGAAAAACGGGATACACCATATTCCTTTACTGGCTCCGACCAGTACCGAGGAAAGAATAAAGTCTTCTTGTGAACATGCAGGTGGATTCATATATTGCGTCAGCCTCACAGGTGTAACAGGAGCCCGTGACGGGTTATCTATTGGTGTAGAAAGTTTGGTTGGGAGAATCAGAGTTCACACGGATTTGCCTGTGTTGGTTGGGTTTGGAGTTTCTCAAAAAAAAGATGTTGAGATGATATCTAAATTTGCAGACGGTGCGGTCGTTGGTAGTGCGTTTTTGGATCACATAGCGAGTTCCGGCGACGGGAGTGAAATATCGGCAGCTGGAGCATTCATCGAGAGCATATTGGTGAAATAAAACGGAGAGGTTGTAATGTCTGAAGTACGGGCCATAAGGGGTGCAACAACATCCCCCAGTAACAGTTCGGAAGAAATTCTCGCTGCTACTGCCGAAATGTTGGATTTGATGACAAAAGAAAACTCACTTAAGGTTGATGACATTATTAGTGCATTTTTTACAACCACTGAAGATTTAAATGCTGAATTTCCTCCCGTAGCTGCTAGGCAAATGGGGTGGATAAATGTTGCTCTAATGTGTTCTCACGAAATGAAAGTCCCTGGGGCATTGCAAAAATGCATTCGTGTTATGGTGCACGTGAATACTGACAAGAATTCCACAGATATTGTGAATGTATATCTTCGAGATGCTGTAAACCTGAGGAAGCGAGAGGTTGGGGATGGTTAGCGTTCAGGTTGTTGAAGAAGTTGGATGGTATTTCCGTCTGGGTCTTGAAATGTGCAGACCCACCCACCCCAATGTTCTTCTTCCGGTTCCCTAAGAAACTTTATATCGTTACTTTTGAGCCTATTGGTGAATTTTTTGATATCTTTGACATCAAAATTCAACATTATTCTTAGAGGTTCTATGGAATTACCTGTTATCTCTGAATGCGATCCGATGCTAAATTTGAGATCCCCCCATTTGTAGGCAATGAAATGTTCTCTCACAGAGTGGGGTTTAAGACCTAGGGTATTCTCATAAAAATACCTTAAGCGGGCTAAGTCATATGTCCATATGATTGCTCCTGAAAATCTGATCATGATTCCTCTATTTTACTTTGAATTTGGTCAATAATCGATTTCCAATTTTATTATGCCCATGTATATAATGATCATGGAAGACAGAAACGCATGGGTGGATGAAAGTTTACAGAGGGTCTTCTAAAAGGAGGTAAGTAGCGTTGGATAGTAGTAGTAGGAGGTCGACCGGGTAGGTGTTCACTGGAACGCCTCCACATGTAAAGCGCTCGGAGTAGGTTTACTGCTGCGGGCGCTTTTAGTTTTTGCCCTCAAAAAACCTTCTTGGGTTGTTAACCATAATGTTTTGTATATCTTCTTCTGATGCTCCCAAGTCTTTAAGTCTAGGTAGAACTTGTCGGGTTATGAATAAATATCCGTCTGGATTATACTTTGATCGACTCGTTTGCCCTTCTTTTGAATCTATGCTGAGCCTGACTGACCAGTCATGCCCTAGCATGATTCTTTTTCCATATCCATCTGCTATCAGTCTCATGGCAGTGTCGGTTCTTTGCTCCCAATCCGGAGTTCCCATAGCTCTGCCCCCTGGATACCGATCCAGCCCTATCCAAACACCTTTATCGAGTAGACTTTCTAGGTAATGTATGTCCATAGTGTCGTTGCTGTGTCCAATGTAAACCCTATTTAAGTCAACCTTTTCATCTTCAAAAATTCTGACCTGTTGCTCGCCAACACGATCAGGGGCCCAGGTGTGGGTGGATATTGGAACCCCGGTTTCTTTTTGGGCCCGTGCTGCTGCCCTGAGTATGATTTCTCCCTCTCTGGTAACTCCGCCAACATCATTAGCCACCTTAATTATCCCAGCTTTTATATTGGTACCTTCAATTCCTGTTGTTATTTCTCTCTTGTACAGGGTGGCAACACTACCTACAGAAGCATTCCAAAATACTCTAGGTATGTCCCTCCATGTTCCAGTAGCACATATTATGTTTACACCCGATTCCTTTGACACTTTCGCCAACATATCTATATCCCTGCCGAGGTCGAGTGTCGTCACATCAATTATCGAATCAAGCCCTTCATCTTTTGCTTCGGAAAGGACCTTTATTGCCTCAGTTATTGAATCTTCTCGGTTTATGAATTCCGGATATATTTGAGGTATGCCGGCAGAGCTGACTACGATGTGTTCATGCGATAGGGTGAAACCTAAATCAGAAGTCTCCATTGGGCCCAAAACTGATTCTATCTTGCTCATAGTACCTTCCCCCATAAATCGTATTTTTTGACGGCGCCTAACTATCCCTGATGACGGGATTACTAAGTGTGCCTACACCTGAAATCTCAATTTCACATGTATCGCCATTTTTCATATCCTTGGATGTACCATCAGTTCCCATCCAGATCACGTCTCCAGGGTATAAAGTTAGGTACCTGGTAATTTCTGATATGTATTTTTCTACTCCAAAAATCATGTCGTTGGTGTCAAATGAAATGGTTTCCTGACCATTAAGCCTTACGGTTGTCACCATGTCATTGAGGGTTGCTTCCGTTTCAATCCAAGGTCCCATAGGCTTAAAGGTGTCGGTATTTTTGGCACGCCATAAAGTTCTATCAGAAGCTTGCCATGTTCTCTCACTGACGTCATTACCCACTGTATATCCTAAAACACACTTTAGGGAATCTTCCATCGAAACATTTTTGGCGACTTTCCCAATAACCACTACCAGCTCAGCTTCGTAATGAATTTTATCTGTTGCGTCCTTGGGTATGACTATAGGATCTCCGTGGCCTATGATTGCATTATTGGCTCTATATCCAATATCGGCCTTTTCAGGTAAATTGGGTTCCCTGTTCAGTAGGGATGCCGCCTCTAAAACATGTTTTTTGTAATTTACCCCCGCGGCGTAGAAAGTTTTAGGTATAACTGGAGGCAGTATTTTCACTTCTTCAACCGAAAATGTTTGAGTGGTTTGCTCATAACCATCAAATGGTGATCCATGAACTTTGGATACGATATCATCGTTCAAAATACCATAGAACGTCTCATCTTTTGTCTGGCACCTTAGCCATCTCATACGCTTAACTCCTCGTTTATTTTGTCTATAAGGACAGGTAATAATTGCTCTGAAACTATGTTGCATTCAGTCACATGAGGGAATCCGGACAATATAAACTCATCTATTCCAAGCTGCCAATAGCTAAGTAGTTCTTCTGAAACCTGTTCCACATTTCCGACAATGGCTGTCCCGCAATTTACTCGAACATTGGATATGCCATTCCACAAATGTGTACCCATTTGGTTATTTTCATATCGTTGAGATTGAGATCGTTGACCTACCATACTGGTGTTTTCGGAGGACTTATTTCTTTGTTTCAAGACAGATTTAGAAGTTTGAGATAGCAGTTCATCTGCAATTTCCCATGCTTCTTTTTCGGATTGCCTGACTATTAAGTGGGTTCTTAAACCGAAACGAGGAGATCGTCCTTTATCCATATACTTCTTTCGCGCTTTTTTCAGATGGGGCCCCAAGGTCTCCAGAGGAAGAATCCACGCCAAATATGTATCAGCCTTATCGGCCGATAAATTCAGTGCAGCCTCCGATGCCCCACCTAGATAAAATGCTGGGGTACCTTTTGGACTAGGAGAACAAACGGCTCCGTTCAGATTGATGAATTCACCATTAAAATGAATTGCCTCTGGTTTGTCCCATAGTTTTTTGCAAGCAGAGATAAATTCAGAGGCTCTTTCATATCTAGTGTCGTGATCGGTCTTTTCTCCCAATCTTTCCATATCCCCTTCTATTCCGCCTGGAACTATGTTCAGATCTAATCTTCCACCTGAAATCTGATCCAACGTGGCTGCCATTTGTGCGAATAACCCTACCGAAATAAACCCCGGTCTTACTGCAACTAGGAATCTTATTTTTTTCGTGACTGAAGCTAAAGCAGCAACTGTTGTCCAGGTTTCTGCAAGAGGAGCGTTTTCGTCAAAGAGGCCGTTTGAAAACCTGGTAGGCACAAGGAGTGAGTAAAAGCCGTTTCTTTCTGCTGTGAGCGCGACTTTTTTCAGGTAATCAAATGTTGGAGGTATTTCTGCCTTGTCTGTGCCTATGTGCTCCCCATCTCCATCGATAGGTATGAACCAATCAAACTTAGGTTTGCCTCGCGGTTCAAATATCTCTGACAATTGTATGTTCTCCCTACTGCGGTGGGTTTATTACATTATGGAACATAACGAGGATCAAGGCCCCTAATTAAAATACTGGGCCAGTTAAACTTTGGAATATTTTGGATATGTTATCTGGGTGCCGTCCTCAAGGTCCTCAATTAGAAAATCACCAAATAATAATGGAGCTTCGACCTGAAGTAATTTAAGTATTTCAATTGCGAGAAATCTTATTTCCCAATCAGCAAAATTGGCACCCCTTAATTCGATGAAATGCCTTAATGCCCTCACATTTGCTGTAATGAAAATTTTCGTTTCAGTTGCATTTGGTAAAACCGATCTGGCTGCTTGCCTTATAGCTTTTCTTCTATCGGTATTGCTGTCGAATATTGATTTCGGCAATGATTTTTCTAGGGCAGTCACTAGTTCAGTATAACTTTCAGCTGCATGTACCAACGCGTCATCTAATACTTTTCTCGCTTCCTTTGTGAAATCTCTTTCTGAGGACAAGGCTGGTGGGATAACAAATGTTCCCTCTGTTTCATCCACGTATCTCTGAGATCTTTGACTGTAAGCAAATCCTGCTCGATGCCGAACTAATTCGTGAGTAAGGCTTCTGGAAACGCCGGTCACGATCAAACCGTAATTTACGTGTTCAAAAACACTCCCGTCTTTTGAGCTCAATAGGTTGTTTATAAAATCAGTGATGTCCCTGCGACCCCTGCCGTAGCTCATGTAACACATTCTTGCCGATATCTCTATAACAGCAGCTGATTCGTCGTCACCAGCCCTCACCGAGTCAGGAATGGGAGGTACATTTTCTTCTTCAAAAAAATTAGCGATTTGGGGCCAATTAATAGCTGGTTTAGTGACCAGATAAACGCTAGGATTTTCTTTGAAGGCCATTAATATCTCCAGGAACTTTTAATTTCAAGGAATCTTATCATTTAGCCTTAGACTTTTGCATTCTTCAGGTATGAAATAGAGGGGATTTTATGCTGGAATTGAAATTGTTGAGTATGCCTTCAGCGTGATATACTGACGGTTGGCTAAAAAATAATCATTGGAGTGTTCTGGCTTTGGCTGAGAGAAAACGAAAATATGAGTTGGTTATGGCGCTGTCTCCGGTTTCAACCGAGGCTGAGGCTACAGTAATTGTGGACAATATCGCCGATGTTATTACCTCGTCGGGTGGAGAGGTTACAGGCCGCGAAGAATGGGGTGTGAAAAGGCTTTCCTACTTGGTAAACAGCTTTCAGGAAGGAAGCTATTACAAAGCTGATATTTCAATGGATTCATCTGACGTCAAAGAGTTGGAACGGACTTTGAACGCAAATCAAGATGTATTGGTACATTTGATTTCAAAAGTGTAATTCTCGTTAGAGAGGGGGTTTGATATGACTATGAATAAAATACTCATAATTGGGAATTTGGGATCTGATCCTGAAATGAGATACACGCCTAATGGAAACCCGGTGACCTCATTCACTGTCGCAACAAATCGCAGATACAAGGCCGCTGATGGAGAGAATAGAGAAGAAACTGAATGGTTTCGGATTAGCGCTTGGAATAGGTTGGCAGAAACATGCAATCAATATCTGCAACGGGGTAGTAAGGTGTATGTAGAAGGCCGCCTCAGTAGCCGAACATATGTTGGGAATGATGGAGAAACTAGGGTGTCTCTTGACGTGAATGCTTCTGAGGTTCGATTCATCGATAGTAGGGGTGCTAATACGAGTTCATCAGGAGGATTTTCGGAAGGAGGATCTATTCCTGATTCTGCAGGGTCTTCCCCTACAGTCCCCTCAATTGAAGATGGGGGGGAAGTGGAAGATGATTTGCCTTGGTGATCGATGAGCATTTATAACTTTTCGTAAGTATAGTAACCAAATCGGAGTCTAGTGATGACAACAGAAAGAGAAAGTACCCCACAAAGAAGGCCTGGAGGCCGGCCACGTTTTTATTCGCGCCGGAAGGTTTGTCAGCCTTGCGTGGATAAAAAAGAATTGGACTATAAGGATGTTGATTACCTTAAGAAATTTCTTTCTGAAAGGTACATGATAGAGGCTCGTCGAAAAAGTGGAATGTGTGCGAAATGCCAAAGATCTTTGGCAACAGCTGTGAAGAAGGCCCGCCACTTGGCTTTACTTCCTTTTTCCCCTGCCCAGAAAGGTGCCATGCCCGTTCATTACAGGCCTAGGTCATAGGCAACCTGTATGTTCCCCCTCGTGTAAATAATTAATCATTCCAGGAAAGTCTTAAATCAAGTGAGTTCTGGTCGTCCTCTACGTGTAGATAAAAGAAGAGTTGCTATGCAGCAACCCGTGCTAAGGCGTCGTCAAAAACTAACTATAGGCCTCTTAGGAATATCTTTTCTGTTAGTGATCTCAATATTCATAGCCGGGTACATTGTGATGTTTGTAATGCCACATAGGGAGCTAGTGGTGAAAGTAGATGGCGTCGAGTACACAAGAGGGGATCTGGTTGAGTTAGTGAGAATAAGCCAAAAAAATTCGGAATTTATGGGAAGCACATTTGATGCTAGCACTGGAATATTTGAGTCTCTGCAATTGTTGGTAGAAAATGAGATTTTGATGCAAATGGGCCCATCTCAGGGAATTTTTATTTCTGACGAGGAGATAGATGACCAAATCGCTCTCATTATGCGTCCGGAGAATCAAATGGCTTTAGGTAAATCGGAGGAACAGATTGCCCGGGAAACCTCTGAGCGACATTTGAGTTATTTAAATACTATTCAGATAGATGAATCAACGCATAGGTCGTTAGTGCAGAAGGCGATCCTTAGGGAAAAATTTAGACAACAGGTCGGAGAGTCGGTTCCGTTTTTAGCGGAGCAAGTTCACCTTTTTCGGATTGTGATGCCGCAAACTGGTGAAATGGACATAATGCAACTCAAGTATGAGGATGCGGTCAGGGACATCACAGATCCAAACCAATTTCAGTTGGCTTATATTGCAATAGCACGAGAATTTTCAGTAGATATACCAGAAAAAATCAGGTTGGGAGGAGACATGGGTTGGGTTGCCAAAGGAGTTATCCTAGATTACGAGCGGGACTTTTTCTTACTAGAACCTGGAGAACTAAGTGAGCCTGTCAAAAATAAAGACAACCTCACTCAGACTTTCTTTTTTATGATCTCCGAGCGCCAGCCGGCGAAAGAATTGTCATCTGAAGTTCGCGAGGAATTAAAATCGAAGGCACTACAAGATTGGATTAACGACGAAAGAAGCAACCATGACGTCTATGCGATTTTCAATTCGGATATTTACAATTGGGTCTTTCAACAGTTACGGCTGTCATCTCGTGCCCCAACCCCGACACCGGACCCACTCCAATCAATATTGAATTCGAGGTAGAGGCTTATTATGAGAAGCTCTATAGGGGTTGGACTCATTGGAATGGGAGTAGTTGGATCAGGGGTAGCGAGGGCAATAACTGAAAACTCTACCGCATTGCATAGTCACGTTGGGTCGCCACTAAAGCTAATAAGGGTAGCGGTTCGTGATACCTCGAAGCAAAGAGAATTCATGGTTTCTCAAAATATTTTAGGCGATAATCCTGAAGAATTAATAAATGATGAATCAGTAAATATTGTCGTGGAATTGATGGGTGGTGAACACCCAGCATTGGAATTGATTTTGGCAGCGGTAAAAAATGGGAAACATGTAGTTACCGCGAACAAAGAAGTGATATCAAAACATGGCTCTGAGATATTTTCTTTGGCTAGAGAGAATAATGTTAGAGTACTTTTCGAAGCAAGTGTGGGCGGAGGAATACCAATTATTTCACCCTTGATGCGTGATTTGGTGGCTAACGACATCAAATCTATTAAAGCAATCATCAATGGAACTACCAATTATATTCTAACTCGAATGGCGAACGAACAAGCTGATTATCAGCAAGTGCTGCAGGAGGCCCAAGAATTGGGCTATGCTGAATCAGATCCAACTAGTGATGTAGAGGGGATAGATGCGGCATATAAATTATCGATATTGTCTACTTTAGCGTTCAGGGCTAGCGTGAAAGATACTGATATATTTACTGAAGGGATAACCAGCCTTACTGATAAGGATTTTTCATACGCTAAAGAATTAGGATATTCGATAAAGCTGTTAGCCATAGCTACTCGAACCGATTCTAGTGTATTAGGAAGAGTTCATCCTGCATTGATACCAAAGGAGCAAATGTTAGCTAAGGTGGATGATGCTCTGAATGCCGTGGAAGTAGAGACGGATTTGTTAGATAAGGTATTGTTTCATGGCCCGGGCGCAGGCTCTATGCCCACCAGTAGTGCCGTAGTGGCAGACATTGTCAACATCGCCCGAACCATTGCTGGTGGCACTGACTTACTAGACCCGGTCCGGTTATCGGATGAGATAGAGATTAGATCAATAGATACATTGATAACCAAATATTATTTTAGACTTGAAGCTGAGGATCAACCAGGAGTACTAGCTAGAATTGCTGCTGTGCTAGGAGATTGCGGGATCAGCATCTCATCTTTTATCCAAAAAGGATTGGGTGATCAATCTACAAATGCTGAATTGGTCATTATGACTCACGAAGCCAGCGAAAGTTCTGTAACGAGGGCTGTATCGAGCTTGCGGGAACTAGATGTTGTTAGAATGATAGGCAATGTGATCAGGGTGGTCGAATAACCGGCTTGTAACGTTGGAGGTTTGCATGCAGCATTTGCTGTTTTACGGTTGGAATCGTTGAAGTAGCTGTACAAAAGCGAAAGCGGAGCTTTCGCAGGCTGGATTTGAATGTGAAATAAGAGATTTTTTCAACGACCCCTTTTCTTTAGATGAACTTCAGGAGGTTTTGTCAGGAGATAATCCTTCGGAGCTATTTTCTTGGAGAAGCCCCTCTTTCAAAAAGTTAGGTTTGGAAAAATCAAATATGAATGCCTCCGAAATGTTGGATCTAATGATGAAAGAACCTAGGTTAATCAAAAGACCCATCGTAATGTACCAGGGCAAAAGATTTGTAACTTCGGAATGGAAAAAGATTTTGAGGCCGGACTAAATATGATTAATTTGTCTGGTAAAGAAGCTATAGTCACGGGTGGAGGGAGCGGTATAGGTAGGGGTATATGTTCGGTTTTGGTCTTGGCAGGGGCAAATGTGTTAGTGACAGATATATCTGAGAAAAGCGCAGAGGACACACTACAACATTGCGGTTCCGGCGACAAATTAAAAGCAAGGCAAATGGATGTCACTAATGAAAATTCAGTTGATGAAATTGTTTCAGAACACATCAGGGATCGAAAAAAAATTGATATATTGGTCAACAATGCTGGAATAATCGGATCTGAAGGTTGGTCGGATAGAGAAATTCCGAATAATCAAGATTGGACTGAGGTATATGAAGTTAATGTAAGAGGCGTTGTAAAGGTTTCCGAAAGGGTTAGCAAAGAGTTTCAGAGCCAGAAACACGGCAAAATTATTAACATTGCTTCAATATCCGCTCGGCAGGGAAGCCCAGATTCACCACATTACAGTACTTCGAAGGCAGCAGTTGTCAGTTGGACACAATCGCATGCTTTACAAATGGCTGAATATAATGTGAATGTAAATGCTGTCTGCCCGGGGCTCATATGGACTCCAATATGGGAATCGATCGCAAGAAAAAGATCTCAATTTGGAGGCAGTCTTAAAACCGAAGGTCTTGAAGGTAAAAAGCTTTTTGATCAAACTGTTAAAACTTGGATTCCGCTTCAAAGAGAGCAGACTCCGGAAGATATTGGAAATATGGTGGCCTTTTTAGCATCCGATCTCGCCGAAAATATTACAGGTCAGTCTATTAACGTGGATGGAGGTAGGTTTACTAATTAAAATGATTGCCGGTGCTATTCTAAAGGATCTTTGGTAATTCTGGTTTTTACCAAAAAAAGGCATGGGAGTATTCCTATTAAACAGAGTATGGAACCAATCAAAAAGAAATCATGGAATAAATTTATTCCTGCTTGGATTAATTGATTTTCAAATCCCGACGTGGGGTTGCCAAGAACTCCAGTTTCAGGAAACTTTAAATCTATACCTAGTAGTAAATCTTGGAATCTTTGAGATCCCCAAGCTGATAGGGCAGCAATTCCAAAAGTCATCCCCAGGAATCGTGAAGAGCTGATTATTCCAGCCGCTGAACCTTGGTAACGTTTACTGGAGCTATTGATAGCCGATGTCGTAATTGGGGCTATCATCAAGCCAAAGCCAAACCCAGCCACTAATAAATGATATGACATCAGTGGATCCCCAATTAATTCGTTCCAGCGGCTCATAAATAGTAGAGCTACAAAACAAAATATAAGCCCGGAAATCGCTGGTATCCTGAGATCATAATGTTTGCTAAGCCAGCCCCCCATCACCGCCCCTACGGGGATAGCGATTGTCATTCTCATTAGAATTAACCCCCCCTCAAGAGAGGTGCCAGATAGGACGGTATTTACCATCAGTGGTATTGTCACCATACTTATGATAAGGGCTGCTCCATAGAATAAATGTAAAGTGTTCGCAGCTAAGAATTGGATGTTTTTAAATAGTTCAATTGGTACGACTGAATTATCATTCTGCTTTGATAGTAGGTAATAACCGATTAACAAAGACACCCCAACAGATATAAAAATTACTAAAAATGATGTGTTACTTCCAGATTGTGAGCATCCCAACGTGATAAAGCATATTGCGGCGACTATTATGCCTGAGCCAAGGTAATCTATTTTATGTGTGGTGCCTTTAGAGTTAGGGACAAGAAATAAAATACCCGCTATTACGAGTAATCCGATTGGTATGTTTAACCAAAACACCCACTGCCATGAAAAAAACTGAGTGATTATTCCCCCCCATAAAGGACCTGTGACTGCGCCGGCTTCTGCGGCCGCCCCGGTTAAACCCAAAGGGATAGCTCTTTCATTGCCAGAATAGAAATCACTAATGATTGCTATCGTAATTGGGATCAAGGCGCCAGCCCCGACAGCTTGGATTATTCGAGTGCCAATGACCCAATCTAGGGAGGTCGTGATTTCTAAAATGCCAGATACACAACTTCTGACTAAAGTACTGTCATGGTAGGCATAAGATTCTAAAAACCCCATGGAATTAGTCAATCCCGTACCAACTGACCCCAGCATAAAAACTGACATAGAAGCTACGTAGATAAATTTACGTCCATATATATCAGAAACCCTGCCCATAATAGGCATTACAGATACGTACCCTAATAAGTAACCCGTAACTGTCCACATGGCCTTATCCAGTTCGGTCACATCCACCATTAAATCCGACATTATCTGGGGAAGTATCGTTACGATCACAGTTTGATCGTCTGCAGCAAAAAATATACCTGCAAAAATAGGTATTAGAATTACATTTTTATTGGTAAGTTTCCTCATGTACTTATCTGTAAATACTAGTTTAAAGGGTTCTCAATAACTATTTCTTCATTAAATCTGGATATGTCAATTATTCTTTGGATTTCATTTATATTTGCTGAATCATCATATCCATTCAATTGACCAAAAATAACTGCTCTGATTAGATAGAGGGAGTCTTTGTCTATCCACACAATTATTTCAACGTTATTATCACTTGTGTCTCCGATCAAATTAGAAAGTGATGAAGCCGGCATAGATCCTTCTATGTTCCAATATTTCTCACTGTTAGATCTGAATTTCGGGGAAGTAGTGCTGGATAGTATTTTCTCGATTCCTTTCTCGGGATCAAAAAAGGAAAGAGGGGTTACAGAATCTTCAGTCACTTCCCATTTTTGAGTAAGTGGGTTTAAGAAAAAAGTAGTATTGTCGACCGTTAAGAAACCGCCAGAAAGGGTCAAGTTGCCAAACAAAAATTTGGCTTCAATAAACATTGAATTATTATCAGATATTAATCCGGTTGCTTTCGAGAAGACCAAATCACCAATTCGGGTGCCGCTAATATTCTTGTGCGACAATTGGAATTCAAAAGACGAGACAGACTTCATTATTGTTCCGCTCTGGTCTAGTATTTGCCTTGCCGTCCTGGTTTGGCTTGCGGTCGAAAGTGGGTTACCTGATGCACAAGATAGATTCAATATACCGACCAGGTAAATTGCTACTAGAATAATGTAGAAATTATTCTTACCATTATTATTCACTACGGTAGGCAAAAAAAAACCCCGTTCGAGCGAGCGGGGTTTTTTCATCCAAAGGAATTTTATATCTGAATTATGTTCTGTTCCTTGAAAGGATAACAGAACCAACTCCTACCATCGCGATGCCAAGCAGGCATGACAGTAACATAAGATCTCTAATTATTCTTTCCCCAACGCTTGGCAGTCCAAGCCCTAGTACACTATCACTACCGCCACTAGATCCATCTCCATCTCCATCTGCTGCCCCCGGCACGGTTGATACTTCACTTCCTTCGAGATCCTTAGCTTCTAAGGTTAGAGTGGCCATTTGCTGGGCGCTGGCTCTAGCCTGCGCGACCCCTCCCTCTCCGGTAGAAGAAGAAATGGTTCCATCTGTATTCCCATCCCAGCCATTCCTAGCTGCCAACAGTTCGTTGAAAATTTTCGATGCGAAAATACTTGCGACCGCTGCACTGGTTTGGGAGGCAATGTCATCGTCCGCAGTAGCCTTCGCAGCATTAACCCACGATGAAATGTTGGCTGCAGACGCTATTACTCCGGCAGCACCTTCAGCTAGATTGCTGTCTTCAGCATCTTCAGCAGCAGCAGCTGTGGCGTTAGCTCCTAATCCATCTGCGAGACCGCTAATTGCGGAGGCATCCGCAACGGCAGCACCTATCTGAGCTTTTATCTCATCAATGTCTGATGACGATTGAGCAGAGAAAGCGCTAGCTATTGCTGCTGCTAAATGCGCATCTATGCTATTAATATCAGCCATTACGGAATTGATATAAACGGCAGCATTCACTGGCACGTTATCACTGTAGGCTGTAGATCCACCCGGCCCGATCGTCAATTTAATCCGGCTATAGTTCACTAGGAGATCTTCACCGTCATATCCTTCCGAGGTACTGTCGTAAACGAAATTTATGGTTCCAGTCGCTTGGATAATACCTTGAATAACTGGCTGGGTTACAGATAACTCACCTAAATCTAAAGATTTAGTACCATCTGATGATACGAGCACTGCATTATATGCACTACCTTCGGCAGGGGGAGTAACGCCCGACATCGAAACGACTAAGGAGTCGTTAACGGCCTGATCATTCGTTACTACGGCTGCACCGAAAGTAACAGCACCGGATTCTGCAAAGACTACTGTCGGTATTAAAAACGACACCATCAATGCGGTCATGATTATTAATGTCTTGGTCCTGAACATAGCTTACACGCTGCCTCCTTGACCAATGATTTGACTGAGTCAGTCTTAGTTATTTAGTTACGCGTAGTAGTAACACTACCACAAACATGGTCCGCATAGTAGCACTTCAGAGGTGAAGATTCCAATAGAAACTGCTACAAGAATACTGGAAATACTGGTTTAGGCACATCGTACAATATGTTTAGATATTGTTGCTGTTGGTTAATTCCGGTTAAAAAGAGACGATTTTGTTTCATAAATAATTAAGGAGTAGGTGGAATAGTTGTTTTCTGTTCCCAGGCAAAAAGGCTCAAAATCTCCTGAGAATCGGGATATAGGAAGGTTCTTTTCTGGTCTTTCTTCATTAGGGATAATCCCCCAGAGGACTTCTATATCCAAACTGATGCTTTTCCACGATTTACTGGTAGATGCCAATTCTAAGGTTAACCTGACTAAAGTTTTGGACTGGCCTGAGGTGGTTCTCAGACATTACTTGGATTCGCTCAGCGTTGTCATGGCAGTTCCATCCCTATTTGATGAAAGGGAAAATATACTGGATATAGGTTCAGGGTTCGGTATACCCGGGATTCCATTAAAGGTGATGTTTCCCGGAAATGACCTGGTTATGTTGGATTCTGTTAAGAAAAAAATTGGATTCATCGATTTTGCTGTAAAAGAAATGAACCTGACTAATGTGGATACAGTTGTAGGGAGGGCAGAAGATATAGCAAAAAACAGAAAACATAGAGAAAAGTATTCCGTTGTTGTATCAAGAGCTGTTGCGACCCTTCCTGTTTTACTTGAGCTTGCTTTACCATTCTGTAGGGTTGAAGGTACATTCATTGCTATGAAAAGCTCACGGGTTGAGTCTGAAATTGATCGATCAGAGACTGCTTTGAATTTATTAGGTGGGCAAATAGACAGTGTCGTCAATGTTGGGGATAAATTACCGTTGTTACCAGGTAAGCTGGTGGTTATACGAAAAATAGCAGAAACTCCTGACATTTATCCTAGAAAGGCGGGAATTCCTAAAAAGAGGCCCCTTTGAAATTGCCGATAGAATTTGGTTCTCTACTTTTAAGAAAGCTATCAAAAAAAAATGACATCGAAAATGATTTTATTGCAGGCAGCCAAAATCAGATTTTAGGTACTGTCCTTTCACTTCGTACCGGATTCACCTTTTTGGGAGCCTTTTTCCTGATTTACTTTTCCTTTAAGATTTTCAGAGTCGATTGGACCTCTACTTTGGACACCTTTAAAACCCTGGATATTGTTAAATATTTCATTGCTTTTGCTGCATACTATCTGAGTTTTTTATTTAGAGGGCTCAGATGGAAAACCATTTCTTTAAACGCATCTGTGCTAGGTATATCTTCTGGGTGCGATTCAGTACTGAGCCACACCTCTAGTTTTAAATATAGCGTTCTTGTTTTATCTGGATGGTTTGTTAATTCAGTTACATGGTTAAGGTTGGGAGATGTATACAGAGCCTATTGTCTGGGTGTGATCTCGAAATTGGGGTTTTCTTGGGGAATTGGCACATTAGTGGCTGAAAGATTTTTGGATATGATTATTGTATTTACAATGATTTTAGTTTCCGTAATGATGCTTTCGTCTGATGTAAAAAACCAAGCTTTAGATTTTCTTGTAATTTTCGCTTTCATAATAACAGCGACCCTCGCTGCTTTTGTTTTACTTCTTGCACTTGCAGGGAAGAGTTTGGTTTCTAGGCTACCTAACTCAGTAAGGTCACATTATTCCCAATTCAAAATCGGAGTTTTAAATAGCTTCAAAAACATTTTTATGATCACTTCTTTGGGGTTGGCAGCATGGTTTATGGAGATCACAAGACTGTTTTTTGTTGCCGACTCCCTGAATGTTGATATATCCATATACCTTATTATTTTGGCGACTATGAGCAACGCTGCCCTATCAACTTTTCCAACGCCGGGTGGAATAGGGATCGTGGAACCTGGACTAACGGGAATTCTTATAATATCGGTCTCAAGTTCTGATGCTGCTTCTATTACCCTGTTAGATAGGTCAATAACTTATTTAAGTGTGTTAATTTTAGGTGGGATTACATTTTTGCTATATCAGGCATGGTTTCAAAAAAGATCAAAAATGATGTCTATCGGCAATGTGAGTTAAATTGCACTTGGA
>Ga0257107_1000028_pt1 | contig 48376 bp, 34 predicted proteins | sample LP_taG_2_FD_190178 | JGI IMG/M metagenome (GOLD analysis project Ga0257107, IMG submission 190178) | Marine microbial communities from Northeast Subartic Pacific Ocean, Canada - LP_J_2011_P26_500m | ecosystem: Environmental > Aquatic > Marine > Oceanic | place: Canada: Northeast Subartic Pacific...
ACTGAGGCTTTACAAAACTGGCATCATCTAGAGTTCCTACATAAATTGTCTTAATACCTTCTCGTCCTGAATTGGTTCCAAAAACAAAAGAACCACATCTTTGACAGAAAAATTTAATCTTACTGTTACCACTATCAGCATTGTACTGAAAACTGTTAGTTTTTCCACTTAACTGGACAACCTGATCTTCCTTGAAAAAAAGTATCGTCGCAAATCCAGCGCCTGTGTTCTTTCTGCAGTCAATACAATGACAATTCCCTTGCAAGACTGGCTCTCCTGATACTTCGTATGTAACTTCACCGCAAAGACATTTGCCTGTATGCTTCTCCATGTTTTACTCCATTGTAATTTTAATATTTATACATAAGTTAGTTAAATTCACACAATATTATCGACATAGTTTCTAGAGCCAGTCAATCTCTAATATAGATAGATAAACTTAAATCGTTTAGCAAGGGTTATAGAAAGATCGTCCTTTTTGTTAACCTTAATAAACTATCTGCAGTCTTAGCTAATTTAAATATTAACCGAGACAATTCCCAGCTTTTTGTAAAAATGCGCCCAAATAAATTGTATTTTGAGCAAGGACATACTAAGGTTCTCTCAGGAGAAGTATTTCCACAATTAATTGTTTAAATGATTGATTAATTTAACTATGAAAAAACAAAAAAGCTTTTACTTTACGGCCTAATTAATGTGCTGAGAAATTTTCTCGACAAATCATTCAATATTTGCAAAAATTCACATCTCTGCTAAATCTTATCATCAAGCCAAACAACTAGATACCAGCCCATATGTATATGATTAATAATCCAAATTACAAATATGCCTCCAGAAGATCTGCTACTCTAGGCCTTAATGGAACTGTGGCCACAAGTAATCCATTAGCAGCAAATGCCGGGCTGGACATGTTGAAGAAGGGTGGGAATGCAGTTGATGCAGCAGTGTGCGCTGTATCGGTTTTAAATGTTGTAGAGCCTATGTCTACAGGAGTAGGAGGAGATGTTTTTGCCCTGGTATATGATTCAAAAACAAAAAAAATCGAGGCTCTGAATGGCAGCGGAAAATCATCAATGAGAACTGATATTGATGACTTAAGAAATATGGGAATGGATTCAATCCCACTAGAAGGACCATACTCAGGGTTGGCAGTAAGCGTCCCTGGGTGCGTTGATGCCTGGGACCAACTTCTGAAAAAATTTGGTGTATTTTCATTGGACACAGTATTGGTACCGGCCATTGATTATTCACAAAATGGATTTGGTGTTTCTGAAATAACTGCAAATAACTGGAAGCTTGCGGAAAAAAAATTATCAATAAATGAGAGATGTGAATTTTTACCAAACGATAGAGCTCCAGACTTTGGAGAAAAGGTTGTTTTGCCGGATCTCAATAGAACACTTAAAGGGATATCTGAAAATGGGAGGTCATATATTTATGAAGGAGTCATCCCAGAAAAAATTTCAGAATATGTTCAGAAGTTCAACGGATGGCTTTGTGAAGAAGATTTCTCTCTCCATTCCAGTAGCTGGGTTAAACCCATTTCTTCAAATTACAGAGGATATGATGTGTGGGAATGTCCTCCTAATGGCCAGGGAATCGCTGCATTAATCGCATTAAATATTGTTGAAAATATTGATTTAGTTAATTCAGAGATTGAGCCTGTGCTTCAACTTCATTACAAAATCGAAGCCATGAAGATTGCCTTCCAGGATGCTCTTTGGTACGTAGCTGACCCGGAAAAAGTGGATATCCCTATTCAAGAACTTCTATCTAAAAGCTATGCAAAGAAGAGATTTAATGAAATTAAGGAAGATTCAACCTGCAGGGAATACAAAAGAGGTAATTTTAACCAGCACGGTGACACAGTTTATGTATCAGTTATAGATGGAAATGGAAATGCCTGTTCATTAATAAACAGTCTCTATCAAGGCTTCGGAACCGGATTAGTAGTCCCTGAAACTGGGATAGCCCTGCAGAATAGAGGGGCTCTATTTTCCACTAATCGAGATCATCCAAACTTCCTGGAACCAAATAAAAGACCCTACAACACTATCATTCCATGCATGATTACAAAGAATAGCAATCTTGTTAGCAGCTTAGGTGTAATGGGAGGGTTCCAGCAACCCCAAGGCCATTTGCAAGTTATATCCAACTTGATTGATTTCGGTATGAACCCTCAAGAGGCTTTAGACTCTGAAAGATTTAGTGTCAGCATCGAAAATGACACTTTGTTTGTCGAGAATTCATTTAATCCAGATGTTGTTGCTGCTTTGAAGTTAAAAGGTCACTCTGTATCTATAAATTCCGGATTTGACCGAGGATTATTTGGAGGTGGTCAAATAATTGTTAGAGATAATGATGAAGGGGTACTTTTTGGAGGTTCTGATCCTAGGAAAGATGGACTATCAGTAAGTTTCTGAAGCTTAAAATCACCCTGAGCATGATTCCCTGAGGAAAAGGTTACAACCCCTTTCAGTTGAATGGTTTGACGGAGATTGTGTTAATTATTTCAACTAATTTATTTAATAGTTTTTACATAAAATGCTAATATAATTGTATTTTATCCCTTTGACTGAAATGACTGTGTGGATTTCAGGCTTTTTTCGAAACCATCAAAATTACTAATTGGAATTAAACAGAGAGCAATTAAAAAGTTACAGGAGTTATGAGGTAAATGCACTAAAGTGACTATTCATTAAAGCATTTTTATCAAGGTGATCAAATAACAAGTTCCGGTTCATTCGTATCCAGGTAATTACGAGCAGTTTCAATATCCTGCCTGATTTGTGTTTTAAGTTCTTCTACAGATGAAAACTTCATTTCCGGGCGCAATTGTGAAAGAGGTATTACTTCCAAATATTCGCCATAAATAACTTTTTCAAAATCAAAAATAAAAGTTTCTACAGTTACCGAATTTTCACCGAATGTAGGTCTTTTACCAACATTGGTAACACCATAATGAGTTTTTCCAGTCAATTTTATTTTGCTCACATAGACGCCTTCTGGAAGAGCTAAAGTAACACCTGGCAGAATATTAGCTGTAGGAAACCCAAGATTCTTCCCCCGTTGTTCACCCTGTTCTACTTGACCATACACACTGTAATCTCGTCCCAGGTAATGTGGAATTTCAGCAAAACGATATTTCCGAATCAATTTCCGAATGAGGGTGCTGCTGACAGTTTGACTTCTTTCTTGTACAGGAGCTACCTCTTCAAGTGAAAAATTATATTTTTGACTGAGGATTTCCAGTAATTTGAAGTCTCCAGCACGGTGTTTCCCAAAACGGAAATCGTATCCTATGACAAGTTTTTTCAAATCAAAACGCTTTATTAAAAACTGAAATGCAAATTCTTCCGGACCAAGTTGTGCTAACTCCATTGTAAAAGGAATTACATGTACTTCATCAAGACCTATTTCTTCAAGTAAACGGAGTTGATGCGATGATGTGCAAATTCTGGGTACAGACTGCTGAGAATGAATTATTTCCTGCGGATGTGGGTCAAAAGTTACCAGGGCACTGGTGCATCCACGGGTTTTTGCTTGCTGGACTGCGGCACTGATCAAGGCCCGGTGACCCAGGTGTATACCATCAAAATTTCCGATTGTTACAACAGAACTTGGAATATCTGCTGTATTTTTTTGAAATTTGAAGACTTGCATAAATAATTTAAGATACTGAAATTATATTATATTATTGATAATATTGTTTTGAGATGTCGCTTCAGAAAGCACTAAAGAAAAATAAAAATGAGGTTCTAAAACCTTAAGTGTTTGGTAAAAATATACAAGCCGTAATTACTCAGAACGACTGTAAACCAGGGTCTGTGCGGTCACATATTTTACATGTGGTACTTGATACAATTTCCCGGAAATGATATCTTCTGCAGCCTGACCGTCGGTCGTATGTATGCTGTCCGTCAATATTTCACATTCACGTCCTTCCGGAGTAATTCCGAGCAAAGGAGTTCCACGCCGGAATGATTTACGGGTCAGCAATATCAGATGCTCTTCTTTTACAGCCTCAACTACATATCCGGTCAATGTTTCACCATGATCCTTGAGGTGCGGATTTTTTATGCGCTCAATTGACAGGTCAGTCCTGTTTGCCCGAAAGAAGCCATGTGTAATTTTGGTGGGCCATTTTGATTTTAATACCTTGATTTTCTTTTTATCAAATGATTCAAGCAGTCCATCGATTTTCTTAATCCACGTGCCTGTAAATTTCAGATGCCGCAAATCCAGCCTTAAAACACTTAAGCCTGTATTCTCCAGTTCCGGAAGAAAATCTAAGAGAAATAAATCTCGATGATGAAACATAAAAGTACCGTGTTGATTTTCGATGGTCGGAAACATTCTTTGGGGTTGATCACTGGGGATCAAAGTATTTTCTATGCAATATGAGGTGTCATGTGAAAGACTATTTAAATTCAATAGTTTACGAGGTGTGTAAAACAATAGTATTCTGCCGGCAGCTAATATTTCACAGGGAACAGTCAAGATTTGACTATACTCCTTCAAGATGGATTTTGGCAACTCAGTGGAAAGAACCAAACGTTGCAGCTGCGGGCCAAAATATTTGATCCAGCGTTGAAGCCCTGTTAAATTATGGTTACCGGTTTCAACTATCAAATGGAGTGGAAGTTCCGGATGTTCCTGCCGGATCCATTCTGCAGCTCCAAGATCCTGGACGCGGATTGCGCAAAACTTTGCCAAAGGCAGGCGACTCAACAGCGAAAGACTGTGCTGGAATGTTTTCTCTGTGCTGAGTATGTCCCACTGTAATACAGGTGACATTTCGGCAACAAGAGCTGCATCGATAAGTGGAAGCAGGGACTTTGTGTCTAAGCTTCCCATTCGACTCAGTGATTTGTGCTCTAAAATTACTTCACGGATTGAAGTTTTTAGGATTTGTTTTAACTGCGAGAGACTTTCGAGGTAAGTACTAAACTGCATTATTCTTCCAGCCATGCACTACACTGGTCGACACTTAATCCTGTTGCGGAAATATCATGTTGGATTCCTTGCTGATGTAACACAAGTACACGGGTCGCTAATTCCAGCCCCAGCTCAAGTTGGTGTGTAACCATCAATACGGTACCACCCTGTTGATGAAATTTCTGAAGATAATCCTGAAACCAATGAAATGAGTGTTGATCAAGTCCAGTGTAAGGTTCATCGAGGATTAAAATTTTCGGTTGGTACAACATTAAACGACCTATCATTAAACGCTTTGTCATTCCGCTGCTAAAATTACGGACTGGCAGCCGGGCAACATGGGTCAGGTCGATTTGTTTTAAAATATTGTCAATTTTGATGTTCAGCTCGTTCACTCCATAAAGAGTTCCGAACAGACGCAAATTATCTACTGAACTGAGATCACCATACAACCTGTTTTCATGCGACAGGCTTCCAATTATATGAAGCCATTCCTGCAAGTGCTCTTTTCGATTTCTACCACGAAAAGAAATTGTTCCACGGGTGGGCTTCATCAGTGAACTGACAATATGAAGCAAAGTCGTTTTGCCTGCACCGTTATTTCCAATCAGCATCACGAATTCGCCTGCATCCAAAGAGAAACAAATGTTTTCAAGGATGGAACGAAAACCGAAGCGTTTACTGACTCGTTCAAGGCTTAAGAGAGCAGACATGCTGGGGAAAAAATATAAAGGATTTTATGCTATCTCTTGATTGGATGAGCTTCATCAAAAATAAGTTCCTTTTTCTCATTCCAAATCAGGATTCGAATAAAGGATCCAGGCTTAACTTTGGTGAATTTCCTTGAAATAACTCTATATCTCTTGATTTTATATGGAATGGAAGTTTGCCTGCGAAATCGGATTTTGTTTTTGAGATTTTTCTTAGAGGAAAGATGCATTCCAGTGCGGCCTCTTTGGATCTTTTTTGATTTATTAGTAAGGTTATAACTGACACTGACTCGAGTGCCTCTTGCAGTTATCTTTAATTTTTCTACAGTTATGTTTGGATCATCTATGATCAGGGGATTTCGTTTTTTTACCGCCTTAACAGGAGAAGAAGCTTTTTGTTTGATTTTTTTATTTTTTTGTTCAACTTTGTTTATTTCGGTTTGCAACTCCGAAATTTTTGTCTGAACATTTTCATTTTCAGTTTTTGACTCAGTTAATGATGCCTGTGTACTTAGAAGTTGCTGTTGTAAGGAACGAACCTTAAGCTGAAGGTTGTTGATCTGAATTTGACTAGATGTTTTTTCAAGTTGAAACTGCTGAACCACTTGTTCACGCTGATCAAGAATTGATTTAATTTCAGAAAGTTCTTTACCTTGTAGATCTATGAGGGACTCTTGCTGTTCTTTCAGCTTCATCTGCTTTGAAGACTGGGATAAAATCTGTTGTTCCCATTCACTGTCCTGTTGACTAGATTTCTTTAATTTTGAGATTAGACTGTTACTTCGAGTCTTTTCTTGATCGATTTGCAACTTAAACTGTTCTTGATTCTGAATGCCAGTATAATGTAGAAATGCAATTACACCGGACAATGCTGCAATAATTATAATCAAAAACCATAAAATATATTTAATATTGTTCAGGAGGAAGGCCAAAACGCGGTTTTCTCCAACAACAAAGAAGTTATGTTCCATTTTGCTAATCGAATGTATTAATTTGAAGGAATTTCAAGTTCGACTCTGAGACGGTAAATTTGTCCGCCAATGTTTTCTACTGTACCAGTTAATTCTAATTCAAGCAAGGTAGCCAACAAAAAATTCATTTCAAGGCCTGTTCGTCCGTAAATTGCGTCAATTTCCTCAACTCCGTCATTCAATGCTTTAAGAATTCTACTTTGTTTTTCACCCAAATCATCAGGATTTATCTTTTTGAATCCGGTCTCTCCTTCAGGAGAAAGAGGAAGATTGGTTGCAGTGGCAGAAATAAGTGATAATTCCTCCAAAATATCTTCTGCACTGCTGACCAGCTTAGCATGCTGACGCGCAATCAAACTGTTAGTACCTGAGCTTGCAGCGGAATCTACCCGCCCGGGGACAGCAAATACTTCCCTGTTCTGCTCAAGTGCAAATGCGGCCGTGATTTTTGCGCCGCTTTTTTTGCGGGCTTCAGTGACTACTATTCCCATGGACAAACCACTGATTACACGGTTCCGTATAGGAAAATTTCTGGCAAGTGGCTTTACGCCCAGTGGAAATTCGGAAACCAGTGCTCCATTCTTTAATATTTCTTCAGCCAGCTTTTTATTTTCTGGAGGATAAATATGTTGCAACCCACCTGCAAGTACGGAAATGGTTTTTAATCCAAATTCCAATGCAGTTTCGTGTGCCACTGTGTCGATACCTTTCGCAAGCCCGCTTACAATAATCATGTCCGGAACATATTGTGAGATTTCTTTAACGAGTCTACGCGTTTGTTGTTTTCCATATGCTGTGCAACCCCTGGAGCCGACGAAAGCAAGGCAGGGACTTTCTGCATGCTGTAATTCACCCTGCCAGTACAATACACTTGGTGGAGTGGATATTTGCTGTAGCCGCAAAGGATATCCGGATGAATCAGGACAAAAAAGCCGTACTCCGGGCGATTCTTCAATGATCCGCTTTTCTATGTTAAAACTATGAGATTGCGTAGCTTTTGAAATCAGGTCTGCTAATTTTGATGAGATTTGAAACTGCTCAATCAAGATTTCAGGTCTCGTTTTCAGCAGATCCTCTACACTGCCTATGTGCTCAATTAAATTCCGGATCTTTTTGTAGCCGATTCCGGAAATCAGGCTCAATGCCAGCCAAGACCATGCAGGATCAGATTTGTCAGGTTTAAGAACATTTTCCGTCATGGCGCTCCATTTTATGTGCGTTCGCTGAGTGCACGCTCAACTTCTCGTTGAGCATCTCGCTTTTTCATGGTTTGACGTTTATCATGCAGCTTTTTTCCACGTCCAAGGGCTATTTCCATTTTCATAATTCCTCCTTTGAGGTATATTTTCAGAGGTATTAATGTGAGACCTTGCTCTTTTACCTGCCCATAAAGGCGGCGAATTTCTGAGCGATGAAGTAGTAAGCGTCTTGGACGAAGCGGCTCATGATTGTGGCGGTTGCCAAAATCATATTGAGAAATATGTGCATTCAGTAAATATACCTGCAGGTTGTCATCAACACGGCAGTAACTTTCTGCCAGATTGATTTGACCGGCACGAACACTCTTCACCTCTGTACCCAGCAAGACAATGCCGACTTCCATAGTTTTTTGTATTTCATACTCGAACCTTGCCTTACGATTTTTTGCCAGAGTTTTGGAAGTCATGTCTGTGAAAGAAATTCTATAAAATTATCTTGTAATGAATGTGAATTATAACTGTCTTACCTTCAAGGAGCAAGATTGGACATATCCGGCAAATTTGATTTTACCCAGGTAATTGCATCATCTTCTGTCTGCAAGTCTCCGTTTAGCTGTTTTTCAAATGCCTCATTCAAAACTTCTCCCATTTCTGGTCCGGGTGACATTCCCATTGCCAAGAGGTGTCTCCCCATTAACAAAGGACGTGGTGCTTCATCACGAACATTCATCCGTTCTGCTTCAGCAAGCAGCCAGTCACCTGCATCAAAACTTTTACGTTCTTCATCAGTTAGAGTACGTCCCAAATAATCTGCCTTTGCCAACAAAACCAATTCAGGTATCCTGACACGTAAAGCAAGTCTCCTGATTGTACCGGAATTAATCCGCTCGCGCTCTTTAAAAAGCTGTATTGGACGGAGGTGTTCTTTGACCAAAATTGTAACTTGTTCAATTAAAACTCGATCATCTGTCAATCTGCGCAAAAACTGTTCTGTTGGGGCAACTCCCTCGACGTCGTGAGCAGGACTTCGCCAGCGTCCCTGCAAAAATTCAGTGGTCAGCGGCTTGCCAAAATCGTGACAAAGCGCCCCAAACATCAGCTCTAAGTCCAGTTTTACATTACCTTTTCTTAAGTCTGCTGCCTCGTCCAAAACAAGCAGAGTGTGTGTCCATACATCTCCTTCAGGATGCCATTTTGGATCTTGCGGGACTCCAATTAGTGCTTTCAGTTCTGGAAAATAAGCTAAAATGCCTAGAATATTGGCGGCCTCTAGACCAATTGAAGGTCGTTTTGCTATTAGCAGCAGTTTACGGAATTCTTCAAAAATCCGTTCCTTGGATAACTCTGCAAGGTCCAGTGTTTTGCATAATTGCACAGTTTCAGGCGCAATTTTAAATTCCAGACGTGCCGAAAACTGCATTGCTCTCAATACCCTCAAAGGATCCTCCGCAAATGCAGGTCCAACATGCCTTAATATTTTGTGCTTTATGTCTCCTAAACCATCAAATGGATCGAGCAATGTTTTGGTTAACAGATCATAACCGATACTGTTGACTGTAAAGTCACGGCGAGAAGCTGCTTCACGATAGCTCATTGTAGAATCAGGCGTTACCATAAATCCGCGATGTCCTTTTCCAGTCTTGCTCTCACGTCTGGGCAGACTAAAATCATATTCTGCACTTGAGGTTTTAAGTTTCAGCACACCAAAACTTTTTCCAACTGCATGAATATTTCCAAAATTCCGGAGTACGGATTCCAGTACTTCCGGACTAATTCCGAATATTTCCACATCAAAGTCTTTTAAACTTTTGCGGCCCATACAATGATCCCTCACCGCACCACCGACTAGAATACTGCGTCCTTCGGATTTGGCAATGGCATTTGCAATTTTTATTAGTTCAGGAGGAGTTGACAGGAGGGGCATTAAGTTTTTCAGGTTTAATAAATCATTTCGTCGTCAAACATATTTTGTTTCAAACAAGTCAATAATAATATTGTTCCGGAATGGTTTGGATTAGCTTAGCAGTTGAAGAATTGATTAGGTCCTAAAGACTTTTCTAAGCAATTTAGGTTAATAGTGTTTAAGTTGAACCGGATACTTATTATCAGCTGCGTTTCAATAGTTCATCAAAATATTCTATGGTTGGCTTCAGGCCTTCTTTGAGTTTTATTTCAGGTTCCCAGCCAAGTTTTTCTTTAGCCAGTGTGATGTCCGGTCGACGTCGCCACGGATCATCCGGTCTCGCTTCCACTTTCACAAGCTTGGAGCTGGAATTAGTCATTTTCAATACTGTTTCAGCCAACTCAATTATAGTAAACTCGCCAGGATTTCCTGTATTCACCGGTCCGGTAAAATTTTCTGTGTTCATCATTCGATACATTGCATCTACCAATTCTGTCACATAACAAAAACTGCGGCTTTGAAGTCCATCTCCATGGATGGTGATGGGTTCACCCTTGAGTGCTGCAACTATAAAATTGCTGACGACTCTGCCGTCCTCGGGATGCATTCTGGGACCGTATGTGTTGAAGATACGCACGATTTTTACATCAACTTGACTTTGCCTGTGATAGTCCATCATTAAAGTTTCTGCCACACGCTTTCCTTCATCATAGCAGCTTCGCAAACCAATCGGATTGACGTTACCAAAATAGCTCTCCAGTTGTGGATGTACCTGCGGGTCACCATAAACCTCTGAAGTTGAAGCCTGCAAAATACGGGCTTTTAATCGTTTTGCCAAACCCAGCATGTTGAGTGTACCCATGACATTAGTTTTTACAGTTTTTACAGGATTGTACTGATAATGAATTGGTGATGCAGGGCAGGCCAGGTTGAAAATCCAATCCACTTCTAAAAGAATAGGTTTCACAATATCGTGACGGATCAACTCAAAATTTGTCTCATCTGAAAGCTGACTGAGATTTTCTTTGCTCCCAGTAAAAAAATTGTCAATTGCAATAACCTCGTGTCCTTCATCAATCAGGCGGTCACAAAGAAATGACCCTACAAAACCGGCACCACCGGTAACTAGAACTTTTTTCATTTGAATAATCTCTGTGAATTGTGAAAAAGTACAAGTAACATTATATCCTGATATAATAGCAAGGTACAAGGAAGTCCGGAGTGTAAAGGACTAATAATCCAAAATTTCGGCATGAGTCAGATTTGTTGTAGGTAGAATTCGTTCAACCAGAGATTAAGAAAACTTTACATGCAATCTGAAATAGCATTGCGACTTTTTTAGAGTCAGATTATTATTTGCTGATAGAATCCTGCTTATAAACGTAGAATTAATTACTGAAAAAAGCGGTATCAGGATGTCGCTTGAATAACATGTTGTATAACCAAGCGTTGAACGGGAATTTACGAAAATGTTAATCGAGTAAATCCCTGAAAACTTTGCTGAGAAATTTCATTATCGAAGGAGGAATTATGTTGACTGAAGAAAGACAAAAAGATTTAGAAACCGCAATTCAGCAAATTGAACGCCAGTTTGGAAAAGGTTCTATCATGAAAATGGACGGCTCGACTGTGGGGCAATACCCTGCAGTGAGTGCCGGTAATTTGGCGTTGGACATTGCACTGGGCATAGGAGGTTTACCTCGAGGACGGATAGTTGAAATTTATGGTCCGGAAGCATCTGGTAAAACAACTTTAGCCTTGTGTGCGATTGCGGAGGTTCAAAAAATAGGTGGAACAGCTGTTTTCATAGACGCCGAACATGCGTTTGACAGAAACAATGCTAAAACTCTGGGTGTTCAGGTGGAAGATTTACTACTGGCCCAACCAGACTATGGCGAGCAGGGTCTTGAAATTGCGGAGCAGCTTGTGCGCGTCGGCAAAGTTGATATGGTTGTTATAGATTCTGTCGCTGCCTTGGTACCAAAAAATGAGCTGGAAGGAGATATGGGTGATTCTCATATGGGGTTGCACGCACGTTTGATGTCACAGGCACTTCGCAAATTATCCGGTGTAATATCCAAATCAAATACTATTTTCATTTTTATAAATCAGCTTCGTTCAAAAATTGGAGTGGTTTTTGGAAATCCGGAAACAACGACTGGTGGAAATGCCCTCAAATTTTATTCCACTGTACGCCTGGATGTCCGGCGGGCCAGCCAGATTAAGAGCGGAGATGAAGTAAAGGGGCACAGGATGAAAATCAAGGTGGCAAAAAATAAATTGGCGCCGCCGTTTCGTATTGCAGAAGTTGATTTGATCTATGGAGTTGGAATATCCAAAATGGGAGTTTTAATCGATTTAGCTGTGAATGATGAAATTGTGCAAAAGAGCGGAACATGGTTTTCTTTCGAGAAAGACAGATTGGGACAGGGACGCGAAAACTCGATCAAGTTTTTAGAAGAAAATCCTGAAATTGCAGATACCATCAATCTCAAAGTAAGGGAAATTCACAATCTTGATTTTTCAGACACAAGCGAAGAAACGCAGGAAACTGCTGAAGATGAATGAGTACTTGCGACTCTCTGCCGGATCAATCGAAACGCCCACAAAAAAGTGCAGAGGACTTTCTTAATGGAAGTATTGGGCTTTTTTCTGCGGAAGAAGCTCTTTCAGATGGCATTATTCTGGTTGATGTACGTACGGCAGAGGAATTTGCCAAAGGGAGTATTCCTGAAGCTCTGAGCCGTCCATTGTTTGATAACATGGAGCGTGCAGAAATTGGAACAATATACAAACAGATTGGCAGGGATGCAGCAGTTGACAAAGGTTTAAAGATTATTGAACCGAGACTGCAGCAATTCTTAAAGTCGCTTTTAGATTTAAAATCCCATCAACTAGTCATATATTGTGCCCGCGGCGGAATGAGATCTGCTTCGGTTGTCAGGCTGTTACAGAGTCACGGGTTCCGGGCTGCACAAATGCAGGGTGGATATAAGAGGTTTCGGCAATATGTGCTGCAACAACTTGAAAGCCCAATGCCGCCTTTAATTGTCCTGCATGGTCAGACGGGTGTGGGAAAAACCTTGCTCCTGAATAAACTGCCGGATCATATAGATTTGGAAGGTCTGGCAGGGCATCGAAGTTCTTTATTTGGTGCCATAAATAAAACTCCTCGGTCACAGAAAAACTTTGAAGGACTCCTTGTTCAAAAATTGAGAACACTTCCAGAGGCTCAACCTCTGTTTGTGGAAGGAGAGAGCCGTAAAGTGGGGCAGGTATTTCTTCCATATTCCCTCGCGAATGCGATGAAATCCGGGATGCTGGTGCTGTTGAGTGCATCTATGAATACCAGGATCAGCCGTATAGTTGAGGAGTATCAAATTTGTGATGAACAGACTTTTCGACAAGTTGATTCAATTTTAATTACATTACGTGTGTCACTTGGAAAGCTTAAAGTGGATCAATTACGCCTGTGGCTCAAAAAAGAAGAAATTGAAAAGATAGTGCACATGCTTTTGGTAGATTATTATGATCCTCTCTACATGCATTCAATGAGTTCATACCAATATGTACTAGAGTTGTCTGCAGAAGACTTGAATCTGGCTGCGGTTGAATTAATTCATTTTCGAGATGAAGTGATCAAAAGTCATTAATTATTTAATATGTTTTTAGCGGCACGATCCATCAAATTAACTTTTCTAAAAAAATCCTGAAATGAGAAGATCAAATTCATTATTTTACCTGATATTTACCATAATATTGGTTTTTCAGGTTGCGAGTGGATTTGCAGAAAGTCGGGAAAATGTTGCTACAGTAAAGACACATTCCGGCTCATTCCCACTACCCATCCCAACACTTCGGTTACCAAGCCATCCGGTAACTCCGTTGGTTACAGTTCCTGATGCAGTCTTTCCGGAGCTTCCTGACTGGCATTACTCTCGTTTTATTCCAGAAGATCCAAGCTGGCTTGACAGTGCGGGCAAATTTTACAAAGAAGGTCTTATCTATTTGTTTCGTGGAGACTTGAATGTTGCTTTTAAGAGGTTTCAGTCAGTAACAGATAATTATCCGGAAACGCCATGGTTCGCTCCGTCTTTGTTTTGGCAGGCTCAAATTTTATCAAAACGGAAGGAATATGTTCCAGCAGGAAAAATACTGACTGTATTCCTTGACTCTCTCAAACAGGGTAAAAGTTCAGAACGATATATTGATTTTCAAAATTTCAGCCGCTACACATTGGCCTGGCTGGCCCTGAAGCAAAAAAAATACAATGAAGCACTGGAAATAATTGAGAAAAATAAAGAGGTGATCAGCGTTAAAAAAATACGTATTCAGCTTCTTTTTTTGAAGTACCTGATACATGTTCAGTTGAAGCAGAGTGATTTAATATTTGAAGTAATTGATGATTTGATCCAATTGTTTCCATATGATTTTGAACATGTAGTGCGTCTGGCTGAATTTTATTTTGTTGAAAACCGCTGGCAGGAATTAGCGGATTTAGTTGAAGCAAAAGCTCGGGAGCAGGTATTTTACAATGATCCTCGAATGGAACACTTCTTGTGGCTGGGCGTGGCTGCAGAAATGCGTTTGAAACACTGGAATAAAGCCAAAAAACGGTTACAGTCTCTTGAGAAGTTTGGTGTCCGCAGTCCTGACAAACTTGCTTTGGCCTATTTAAGGCTTAATCTTTATACAAATCAAACTGAAAGTTCCTGGAGGAATTGGTTTAAAATACAGGATGATATTGTCCGGGAAAAAGCATTGCGAGAATTAATTCACCATGCAGTTAAAACTGAAGAGTTTCTCTTTTTGATTAAGAAACAGCCGGATTTGAAGTCGGTCACTCAATATTGGCGTGAGTGGCAGGGGGAATTAGAACTAATATATGCTTATCTTTATTTGCGCCAAGGGCAGATAAAAAAAGCAAAGCAATTTTTGCTGTGGGCACAAAATAATTTGAAGCAGGAGTCAAATCAGGTGCCTTTGATTGTTAAGGAGGAAAGTCTTTACCTGGGTACTGTGATAGAACTGCTGCTAAAAGACCATCAGAAAGCGTTGCAGTATTTGAAACAACTGTTGGCAGAGTATGCAGGCTCAGAACGTCAGTCGGATTACTATTTTTGGTACGGGGTTTTATTGTATGAACTGGAAAAGAGTTACTTGCAGACAATCATGGCAATGCGACAGGTTGATCGGGAAGGTGAGCGGGATGATGATCGCTTGTTTTTACTCGGCAAGGTAAATCATGATCAGCAGAAATGGAGAGCGGTAATCTCGGCTTTTGCTAAATTACAGAAGCTGCATCCAGGTTCCCAATTCCTTGAAGAAGGGCTTTATCTGCAGGCTCAGGCTTTTTTTGAACTAAAGCAGTACAATTCAGGTCTGGAAATATTAAATGAACTGCAAAACACTTTTGGTCAATTGAAAAAACCTGTAAGAGCGGTTCATTTACGGGTGCAGATTCTTGTGGCAATGCAAAGATATGAGCAAGCTGATGATGTTCTTCAGCGTATGATTGAGGAGAATTCAGACTTTTCACTGATAAAATTGAGGGTTGAAGTATTGAAGTACATCAAAGACCCCAGACGGATACTGAGTGTGACAGGTGTCGGACTGGAGCTTTCAACCAACAAAGATCAGGGCTTCCTTTACTTTCATCGGGCAAATGCTCTTTTTGATACGAAGAAATATGAAGAAGCAAACACATATTACACTTTGGCATTAAAAAATCCTCCAAAAGACACTAGAAGAGTTATCAATTACCGGATCTTGAAAATTCAGTATGAATTGGGGCGCATTCCAGAATTACTGCAAGGTGCAGATCTGTTTTTGAAAGTGAGTCGGGACGATTTTTACAGTTATGAAATTCTGCATATGCTCAGCAATTATTTTCTGGAAAAGAAACAAAGAGAAAAGGCCTTCTCTTATTTAAAGCAGCTTGTAGCCAACTATAAAAAATCAGTACGTAAAGTAGAACTTGCTCCTGAAAAGAGATTGGAGCAGATTGTTCTAATTGGTCAACTTTATAACGAATTGACTAACTATGAGTTGGCTGAACGCTGGCTGAATCAGGCATTAAAATCGATGGAAACAGTTGAAGAAGGACGAAAAAAATGGCAACTGCATATTTTCAAAGAAAAAGGGTTTGCTCTTTATAAATTAGGCAAACATCGTCAAGCTCTGGCTGCCAGTCTGAAAGTTCTTTATCTGGACCGTAGTTTGTCTAATCAGCAAAGATACGATCTCAATTTGCGAATTGCATCAAGTTATGTGCAACTAAAACGCACTAAAGAAGCGAGGTCGATTTACCTGAAAATGCAAAAAAGATTTAAAGATACAGTCCGTCAAAAAGAAATTGAAAAACTTCTGAGGAGCTTGATGAATCAATAATGATATGCTCCAATGGTTCCAACCAGGATGTCAGAATTTTCATGAGGAAACGAACTATAATGACATCCATATGGGGGTTATATTTTTTCTGTTCAAAATGTTTCACGTGAAACAATAATGTTATGGATTTTAAAATCATTGCCATTGATGGTCCTACCGGTGTTGGGAAAAGTACAATTGCCCGTCAACTTGCGGAAAAACTTTGCTGTTTGTATGTTGATACCGGAGCAATGTTTCGCTGCCTTGCTTTGTGCTGGGGGAAGAATGGTTGTCCGGAAAGTGATGACTCACTGCAAGAGTTGGGTGATCAGACCAGGATAGTATTTAAACATAAAAATGTAATTTGCAATGGTAAAGATGTAACTGATGAAATTCGGACAGAATTGATTTCCAGTCTTGCTTCAAAAATCAGTAGTTTTTCCTCAATCCGGGAAGTGATGAAAAAACAACAGCGCACATTAGTTGAAGAAGTTAGAAAGTCAGAAAGTTACCTGGGCGCCGTATTGGAAGGTCGAGATATAGGCACAGTTGTTTTTCCAGATGCGGAATTTAAGTTTTATGTCGATGCCTCTCCGGAGATACGTGCAAAACGTCGGATGCTGCAACTGCAGGAACGTGGTGAAAATGCTAATTTTGAAAAAATATTAACAGCTCTTCGTAAACGGGATTTCCAAGATCAAAACCGTAAAGTTGCTCCACTGAGACCTGCGGAGGATGCATTAATTGTGGATACAGGGAATCTGAGTGCAGACCAGGTATTAGAGCATTTAGTTGTCTGTATTGGAGAAGAGAAAAATGTCAGCTAGTCTGGTGTTCAATCCTTAAAAAACCAAAGAATTTATTTACAAAGGTGATGTCATGAAAGCAGTTATTCTTGCGGCTAATCGAAGTAACAGATTGAGTCCGTTCATTGAAACCCGCTGTAAGCCCATGATTCGAATTGCGGGGCAATATATTCTTGAAAATACGATTTGTTTCCTCAAGGAAGCAGGGATTAACGACATTGTGCTTGTAGTCAATCATCAGCAGGACCTTGTCCGCAGGTATTTTGGCAGTGGCAAAATACTTGGAGTGAAACTAGAGTATGTTGTTCAGGATGAACTTCAGGGAATTGGTCAGGCCTTGAGTCTTTGCCAGTCGTCATTGGAGAATAAACCATTTTTGCTTGTTTATGGTGACGTAATGACTGATTACAACCCCTTTTTATCCATCCTGCAAACTTACTCTGAGATGGACAGGGAAGTTGCCTTGATTGCTTTACCGGAGTCTTCAAAAGAGTTTGGCAATGTCTATCTGGATCATGAAATGAAAATCAGCCGTTTGGTTGAAAAACCAAAGGCAAATCAGGCAAATTATGTTTTTGCAGGAATGTTTGTTTTGTTTCCGAAAATATTTTCTTTGTTGGATGAACATCAGAATGATATTTCCCAATGTTATGGGCAAATGATTGAAACCAGCGGGCTACAGGCTTGTTTGTGGGAAAAAGGATGGATTGATATGATTCATCCCTGGCATATTTTGGAAGCAAATCGGATGTTGATGAGTTCATGGGAAACTGCTGAAATTGATTCTACCGCAAGATTGCTGGGACAAGTGCATCTCGAAGGGTCTGTCCGGATTGGGCCGAATGTTACTGTCGAATCCGGAACCATACTTAAGGGTCCTTGTTATATAGGTTCCAATTCATATGTTGGGAATAATTCCCTCATACGTAATTACAGCGCGATTGGTCCGGACTCAATTGTAGGCTATGGATCTGAATTGAAAAATTGCGTGTTGTTTGGAAACAATGACGTAGGCCGTCTTTCATTCGTCGGGGACAGCGTTCTGGGAGAAAACGTCAAATCTGGTTCCGGACTGACGACGGTCAATCACACAGTCGATTATAGTCTAATAACCTGCAAGTCTAACTCAGACTCAATAGAAACCGGCCTGACAAAGCTTGGAGCATTCATTGGTGATAATGTATCCATTGGAGCCCGTCATACTCTTGGGCCGGGTACAATTGTGGAGTCAGGAAAAATCGTTACTGATAACATTACTCTCTAAATCAAGCTCTTAAAACTTAAAACCCGGTAAGGCAAAAAATGTGTGGCATCAGCGGCATTGTCCATTCTGAAAACATTGGCAGAAATTTATTTAATTCAATTCGCAACTTGGAATATCGTGGATACGATTCTTGCGGAATGGCTTTGTTGCGACAAGGAGCACTTGATTTGCGAAAAAATGTTGGGGGAATTGATGAAGTCAACTCATTGGAAAAATTGGATCAAATGCAGGGGAACATCGGAATTGCTCATACGCGTTGGGCAACACACGGAGGAGTAACTCAGGAAAATGCCCATCCCCACCTTTCTCCAAACAAGCAGTTTGTAATTGTACACAACGGTATTATTTCAAATTACCAGGAATTGCGGGAGCGGATGCTTAGTCAAGGAGTTGTTTTTGAGTCATTGACGGATACAGAAGTTTTCGTCAACTTGTTGGAGGAATCATACTCAAACAGCAAAGATATAGAACAAACATTTTTAGCAGCACTTGATCAAATCGAAGGTTCATTTTCTATAGTCATGCTGTCAGCGCATGACCCGGAACACTTGTATTGTGTAAAAAAAGAGTCACCTCTTTTACTGGGACTGGGAGAGGGTTGTAATTATGTCGGTTCAGATCTCAATGCTTTTTTGGAATACACCAGGAAGGCGGTAGTTCTGGATGATGGAGAATATGTTGTTTTAGGCCGGAATGATTATAAAATACGTAAATTAAAAACTCGTGAACATGTCGAAAAAAATGTTTTACACATTGATTGGGATGTGGAAACGAGTAAAAAGGGTGGATATTCCCATTACATGCTCAAGGAAATATTCGATGAACCGCAGACAATACGGCAGGCATTGAAAATTCCGCATGAACAAATTTCAGAATTGGCCTTGATGTTTAAGGAAGCTACACGTGCCTACCTGATGGGTGTGGGGACAACTTATTATGTGGCGAACATCAGTCAGTATTATTTTTCAACTTTGGCAAATCGATACTACCCGGCGTTGAGTTCTGACGAGTTTTCTGTAGTAAGTGTTGAATCCGGAGATATGGTGCTGGCACTTTCCCAATCCGGAGAAACCTATGATACAAAATCATCGTTGGAGTATGCGAAGCTTCATGGTGCGCAAACCGTGGCGGTTGTAAATGTGATGGGGTCGGCTATCAGTATGATGGTAGATAAGGTTATTATGCAGGGTTCCGGTCCGGAAATATGTGTTGTTTCAACAAAAGCAGCTTTGGCTCAAACCTTCATTATGCTGAGAATAGCCTTGGAACTGGGGCGGCTGCGGAAACATATTTCACAGGATGTTTATCAAAAACATCAGCGGGAGTTGGAGATATTTCCGCAAATGGTTGACCAAATACTCAATGAACAATCCGGATTCGTACGCAACATAGCAAGGACTACAAGTCATGTAGAGCATTGGTTATTTCTCGGCTGCGGAATTTATTATCCTGTGGCCATGGAGTCTGCTTTGAAAATGAAAGAAATTACTTATCAACATGCAGAAGGAATGCCTGCCGGATTTCTTAAACACGGGACTCTGTCGATGGTTGAACCGGCTTTACATTCGCTGTTTTTTGTACCGCTTCCGGAACAAAAAGATTTACATGACCGTACTCTTATTGCTATGGAACAAGTTAAATCTCGTGGAGGTACTGTGATTGGAATCATGTTTCAGGGTGACAAACACGCCCAGTCAGTAACCGATCAAGCAGTACTGTTGCCTCAGATGAGTGCTATATGCGCTCCAATGGCACAAATGATTATGGCACAGATGTTTGCATACTATGCTGCTTTGGACTTGGGACGTAATATTGACAAGCCCAGAAATTTGGCTAAATCTGTAACAGTCGGTTAATCGGCTTTCCTCAGCTATCTTTTTTAATGTTTGCTAATTAGAATGAAGATAGTATCCTCCCTTTTAATAAGTTCTCTTTTTCCTGCAAACAAATGACGATTGAGCGTATACAAGGAACGGATGGTATTCGCGGCATTGTCCGCCTGGCAGAGGATTGTTCCGGTTCGGATCCAATTTCTGTTTTTCTACATGAAGCTGTACTGACTGAAGAGTTTTTTGAGTTGTATACCTACGCTTATTGTCAGGAACTGCTTGAAGCTGATTTTGCGTCTGCAAATGATCTTGCTGTAATTGGATGGGATCCGAGAGATATGAGCGGCAGTTTCAATCACTCGGCTATCCGAGGAATCAGGAAGGCAGGTCTTACTGCGGTAGTTGTAGATATTCTACCTACTCCAGCCATTTCTCTTTACCAGCTACACGTTGGTGCTGCTTGTGCTTTTGTACTTACAGCATCTCATAATCCTGCAGACCAGAATGGGATCAAAATTTTTATTGGGCATTCAAATCTGAAATTATTTCCGGAAGATGACAAGCGTTTGACGCAACGTTGCCTGAGTTTAAATTTTGAAAACCTTCGATCCGCTCCTTTAATTGGAGAATTGCGCAATGATCATGCAGCTGCCCGGAAGTTATTTATAGAATTTATGGCAGATCCGCAAAATCATTGGTTAAACGAAGATTCATTAGCAGGTGCTAAAATAATCGTTGATGCAGCAAATGGTGCTTTTTCACCCTTAATTGAGGATTTGCTGAACTATGAGTCAGCTGATTATATTTTTACTAACTGTGACCCTGCCCAGGGAATTAACGTTCGTTCCGGTGTAGCAGATCTTGAAGGTGTATCTTCTATTTCTGCGGATGAGATCGAAAATGGTTTGTTTTCTGGATATGAAACTTTAGAGAAGATGCTGGCGAGTGGCCGTGAACAAAAGGAAAAGCTACTCAATAACTCAGGCCAGGTGCTGGGTTTTGTTTTTGATGGTGACGGTGATCGTTGTTTTTTACTGTGCTATGATCCGTTTCAAGATTGTGTGTTGGTAGTTGGTGGCGACACGCAAGCCTTTTTTCAGGCTAAATTGCTGCAGCAAAACTACAGTTGGAATCAAGTACCACTGTTTGTGAATACTGTCGAAAGTGATCTGGAAGCTGGACGGGCAGTACAACAGATTGGTTTTGAAACAATGCAGTGTGCAGTTGGTGACAAGTGGATTTTGTGGCAGTCATGTTTTTATGACTGGCAGGCAAAACTGGAATATTATCTAAACAAAATTGCTGCATCTCAATTCAGGATTTTGCAGGAGCAAGTTAGAACAAGGCTGGAGCAGATGGTTCAAAGTACTAAATTTGACGCTTTGTTTGCAACCAAGAATTTTATGTCTCTTGAAAAGTGGGTTAGTAATAATATTGGGGATGAACTGGTGAATAGCGCGTACGCCCACGTATGCCAGCAGCAGAATAATATTTTTGCAATCGGCAGTGAAGAGTCCGGACATGTCATTACTTTAGCTAAAATGAACTCCGGTCACGTAACCCGCCCGGTATTTATCGGCAATGGATTGAAATGCGCCCTGAATAGTCTGGCGGCAATTCAGGTTTTACGTACCGTAAAAAATACTCCTGAATTCTTTGAATGGCTGAAATGCCCCTTTCCTTCTGGATTTCAAAAAAGTCTTCCGGTTTATTATGTTGACAAATCCTTGCTGGATGAAGGATCTGTGCTACGTACTGAACTGGAGGAATTGTTACTGGTAAACTTAAACTGGCCGGAAATGGAAGTTGAAATTGTGAAACGCCAGGAGGAACCAGAAATGCTGCTGCTGAATGTTTTAGAAAATGGACTTCCAGCAGCGGCTGTATTTGTCCGGAATTCCGGAACTGAGGATAAAATGGCGCTTTATCTCCGGGGAAGCAAGGAACTCAAAGTACACCTGGAAAGTCTTGCGGATAAAATTTATCCCTTTTTGTTGTTGTCGTTTAAAAATAAAAATAGTCCTATGGCACAGGCCGAACAATTGGTTTTGCTCCGCTTGAAAGATGGAGCAAAACAGGTAATCGATTTGAGCTTTGAACAATTTGCTAAGATCTCCCTGAATCGACTGCTTCACGAAATGAGCTCACGTCAGCAGCTGATTAAGCAGGAAGGGGACACTTGGTCCATCACGGAAACGGGAAGGATTTGCCTGACTAATTCTGAACGTTCAGAATGATTATCTTTAATCAAGGATTTTTCTGAACGTTCAGAAAACACATGTCATCTAAATAGTTTAATTATTTTCTCCAAAAAGAAGAGAGGATTCTTCAATTGACTTAGGGGGTGTCGTAAGGATGATTTCGACACGCCGGTTTATCTTACGGGCTATTTTTAGGGCACTGCCTGACAGGGGAGAACCAGTTGAGTCGGAGTAACTTACTTTGGGACGCGTGTCGGCATAGCCGACAATTGAGATTGAGTTTTCCGGATATTTGATACGGTTAATTAGCATACTTGCAATGATAGTTGCCCGTGCGGAACTGAGCGCCCAGTTACTGGGAAACTTTTTGCTGCGCATCGGCACATTGTCCGTGTGACCTTCCACAGTCAACAAATCGGATTTATGTTCCGGTATTTTAAGGATTTGGAAAAAAAGAGGAGAGAGGGCTTCGTAAGCCCCTTTCTTAAGAACTGCGCCTCCGGAACGAAAGAGGAAATCCTGCGGTAATGAAACGATGCAGCTGAGTTTGGTTGAGCGGAGTTCGTACTTAATGAACTGGGCTCTATTGTCGCTAAGAAACTGTTCAAGGCCTCCGCAATTTTTAGGTTGAGTGGAAAGAGCGTTCAGCAAAACGAAAAAGCAGAATAGCAAGGTCATTAAATCTGCAAATGTCGTAATCCACCCGCCCTCTGAACTGGCACTTCGACTCATGTTACAACCCCAACCCTTGCCCCATTGCAGCCTGTTCCTCCTTAATTACTTTCTTACGCAGCTTGGGGGGAAGATATATTACTAGATCCTTGGCAGCAGTTTCAGGAAGCTCCCTGCGTTTCAGGTAAAGCAGACCTTCCCTGATCATTTCCATCAACAGGACCTGCGTCTCTTTGAGTTGAAAACGCTTGGAAGCGATTGGCAAAAAGATCAGCTGCGAAAGCAAGACACCATAGAGTGTAGTTATCATCGCAACTGCCATGCCTCCCATCAACCCCGCTATGTCAGCGCCACCTTCTCCGCCAACACTGCCCAGCATCATAATCAGACCGACAACTGTACCAATCATGCCAAAAGCCGGTGCGGCACGACCCATAAATTCCAGCATGTCTATTTCTTCAAAAGAACGATAGTTGTACATCTCAATTTCAGAACGCACAATTTCCTCAATCATTTCTTCTGTCACCATATCGACTGCAATAAAATCCTGCAGCCAGTTTTGCAGGTCTGTGTTTTTTACCGCGCTGATTTCCTCATCAGTTATTAATTCTTTATTAGCCCGTTTTTCACAGAGGCTGATCACAGTATGATAAACTTCAAGAAAATCCTTGTCGGATTTTCCTTTTAAAAAAGCTTTGGCGATGAAAACAACTGCACGCATAGCATCACCAAAACGAAAGGCAATCAGAGTTGCAGCATAGGAACCTCCAAGTACAATAAGCAAAGATTTTAAATCGGCGAACCGTGAAACAGAACCGAGCCATGATTCCTGAAACATTTTAAAACTTGCTTTAAAAGCACGAATATCTTCAATAGGTGCCTGGGAGACTTTCAGCGCCTCCAGGCCCAGCTCAAATTCTCTGAATTGGTACATATAATAATTCGAAAGGTGATCCGGCCAAACAATACCGAAAATAACCAGAGATGCTCCTATCAACATTCCCAAAAGGGTTCCTATTTTGTCTAACATGAGATCCTTAAATAAGTACTTATTTTGTCAATATTATAAATAATAACAGTATATTACAAATTTTATCAAGAAAAACCAATAATTACCCTATAGCCAAACCAAGTATGACCAAAAAATTAATAGTAATAAGCTTAAAACCTGATAGGCTAAAGACAAACAGAGCAAATACACACGTAATAGGATTCTTGTTTCTTCTGTGCATTCTGTAACAAAAACGTAAGAATTACAACTCATTTTCGTTAAATTGAATGAAATGAAGAGTTTATCTAAAGTGCACAAAGGACAACACAGCACCGGTTAAAAATGGCGGAACACGAGCACTTTTTTCAGATACTACAAAACAAACTTGGCACTTCCTTAAGGATGCACCCTTGGACAGCGGCCCAACTGAACTCAAGCAATATCAGATTGTTGAGTCGGAAAAATCTTGGTGAAAAACTATTGGATCGAATTTTGCCACTTTTGGCAGTGAGTGAAGAATTGACAAGATTTGCGGGGCTGCAACCGCTTTACGATGGTATTAATCATCTTGATCCTGTTTATTGCCGTAAAGATGAGGTTTTGCGGATGCTGGAGAAATGCACGGGACTTAATGATTCACAGCAGGAACAACTGACCGGTGCCGTTATGGTGTTTATGGATATTGTGAAGAAAACGGACCTGAATCCAATGCAATTGAAATCAACTAATACGTTGAGTTTGTGGTGGAAAATATATCCGGAACTCAAACCATGGAACGCACTGAAGTGGCTCTGGCAGGAAGGAATAGCAGTCCCTCATAGTCAAAGTGGTTATCGCGCATGGCGGCGATTTTCACATGGATCTAATTCAGAATCAGCAAATAATGCCAGCCTACATCCAAAAAAATGGTTGGAAATATGCGAGGAGCAAAACGTTTTTGAAACTGCCTTTGAAGCAGATCGTCTGTCTGCAGCATTTTCCGGTGAAGGGAGTCATGGCGGTTTGGCAGGTGTTTGCGGTAATTTACCAGATTGCGATAATTGTAAGCTGAGTTTAGAATGCCATTGGTATGCAGCTGAGGGGAACGCAGAAAAAATGGGAATTGAAGAAAAAATACAGAGAAACAAAATTTCAACTGCAGATATTTCGGAATTAATGAAATGGCTGCTGAGTTCAAATCCGGAAGAAGCAAAAGCATTGCAAAATTCACTTAATGCGGAGGCACCGCTCAAAGATTGGAGCCGCAAACGTTTACGGGAACTGGAAAATCAGCAGCCTCTCGATTCAAATCTGATTTTGCGCCTGAAGGCTCTGCGGGAAATGTGCAGAAATTATGGAATTGAAAAGCTGAAGCCGCAGGATCAGTTTAATTCCAGCCGTGAAATTTTTAATCATTTTCATCAACAGTTGGAGCGTAAAAAACAGGAACAATTTATAATTGTTTTACTGGATAATAAACACCGGTATTTGGCGGAAGAAGATGTTACCAAAGGTATTTTAAATAAAAGCCTGGTGCATCCAAGAGAAGTTTTTGCTTCGGCTATTGAACATCGTGCTGCAGCTTTGATATGCGTTCATAACCATCCATCTGGAGATCCGGAACCTTCACAAGAGGATTTAAGCATAACGAAACGTCTAGTAGAGGTCGGGAAACTGGTAGGAATACCTGTGCTCGATCATGTGATTGTGGGTGGTGAAAACTATACCAGTTTTGCTGATAAGGGTTTGCTTTGAAAAAAATTAAGGATCATTATTTTCACAAGGCAAAGCAAAACGGTTATGTTGCCCGTTCTGCCTATAAACTGGAAGAAATAGATAAAAAACACAGGATTATCCGTAAAGGTAATTTGGTGTTGGACCTAGGGTGCAGTCCAGGTTCATGGCTTCAGTACGCGAGCAGAAAAGTAGGTGAAGAGGGAGAGGTTCTCGGTGTGGATTTACAGCCAGTGAACCATTCTCTGCCTGCACATGTGAAAGTACTTCAAGCAGATATTTTTGAACTGACGGCAAAGGATCTGGAAATGAGTGGTGGGATGGTTGACGTTATTCTGAGCGATATGGCGCCAAAAACTACCGGAATTCGTGCTACTGATGCCCAGCGATCTTATGTACTGAACCAGCAGGTTTTGCTGCTGGCAGAGGAATTGTTGAGACCACAGGGAATGCTGCTGGTGAAAGCTTTTCAAGGTGCATCTCTGGGTGAATTGCGTAATGCTTTTAGAAACTCATTTGCTAAGGTGAAATTATGTAAACCGAAAAGTTCTAGAGCCGAAAGTGTGGAGATTTTTTTACTGGGAATGGGTAAAAAACAAAATAACTAAAAAAAACCTGTAATATTGTTAAAGATTTATTGATTATTGCCGATTAAAGACACGAGAGTTTTCTACTGATTAAGTCTTGAGCATGCATGTTGAAACAACAGCTCAAGCATAGTTTTTTACCTGAACTTAAAGTTTTTCTGCAGCAATGAAAATTAGACAAAACCCATCTTCATTAAACACTTTGAGACACGCCTCAAATCACTTCAACAAGGTGAAGGGCGGCATAGAGCGCCTTAGTTCCGGAGTAAAGATTAACAGAGGTGCCGATGGTCCAGCCTCTCTGATTTCTTCAGAAAGATTACGAGGACATATTGTGGGACTCCAGCAGGTATATAACAACGCTTCTTCCTCAGTATCAATGCTGCAAACAGCAGAAGGCGCATTAAATGAAGTAAGTGATCTGCTGATAAAAATAAAACAGCTGACTGTACACGCTCAGAACGAAGCAATAAACAGCCCTGACATGTTGTCTGCAGATCAACAGGAAATTGATAACCTGCTGAGTTCTATTGATAGAATTTCGGGAAATACTGAATTTGGCGGTAAGAGACTGCTTGACGGCAGTATGAGTGTTAACGGTACAGCTGTAGGGAATTACCTGCGGTTTGTCTCAGCTGAGGCTACAGCTTCAACCTCCCCTGAACAAGGCTGGAAAGTTGATATTCAGCAAGTTGCAACTAGAGCCAAAAAAACAGGATCGATTGCAATCAATATCAACAATATTCGTAATGGACTTCAAATCGTTCTGAATGAAGGTGGCAGAAATTTGACCTTAAACACAAAGGACGGTCGGTTGGGACAAGAGATTGAGCAATTGACAAAAAATGCTGATCAGGATCGATTACTGTTTCCTCAAGCAGAAATTTCATCACAAATTCGTGAACTTATCATTTTTGCATTGAGTCAGGCAGCTGAAGAGAATGGTTTAGATCTTTATATAGCTGAGACACCAGACAATAAATTACTTGTTCGACACAACAAATTTGGTGACTCTGCCTCATTTTCAGTTACAAGCTCAGTTGCAGGAATACTTTCTGATGATGCTAATATAGCCCAGAAGTCTGAAAGCGGTATAAATATAGAAGGAACAATCAACGATGAAGTGACTTTGGGAGAAGGTCAGCTGCTGACTACTTTGGAAGGGATGGAAGCTGAAGGAATAACGATCAAGTATGATAGAGAGATTGGACTCATAAATACTCCAATTTTGAATGAGTCAGGTGAACTGATCGGAACAGAGCTGATTGAGGAGAAAAATGAGGATATTGTTGGTGGTCCAAATAATCAGAAAATAGAAGGCTACGTACATGTTTCCCAAATGTCGAAAGAATTCCAGGTTGGTCTAGATAAAAAATCTAATCCCACATTTTCATTTGCAAACGTCCGCACCAGTCTTATGGGTAACGGCATTCATAACAAGAGCGGATTTTCTAGCCTTGCTGAGATTGACGTAACTTCGTCACAGGGTGCTCAAGACGCTTCAATTATTGTAGACCGGGTAATTGAAGAAATCTCTGTCCAGCGTGGTAAGTTGGGTTCATTTCAAAAAAATGCCTTGGAAAGCAACATGAACAGTCTTAAGATTGCAGAAGAAAATATCACACAGGCAGAATCGACTCTCCGGGACTCAGATATGGCCGCAGAAATGTCGAACCTCACTAAAGATCAAATTATGCTGCAGGCCAGTACTGCAATGATAGCTCAGGCTAATCAAGTTCCAGAAACTGTTCTGGGATTAATTCAAAACAGAGGTTAAGCCGAAAAAGTTTAGTTCTTTTTAAGTGCAGACACCGGAATCCCCATTCAACCATCCTTCCTTTACTCCGATTTTCCCATTTATTGAACCTCTTAAAAGACTTGCCGGTTACTCAAGTAAAAGGTTAATATCACAATTAAATAAAGAAAATGCGCTTTGAGCTTAAGCACCAGTTAAAAGCTTTAGCATTGATTTGTAATGCAGTCGAAAAATGTATACATTCATACGATAATGTTAAGCAAGTTCGGGATGTTTACTATTTTCGAAACCATTATAATTAATACTCTGTGTGCAATATGAATTCATCTGAAATAGAAAAGTCTCATTCGGAACAACGGCTGCCTTTGCAATTAAGTAGAATTACAAAAAGTTTTCCGGGAATCGTTGCCAATGATAGTGTTGATTTTACATTGGAGGAAGGAGAGATTCACACAATACTGGGTGAAAATGGTGCAGGCAAATCAACTTTGATGAATATGATTGCCGGGCTTTACCCTGCCGATGCTGGAGAGATGCGTGTCTTTGGGGAGCAAGTGAATTTTACCAATCCTCGTCAGGCTATTGAAAAAAGCATTGGCATGGTATTTCAGCATTTTATGCTGGTTCGAAATCATACTGTTGCAGAAAATATCATCCTTGGCTTAACTGGAGTGGTGAAGCTTAAGTTGAAAGAAGTTCATCAACAAATCCGGGAAATAAGCGAACGCTATGATTTATATGTTGATCCAGAAAAGAAAATTCAGGAACTTTCAGTGGGTGAACAGCAGCGCGTGGAAATTGTCAAAGTTCTGTTTAGGGGAGCACGAATCCTGATTCTTGACGAGCCAACCGCAGTTTTGACACCTCAGGAATCAGAGGCATTGTACGAAATCATGGAGAAGATGGTAAATGAAAAACATTCCATCATTTTTATTACACATAAAATGAAGGAAGTGATGGCACTTTCGCATCGAATAACGGTTTTGAGTCGTGGAAAGGTGATGGCAACTTTGAAGAAAGATGAAACCAATCCGCAAGAATTAGCTGATTTGATGATCAGTAATTTGGAAGCTAAGGACTTAGTAAAAGTTTCTGAATTTCTACGGGATACAACTGCTGAAGAAAAAGATGGGGATGGTTCAGTTTCTCAAAAGCAAAAGAAAAAGTTTGGTAATTTGACAGTAGCTTTAAAGGATATTCATGCAGTGAATGATTTGGGGCACCCGTCATTGAAAGGGATTTCTCTTGATATTCGTACCGGAGAAATTCTGGGAATGGCCGGGGTTTCCGGGAACGGTCAACCGGAATTGACCGACGTTTTGAGCGGGCTGCGGTCTCCGACAAGAGGCAAGTATCAGTTTGAAGATGTGCCTTTGAACAAACCCACTGTGAATGAAATGATTGACATGGGAGTTGGTTACATTCCGGAGGATCGTAAAAGGTTTGGTGTTTCGTCCGGAATGTCAATCGCCTACAACTTTTTGCTGCGAGATTTTCAAAACCCCCAATTTTGTTCAAGACAGCTCCTCAAGCTTTCAAATATCTTCGACTATGGACAAAAAAAAATGGAGGAGTTTGATATCCGGGCACCTACGGAAAAAACACCGGTTGGACTTTTATCCGGAGGTAACATGCAGAAAGTCATTCTTGCCCGTGAAATTTCGCGTCCATTGAAATTACTGCTTGCTGCACAACCCACCCGTGGCCTGGATATTCATGCAACCAGTTTCATCCGTGAGCAAATATGCCAGGCACGAGATCGGGGTCTGGCGGTGCTTTGGATATCAGAGGATCTGGATGAATTATTGATGGTCGCAGACCGCATTGCAGTTATTTTTGACGGGCGCATTGTTGGAACTCTTTCGCATGAAGAGGCCTCTGTAACTTTGATTGGTCAGATGATGACCGGAATGAACAAAAACGGCACGGAACACGTGGTGGAGAAAAGAGAATATGCGTGATTATCTTTTAATTTATGTGAATGGCCGGCGTTACAAAATTTCCGGAAAGCGTGGATTTCAATCACTGTCTGATTTTCTACGTTATGATTTGGGTATGGTTGGTACCAAGGTGGTGTGTGCAGAAGGAGACTGTGGTTCCTGTACCGTACTTATCGGGCGAGTCCGGAACTCTCAGTTGCTCTATGAGGGAATTGACAGTTGCATTCAGTATTTATATCAACTGGATTGTTCTCATGTCATTACAGTGGAAGGCTTGAAGGATGAGGCTCAAATAATACATCCTGTACAAAAAGCAATGGTTGATGCCGCTGGGTCACAATGTGGTTATTGTACCCCGGGGTTTGTAATGGCACTGGCTGCAATGCTTGAAACCGGCGAAACACTAACGAGACATTCCGTGCAAGACGGCTTGACTGGGAATTTGTGCCGCTGTACGGGTTACGAACAAATTATTGATGCCGGCCTGTCTTTGAATCAGAAAGCCATACCAAAGGCTTCAAAATGTTACGATGCGAAGGCAATACTTGCGGATTTTATGGAACATGTTGTCCAGCCTGTTTATTGTGAGTACGAGAAAAAATGGAATGGAGTAGTTCAACAAGTACAGTTTTTTGTACCTGCGAATTTAGAAGAAGCTCTTGAATTTAAGCAAAAAAACAAGCATGTCACCGTTGTTGCCGGTGGAACGGACATTTCTGTACAGATGAACAAAGAGCGACTGGAGCCAAATTGTATTATGAGCCTGACGCATTTGACTGGACTGGAAATTCTTGAGATTGAAAACAAAACTGTGACAGTTGGCGCCAAGGTAACTTGGACGGAGCTTGGTGAATTTTGTCAGGAACACCTGCCTGAACTTGACGAAATCATCTCAATTTTTGCCTCACGACAAATCAAGAACGCGGCAACGCTGGCAGGCAATATTGCAAATGCGTCACCAATTGCGGACTCCCTGCCATTTCTACATGTAATAGACGCGGAAATGGAACTGACTGCATCACATGGTACACGTTGGGTAAATATTAACCGGTTTTATCACGGCTATAAAAATACTGAAATGAAACCGGATGAACTTATCACAAGAATTCGCTGGGATTTACCTGAACCGGAGGCTGTGCTGAAACTCTACAAAGTTTCCAAACGTAAGGATTTGGATATATCTACCTTTACCGCCGGGATTTTGCTGAGGTTAAAAAAAGGGAAAATACAAAATGCCCGCCTGGCTTTTGGGGGCGTGGGACCTGTTGTGTTGCGCTTGCCAAAGACAGAAGAGTTTTTGCAGGGTAAGCCGATGCTGCTGGGAATTTTCCATGAAGCTGGAAAACTGGCTCGAGATGAAATAAGTCCAATTTCAGATGTCCGTGCCTCTTCGGATTACAGGTTGCAGCTGGCAGAAAACATTTTGCTGAAGTTTTTTCATGAATGCTCTGACAACCAGAACAAAAAAGAGGCTGCATGAAAGAGAATGGGAATCAGGTTACGAATGTTTCTGCGGCGTCAAGTGTAACAAATGATGATTTGTTTGTGGATGATTTACCGCCTGCACAAAATGAACTGAGATCTGATTTTATCGAAAGTCCGGCAGCACAGAAAAGAGACCGCATGAAAGTGGTTGGAAAACAGGTTGCGCATGATTCAGCAGTAGGTCATGTTACAGGAGATGCTTTATTCGTTGATGATTTACCATTCACGAAAAATGAGCTGGTTGTTGATTTTATAGGAAGTCCTGTTGCCCATGGCGAAATTATAAATCTCAATTCTGAAGAACTGGCTCAATTGGACGGTATTACGGGAGTTTTTACACATGCTGATATTCCTGGTCATAATCTTTATGGGCCGGTCATTCAGGATGAACGTTTTTTGGCGGAAGGTGTAGTTGAATATGTGGGTCAGCCCATTGCAATTATTGCCGGTGAGTCCAGGGAAGCAATTCGGCAGGCCAAGAAAAAGCTGCGTCTAGAAATTAAGGAACTTGTTCCTGTTTTCACCATCGAGGAAGCAATTTCTGCAAAACAGTTTATAGGCACGACACGTCGGTTCAAACAGGGTAATTTTGAAAAGGCATGGAGTGAGGCAGAACACACTCTGAAAGGAACATTTATCTGCAACGGCCAGGAACAATTTTATCTGGAATCTCAAGCTGCTTTGGCATGGCCTGGTGAACATGGTGAAATACAGATTCATTCTTCAAGCCAGAATCCAACGGAAATCCAGGAAGTTATCGCTGAGGCTTTAGGATTAGGATTTAACGAAGTGGTTTGCGTTTGCAAACGTATGGGCGGTGCTTTTGGCGGCAAGGAAACGCAGGCAGTGATTCCTGCAGTGATGGTTGCACTGGTAGTCGCAAAAACAAAAAGACCTGCACGGATTGCTTACACAAAAGACGAAGATATGCGTTCCACTGGGAAGCGTCATCCATACAAAATTCATTACAAAGTAGCTTTCACAGCAGACGGAAAGATAACCGGAGTGAAATTCGATATTTTTTCCAACGGCGGTGCCGGAGCTGATTTGTCTACTGCAATCATGGAGCGTACCCTTTTCCACTCAGAAAACGCCTATTTCATTCCGAATCTGATTTTTAATGGAACGATCTGTAAAACAAACTTTCCGCCTAATACAGCTTTCCGTGGATTCGGAGGACCGCAAGGCATGGCAAATATTGAGAATATAATTCAGGAAATCGCCATTTCTTTGAAAAAAGATGCATTGGAGATTCGGCGTCTAAATTGCTATTCCCATGATGAACGCAACGTTACGCCATACGGACAGACTGTCCGTAATCATCTTCTTCCGGAAATCATTGATCAACTGGTTGAGACATCAGGATATCGGCAGCGCTTGACTGAAGTTGAGGATTTCAATCGTCAGTCGGAAACGTATCTGCGTGGACTGGCTTTAACTCCAATGAAGTTTGGAATTTCCTTCACCACAAAATTCCTTAATCAGGGGAATGCCCTGGTGAATATCTACAAAGACGGTACGGTGCAGGTTTCTACCGGCGGTACGGAAATGGGGCAGGGACTGAACACCAAAATCAGGCAATTGGTGGCCGATGAATTCTCCATTTCTTATGATGATGTAAGGATGATGATTACATCCACAGAGAAAAACAACAATACTCCACCGACTGCTGCTTCAGCTGGTACTGACTTGAACGGATTTGCTGCAGTCAACGCATGTAGGAAAATCAGGAAGAATTTGACAAAATTTGCAAGCAGTTACTTTGCCGCTAAGCAGGGACTTGATCCTGCTCCGGAACACATTTGTTTTGAAGGAGGAAAATCCGGTGGCAACAGTTTGGTTTTTGATGAGCGTAATCCAGAAAATAGTCTCACCTTCCAGGAACTGGTAAAGCTGGCCTTTATGGACAGAGTGAGTCTGGGTGAGAGAGGTTTTTACAGTACACCTGAAATCAATTTCAATCGTGATACAGAGAAGGGTGAACCATTTTTTTATTACACGACTGGGGCAGCAGTTTCAGAGGTACTCATCGACCGTTTAACCGGGCACCTTAAGCTGGAGCGTTCAGATTTACTGCTTGATATTGGTGAATCGATCAATCCTGGAATTGACCGCGGGCAAATTATAGGAGGTTTTATTCAGGGTGTGGGTTGGGTGACAAATGAAGATTTGCGCTATTCTGAAAAAGGTGAACTTTTAACATATTCTCCGACGACCTATAAAATTCCAAACATTCAGGATCTTCCAGAAATTTTCAATGTGGACACTATCCACAATCCGCATCATCAAATCAACATTCGTCGCAGTAAGGCAGTAGGAGAACCTCCTTTGATGCTCTGCCTGTCGGTTTGGATTGCAGTCAAGCATGCTTTGTCATGTGTCAGAAATGACGTGTGTCCCCGACTAAATCTTCCTGCAACAGGTGAAGAAATACTGCTCCGGCTAACAGAATTAAATGACTATTCAAAAGAACATAGAACAACAGATTTTTCTGCTTTGGAATCTGAAGTCTCCCTGGTTGTTCTGCCCTCATCTTCTGCTGAGACTAAAGCGACAGTATGAACAAGTCCTCTGTTATTTACTCTTATCAGCGCACAATAGCTGATTGTATTGACTTTTTTTACTTTATTCAGCATAGTGTGACTAGTAATTACTTAAGTCAGACTGTCGATAATAATTAAACAAAATACTAACTTTGTGGAGAAAGAATGAAGGATATTGAAATTAATGGAATAAAGGAAACCATCGTTGAGCGCTCTGATTATCCAATTGAAGAATGCAAAAACATTCTAGGGAATGAAGTCACTGCAATTTTGGGCTATGGTCCCCAGGGTCGAGGGCAGGGTCTGAATATGCGGGATCAGGGTTTCAAGGTTGTTTTAGGACTGCGTAAAGGCAGGAGCTGGGACAAGGCTCTGGCAGATGGCTGGATAGAAGGAGAAACACTTTTCGAAACCGAAGAAGCGGCTCAGCGTGGGACAATTCTTCAATATTTGCTCTCAGATGCAGGACAAATAGCTGCATGGCCAGTGGTTAAAGCCAGCTTAAATGAAGGTGACGCACTTTACTTTTCACATGGTTTCGGAATCGTCTTTCACCAGGATACGAGCATTATACCACCCGAAAATGTGGATGTAATCCTGGTAGCTCCAAAGGGAAGCGGTCTGACAGTCCGCACACATTTTCAGGCAGGACGCGGAATAAATGCTTCTTTTGCAATTCATCAGGATTATACAGGACGTGCGCGCGAAAGATGTATTTCCACAGCATTCGCGATTGGTTCCGGACACCTTTTTGAAACTACATTTGAAAATGAGGTTCATAGTGATCTCACCGGCGAGCGCTGTGTTTTGATGGGACTGCTGCAGGGCGCATTTCTCGCACAATATGAGGTCCTGCGAGAACATGGACATTCTCCTTCTGAAGCCTACAATGAAACAATTGAAGAAGCCCTGCAGAGTCTTTATCCTCTGGTTGCGGAAAAAGGAATGGATTGGATGTATTCCAATTGCTCGACTACTGCTCAGCGGGGAGCACTCGATTGGGCACCGCGTTTCCGGGATGTTATTAAGCCTGTGGTTGAAAAGTGTTACCAGAGTGTTCTAGATGGAACTGAAGCAAAAATATCCATAAACTCAAACTCTCAAAATGATTACAGGGAAAAACTGGAAAAGGAGCTTGAGGAAGTTAGCAGTCAGGAAATGTGGCAAGCAGGAAAAGTTCTGCGAAAATTGCGTCCGGAAAATTTATAATCATCTTTTGAGGAATGCATGAACCTGGTAAAGCTACTCGAAGAAGGTAATTATTTCGAGATACAAAAGCGTAGTGGACGTTCAAAAACTTTGGAGAAAGATTCAACTCCTTTTTGTGGAGCGTTACGTCCACACTACAATCCGAAAATGCTGTTGCTGCTGTCCAGCCCACTTGAATCTCGAAGTGATGTTTTTGAGTTCAGGTCTGAAGACATTCTTTATGCAGAAGAACTTTCCAGTCTCACAAAACCGAACGGTGTAACAGTCGAACGGGTACGGCTTTGGGTACGGAACGGAAGCCCTGCGATGCGTATGGAGCCGCTGCGTGTCGGAAGTGCTGAATAAATTGAGCTGAATCTTGCTGGAAACCGTTTGCCAAAAGTTTTCATCAACAATACTCTGAAAATTGTTGCAGAGTTGTCCTTTCCAGAATCTCATCTGTACAATTTACAGCCAATTCTATTGACTTCAAATTATGCCCCCCAGCAGTTTATTTAAATCAAGTATTTTCAGAGCCTTGCGTCAACCCCTGCTGTTACTGTGCTTGTCTTTGCTGTTCACTTCCGGGTTTCCGCATACCACGATTGCTCAGTTTGATGATGAAGTAGTAATTCCAGAATCAGTTGTAACATTCCAGGTACGGCTCGAACCTGAAAAACCGCGTCTGGGAGAGCATGCCCGTATTATTGTCGATTTACAAATCCATCCGGAATCTGGATGGCACGTCTTTTCTGTTATTCCCGGTGAAGGCGATTTTGCCCCTATTCCCACTTCATTGACATTTGAGGCTGATCCGCTGATTTTGATCGGCCCGGTTTACGAAAGTAATCCAATTATTGCAGCAGACCCGGTTTTGGATATGGTGTTGAGCTATCACCTGATGAAAGCCACCCTTTTCCAAAATATTCTCATTCCAGATGATATTTCTGGCGGAACTGTCCTGAACAAAGGCGGTAAACTGCGATATCAGGCATGCAGCGAACGCATTTGTCTTCCACCCAAAACTGAACTGTTTTCACTTCAAATTCCACTTGGTACAGGAACTACGCGTACTGAATACAAAATTCCACAGTTTGCAGTAGACTCACCTCCTGAAGATCTTTCAGAAATCGAAGATGCGCTCAAGGAAGGTTTTTGGGGTTTTATCGGTCTGGCAGTCATTGCAGGTCTGTTAGCGTTGCTGACACCGTGTGTGTTTCCGATGATTCCAGTCACAGTTGCCTTTTTTACTAAACAGGGCGAAGCAGGTTACAAAGAAACATTACGTTTAGCGGCACTGTTTGGAGCAGGAATCGTAGGAACGTATACAGTAACAGGTATGCTGCTTTCTGTTGTTTTAGGTGCTGCAGGAGCAGTACAGTTTGCCACAAATGGCTGGGTTAATTTGGCAATTGGTGTAATGTTCACTCTTTTTGCCTTCAGCTTGATGGGATTTATTCAATTGAATCCACCGGGAGGATTTGGAAACCTTGCAGACCGTTGGTCCAGGAAGTTGAGTGGAACAGTAGGTGTACTGGCCATGGGGCTAGCTTTCACATTGACGTCTTTCACATGTACCGTGCAGTTTGTAGGAACTTTGCTGATTGCCGCTTCACAGGGAATGTGGTTTTGGCCGATTGTTGGAATGCTTGTTTTCTCAACAGTATTTGCCTTTCCATTTTTCTTGCTGGGACTTTTCCCACGTCTTATCCAGACGATGCGTTCACAGTCGGGAAACTGGATGGAGCACCTGAAAATTGTTTTGGGTTTACTTGAATTAGCTGCGGCATTCAAATTTTTCAGTAATACGGATTTGGTTTGGCAATGGGGTGTTCTTGATAGAGATTTTGTACTGGCGGCCTGGGTTGTACTTTGTGTGATTGGAGCATTGTTTTTGTTAGGTGCTGTTAAAATACATCATGTCCGTGTTGAAAAAACAAGTGGTACGGGATTTACTGCAGCTTTCCTTTTTGCATTTTTGGGAATATATCTGCTGCGTGGATTGTTTGGAGTACCGCTTAATCCGTGGGTGGATACATATTTACCTCCGGTTCTGCGAACATTATCAGAAAGCAGGCAGGGTTTTGCAACTAGTTCGGGAACTTCAGGAGAAGCAGTGTCACATTCTTTACCATGGCAGAATGATTTGGCTGATGCCCTGATCCAGGCAAAAGCTGAAAACAAACGGGTATTTATTGATTTTACCGGATATACTTGCGTAAACTGTCGCTGGATGGAAATAAACATATTTTCTCATCCGGATGTAATGGCTCGTTTTCAGCAGGAGTTTGTACTTGTACAGCTTTATACTGATGGTGGAGACAAGGCTGCCGCCAATCAACAAATGCAGATCAGCAGATTCCAAACGGTTGCTCTTCCGTTATACGTAATACTTGATTCAGATAACAATTTGCTTGCCAAACATGCTGGAATTTTAAATCCTGCAAAGGAATTTTTACAATTCTTGAACTAACTTTTCCCAAACAAATTATTGCTGTGCGTACAGGCTATTTATTATTGTTGGCTCTTGGTTCTGTCATTTTCTTAAGTGGTTGCTCAGACTTAGGATTTTATTGGCAGGCCGCATCCGGACACCTCGACTTGCTGAACCGTAAGCAAGATATTCGTGAGTTACTGGATTCTCCTGATACGTCTCCGAAACTAAAACGGAAACTGAAATTGGTGGAGAGCGTGCGGGCTTTTGCAGTCAGTCAAATGGCACTTCCTGAAAATGAAGGCTACACCGGTTATGTAGATCTGGGACGTTCTTATGTGACCATGGTGGTAACGGCAGCTCCTGAGCTGGAATTAAAAGCACACAAATGGTGTTACTGGTTTGTTGGCTGTCAGGAATATCGAGGCTATTTTGATGAAGGTGATGCCAGGTTATATGCGGAAGAAATGGAGCAAGAACAACTGGATGTTTCGGTGGGACCGGTAACAGCCTATTCCACACTCGGTTGGCTTAACAAACCTTGGCTGCCGAATTATTTTTCGGATCCGGTTCTTAGTACTTTTATTCACCGGCGCGATGCCGAATTGATAGCAGTACTGATCCATGAGATGGCCCACCAGGTGGTGTTTGTCAACAATGATACTTCCTTCAATGAGTCATTTGCAGTTTTTGTTGAACAGGAGGGCCTACGGCAATTTCTTATTCAGTCCAGTAATTCGGATTTATTTGATGGTGACGGAAAAGAAATTTACCAGTGGTATTTGAATGCCAGAAAAGATCGTAAGTTGTTCCAACAACTGATTAAAATTACTTATGATAAAATGAAAATCTTGTTTGCATCAGAACTTTCAGTTGCAGAAAAGCTCAGTAACAAACAGGTGCTTTATGATCAATTACGCGAAAATTATGAAATAGATAAAAAAGAATTTAAAGTACTTTCATACGATAGCTGGTTTGCCAAAAACCTTAACAATACACATTTGCTTGGTGTGCAACGCTACCAGAGTCGAGTAGAACAATTTGCGCACCTCTTTGAGAAACAAGGACGAAAGTGGTCGCAGTTCTTTGAGGCTGTACGTGAACTTGCTAAAGTATCCGACAAAGAACGAAAACAACAATTGGAACTTCTGAACTGAATTTAATCAATGTCTAAATCTTTGTTCAATAATTTACGTGTTGTTCTGCTGGACCGTGACGGTGTAATCAACGAGGAGCCTGGTCCGATACTGACTCCGGAACAGTTCGTGATGATTCCAAAAAGCGCTACTGCAGTTGCACGTCTTAATGCTGAGGGCTTTAGGTGTTTCGTTATTACGAATCAAGCTGCGTTTGCCAGAGGTGATTTGAGTGAGTCTGCATTTCAGGCAATAACCGAGAAAATGCAACATGAACTACAAAAGGCCGGAGCACACCTAGACGGGCAGTATTATTGTCCGCATCATCCGGACTGGGAAAACGGAGAGCGTCGTGAAGTGCCAGCACCTTGTGCTTGCCGAAAACCTGGAACCCTACTACTGGAACAGGTAGCAGAGGAACATGGATTTTCTGCAGAGGAATCGATTTTAATCGGAGATTCTACCAGTGATTTTGCAGCAGCTTCGAAATGGGGGATATGTTCAATCGGGGTGCACACCGGACATGGTGGTCAGGACAGCAAGGTAAAAGCAGATCCGGATTATTGGCAGGATGATTTATGGAGTGCAGTAGAGTTTTTGCTGGCAAATGCTTCCTGATCTTCAAAATAGAATTATTTCGAAAATGTCTGCTAAAGAAATAAGTTTTTACAAACACAAATAACTTGAGACCTGTAGCGTAAACAGGCTAGCCTGAAAGATTATTTTTTCTCTTTTAAAGCTTTAAATCACAGGACCTCTTAAATTTATTACAATTTTTTTACAAAATTCAACATGAACACTTTTTATTTAAATACAGGACTTTCAATTAAGACATTCAAGGTAACACTGTATCTTAGCGCGGCAGCAATATTATTTTCGGGAACGGTTTGGGGAGGAACGCTTCAGGAGGGCCTCTACGCACAAATGAAGACGTCAAAAGGTGAAATAGTGTTGCAGCTTTATTTTAAACGTGCGCCTCTGACAGTGTCCAACTTTGTCGGACTTGCGGAAGGCAGCAAGGATTGGAAAGACCCTGTAACTGGAAAAGCCAAAAAAACACGATTTTTTGATGGTTTGAATTTTCATCGTGTGATCAAAGATTTCATGATTCAAGGTGGAGATCCGCTTTCTAATGGTACTGGTGGTCCCGGCTACACATTTGCCGACGAATTCCATCCGGAACTGAAGCATAATAAGCCGGGAATTCTTTCAATGGCTAACTCTGGAGCGCACACAAACGGCAGCCAATTTTTTATTACACATGGCCCCACATCGCATCTGGACAACAAGCATTCAGTTTTTGGTGAAGTTGTTGAAGGAATGAATGTAGTCAATGCCATCGAAAAAGGAGACCTGATTCAGGCAGTGACAATAATTCGCAAAGGTAAAGCAGCCATGGCCTTTGATCCTGCAATTGCAGAAAAATTAATTGCAGAACGTAACAAAAAACTTGCTGAAAAAAATAAAAAAAATATTCCTCACGCAACAACTGAATTAGATCCTGCAAAAATTCCAGACTCTGATAATGCAGAAGCAGGCGAAGTTAGTGTTGATATGCTGGTGGTTGCTTATCAAGGTGCGAGGACACCCAAACAAAATATATTCTATGACAAGTCTGGTGCAGAAAAAATTGCACAAAAACTGACAGATTATGCACGTCGCAAAGGTATCAAGTTTTCTAATTTAATCAACCAGTTTACGGACTTGCCTCAACAGTCTAAACTTCCTTTATTATCTGCTAAACAGCCGAGCTTACCGGACTTTCTCAAGCCCGCACTTAAATTGGGTGTAGGACAAATAAGTGATCCGGTAGACTCTCCCTTTGGCTATTTAATTTTTCGGCGGGTTTTAGTTGAGCTTGTAACGGCAAGTCACATCCTTATAACTTACGAAGGTGCTCTACGTGCCACCAAAAAACGGGATCGAAAAGAAGCCAGAATATTGGCGGAACAAATACTGAAAGATCTCAAAAGAGGAAAAGATTTTGCAGAATTGGCGCGGGGACATTCTGATGGTCCTTCCGGACCAAAAGGAGGGGATTTAGGGCGTTTTACACGGGGACAAATGGTTCCGGAGTTTGATCAGGCCGTTTTTAACCTGAAACCGGGTGAAGTAAGTGGAGTAGTCGAAACTCAATTTGGCTACCATATTATCAAACGAATTAAATAAACAATTAGTTTTGAGTTAAGTCTTGGAAACTGCAGGTATCATCATCATTGGTAACGAAATTTTATCCGGAAAAGTGACTGATATTAATTCACCATATTTGTGTAAAGAACTGAGAATTCTTGGTGTAGAGGTCCAGCAAATCATCACAATTCCAGACATTCCGGAAATTATTGGACGGACGGTACGGGATTTTTCGGAGCAGTTCTCCTGGGTTTTTACAAGTGGTGGAATCGGACCGACTCATGACGATATAACCGTTGCCTCAATTGCCAAGGGTTTTGGTATAGAACTATTTGAAGCACCTCAGATCATGAAAGCCATCCAAAATTATCATGGTGATAAAATGACTGCAGCACATCGCAGAATGGCAATGATTCCGGAAGGTTCGGAACTGATTGAGTATGCCGAAGGCCGGAGTCCGCAACTGAAGTTTCGTAATATTTTTGTTTTTCCGGGAATTCCAGAGTATTTGAAGATCCGTTTTGCCGGTATCAAGGAACGTTTCCGGACAACTCCAATTGTTTTGAAGCAAATTTATCTCAAAGCAGATGAGGGCGAAATCGCGGATTCACTTGATGCAACCATGGCAGAATTTCCGCAGCTGATGCTGGGTTCATATCCGAAAGTATCAGGATCTGATTATGACGTAAAGTTGACTCTTGAATGTCGGGATTCTGAGTATTTGGACAAAGCCTTAAATTTTCTTTGTGAACGTTTGCCTGAAGAATGTATTCTTCGTTTTGAATAACAAGGTTAATCAAACTGGTAATGTTGTTTCTTAAAAACCTCCAACAGTATTTTTCTGGACGCGGACCATTAATTCACGTTGTTTTGGATGGATGGGGTGTCGGTGCAGCAGATGGAACTAATGCAGTCAACAAGGCTAATTTACCAGTAATGAGTCGTCTGATTCGTGGTTGTCCATACACCCAGCTTTGGACACACGGCAAATATGTTGGCTTGCCGAACGAAAAAGATATGGGTGGCTCAGAAGTTGGGCACATGACAATGGGAGCCGGAATGGTCATGGAACAGGGACCGACACTGATACAGAACCTGCTTCAATCCGGTGAGTTTTTTGAAAATCCGGTGTTAAGCAGAATCATCCAAAATTGTGTGGAACACGACACGCCACTGCATTTGCTGGGTTTGCTTTCAAATGGAAATATCCACAGCCACGTTGATCATACTGAAGCCCTCATTCGACATGCTTTTCAGTCTGGTATAAGACGCTGTTATCTGCATGCTTTGCTGGACGGAAGAGACGTTGGTGTTCAATCTGCTTTGGATTTTACAGAACCTTTTGAAAAGCTGTTTTCGGAATTAAAGGGGCAGCGTCCCGGAATCGATTATGCTTTTGCAAGCGGCGGTGGACGTGAAGTAATCACGATGGATCGTGACAACAATTGGGAAAAAATAGAAACTGGTTGGCAGATTCATGTTCATGGTCAATCTGAAAACCAGTTTCCTTCAATCCGGGATGCAATAGAACATTTTCGAAAACAAAATCCGGAGATCATCGATCAGGACATTCCCGGATTTGTGATTATTCGCAAAGGAGAAGCAGTTGGCAGAATAGAAGATCAGCATGCACTCATTTTTACAAACTTTCGCGGTGACCGTGCTACTGAGTTTTCACAGGCTGTTCTCGCAGATGATTTTCCATATTTTGAGCGTTACAGGTGCCCAGAGGTGCTGTTTGCGGGCATGACACAGTACGATCAGGATAACCAGATTCCGCCGGATTATTTGGTTGGAACACCTGTAGTAGAAGAACCATTCGGCAAGCGTATTTTGGAACTGGGACTCAAACAGTTTAGACTCTCTGAAACGCAAAAATTTGCCCATGTGACTTTTTTCTACAATGGAGGTTATCGTGAACCGCTGGATCCTTTGCAGGAAAATTATCATTTCATTGCCTCAGACAAAATTCCTTCTTTTGCAGAGCGTCCGGCAATGAAAGCTCCGGGAATCAGCAAAAAAGCTGTTGAATTTATCAATTCCGGAGAATATCAATACGGTTTGATAAATTTTGCAAATGCAGATATGGTGGGCCACACGGGAGATTTCCAGGCCACAGTTCGAGCAGTTGAAGCTGCGGATGCGGCATTGGACAATATTGTACGTGCCATCGATGCAGTAAACGGCCTACTGGTGATAACCGCAGATCATGGTAATGCAGATGAAATGCTGATTTCAAATCAAAACGAAACATTGGAAATTAGTACAAAACATTCGCTGAATCCTGTCCCGTTTTTAATTTATGATCCTTTATATAATGGAGACTATCGACTTAAGCCGTTTGGTCAGGATTACAATAACAATTTAAGTAATATTGCAGCAACAAATTTTTTGCTTTTGGGACAAGCTGTTCCGGACGATTTGGCACCTTCACTTTTTGCAGATTGAAGCAGATAATAAACTAATAATTTTTACAGACGACTAATTAAATGAGTAATATACTTTGTATCGGAGCCGGTTATGTAGGTGGACCAACGATGGCGATGATTGCCAAAAATTGTCCGGAACACAAAATAACGGTTGTTGACATCAACCAGGATCGGATTGACCGTTGGAACAGTGATGAACTGCCGATTTATGAGCCGGGCCTGCTGAAAGTTGTAAAGGAAGCACGTGGCAGGAATTTGTTTTTTCAGACCGAAGTGGCCGCGGCAACAACGGATGCAGACATCATTTTTGTTTCAGTCAACACACCTACAAAAATGTTTGGGGAAGGTGCAGGAAAAGCCGCAGATTTACAATTCTGGGAAAAAACTGCTCATGAAATATTAGCCAATTGCCGCAAGCCGGAAGTTGTTGTAGTCGAGAAAAGCACCCTGCCGGTACGTACTGCAGAAGCGATGGCTAAAATTTTAGAATCAGGAAAAAGTTCGACAAAATTTTCCGTTGTTTCAAATCCGGAATTCTTGGCAGAAGGAACTGCAATCGAAGATTTAACAAATCCGGATCGAGTTTTGATTGGCGGAGAACAAAATGATCATGGCCGTAAAGCAGCAGAAACGGTGGCGGCACTTTACGCACACTGGGTTCCGCAGGAACGCATACTGCTGACCAGCGTATGGAGCAGTGAATTATCAAAACTGGTGGCCAATGCAATGTTGGCACAGCGCATTTCTTCAATTAATAGTATTTCCGCACTTTGTGAACGTACTGAAGCAGATATTGCGGAAGTCTCCAAGGCAATCGGTATGGACACACGAATCGGCTCAAAATTTTTAGAAGCCAGTATCGGTTTTGGTGGTTCATGTTTCCGTAAGGATATATTACATTTATCGTATCTTTGTGAATATTATGGATTGCCGGAAGTTGCAGATTATTGGGAAAGTGTTGTCCGGATCAATGAATGGCAAACTAATAGATTTTTCCAGAGCATTCTTCAGGAACAATTCAATACATTAGCCGGTAAAACCATTACATTGCTTGGTTTTGCCTTTAAACAGGATACGGGAGATACACGGGATTCTCCTGCAATTCCGCTTTGTGAAAAATTACTGGCTGAACATGCATGCGTAAGGGTCCATGATCCAAAAGCTCTGGAAAATGCCCGTCAGGATCTGAAGGAAATACAGGGTGATATTAGTTTTGTAGAAGACGTATATGAAGCTGCTGATTGTGCTCACGCACTGGCCCTTGTCACCCAGTGGAAAGAATATCGCGAACTGGATTTTGAAAGAATCTTTCAAGCAATGGCTAAACCGGCTTTTATTTTTGATGGACGAAATCATCTTGATCACAAAAAACTTTATGAAATTGGCTTTAATGTTTTTCCGCTGGGGAAAATGCCGCTGAAGCATCTTTGATGGAATTAGAAAAAAGCCAAAATTTACTTGTTTTTACTGTTGCAGGAAAGGTAGTTTATATACGAACTACATATTTAAAGAACTCTGAATAACAACGATACATGAGCACATTTGCAGAAAACTTAAAGACTATTCCAACTGTCGAAAATACAGTTATTTTGCGTCTCTATAATGAGCGAGAAGAACTGGTTTCGATCATTCCTAATATTCCCGGTCGACAGGGTTCGATCCGGGTCTTTCAGCATCTTGCAGACGCAAAGGGTCAAATTAACTTTGAAGCAGCAAAAGAGGGAATGAGGCTTTTTGGCGAACATGTTGAAGATGCAAAGAAAAATCCGGGAAAACATCAGAAACTTGAATTGCTGTTGGGATTGAAAAACAGAGAGTCACTCCGGATAGAAATTGTGGAAAGTACCTGTTCAAACCTGTTGAACAACCTGTATGATCAAAAAGCTTCTGCAGAAGAATGCGAGATTTTTATTGAATTATTGAATCAGGGTAAATTACGGGCGGCAGAAAAAGTTAATAATTTTTGGGTACCCCAACCATATATTATTGATGGTGTTTTAAACTATTTCGGTACTCATGGCAATGCCCGTATGGAGGGTAAATACTGGGATAAAATTCCACTGAAAACTGCAAACTACACAGATCAGGAATTTGAACAGGGCGGAGTTCGTTATGCACCCGGTTGCATGGTTCGCACGGGTGCTTACATTGGCCCCCAGACAGTTATCATGAACCTGGCTTTTGTCAACATCGGAGCATATATTTCCGGAGAAGGCTGCATGATTGACGGAGGTGCACGAGTTGCTTCCTGTGCTCAAATTGGTAAGAACGTAAAGTTTGGCGCAGGATCCGGAATTGAAGGAATTCTTGAACCGGCAGGCAGGTTAGCTTCAATTGTTGAAGATCACGTTAAGATTGGAGCGATGTGTGAGGTAACTGGAATTATTGGTGAAGGTTCAGTTATTGCCAGCGGAGTAATAATGGCATCTGGTAAGAAAATATATGATGAAGATACGGGCGATTTTGTATCTCCCTTAGAGTGTATTGTAGGTGACAAAAAGTTTTTGTTGCCGGTTATACCACCGTATCGTCTTGCAGTTGGAGGTTCACTGCCAAGTAAAAAAGGGAACCACAACACAGATGCAGTTATTCTTAAGGCAGGTGATTTGAGGGATTCTGCAACGATGCGGCATTTTACGAAGCAGGGTATTTTATACGGATGACAAAAATGTCCCCATTGCTAGAGCGTGCACTCGAGACGCTACAAATTGAAATTGCGGGTCTGGAAGGGCTGATCAAACGACTCGATTCTGAATTTGAGGAAGCAGTAAATTTGCTTTTTGCCTGCGGGGGAAAAGTGATCCTGGCCGGAATGGGTAAAAGTGGTTTGATTGCTCAAAAAATTGCTGCGACACTTACCAGTACAGGAACACCAGCGCTTTTTTTACATGCAGGAGAAAGTACTCACGGTGATTTGGGAATCATTACCAAACAGGATGTAGTAATTGCTTTCTCATACAGCGGTGAGACCAATGAAGTTCTGCAGATGATTGGTCATATTCAAGCAATTGGAGTCCCGCTGATTGCAATGACCGGAAAACCGGATTCGACCCTGGCACAGGCGGCTACAGTTCATTTGAGCATTGCTGTTGAAAAGGAAGCATGTCCGCTGGGACTGACTCCCACAGCAAGCAGTACAGCAACTCTAGCTTTGGGTGACGCACTTGCCATGTGTTTACTTGAGCAGCGTCAGTTTAGTGAAGATGATTTTGCCTTGTTTCATCCTGGTGGTAGTCTCGGTCGTAAATTGACCATCAAGATTGAGGATGTGATGGTGTCAGGGGAACCATTGCCTATAGTGCCTGAAAATATGCCAATGCGTGATGCACTGAATGTTCTCTCAAGGAAAAACCTTGGAATAGTGGTTGCTGTAAACCGGGATGAAAAAATAAGTGGTGTTTTTACTACAGGAGATTTAATGCGGCTGCTTGATGATGAGCAGTCTTTTCTTGACAAACCCCTGCTTGAATTTGCTCATCCGGATCCCAAAACGATTGCTCCGGAAGAACTTGCAGCAAAAGCTTTGCATGTAATGGAAACACACTCCATCACTTGTCTCGTTGTTGCCGACCAGGAAAATCGTCCAATCGGTATTGTCCAGATCTACTACATTCTGCGTGCAGGTGTTTATTAATGACAGTTCTGTAATAAGATTGAAATCTCCAATTTGTCACTCCTCAGGTTCCCAGCCCGCCTTGACCAGTCCTTCAATGATGGGGTCCGCCAGCGCGGAATTGGGGACGAAGATGCGGCGGTAGTCGTCACGGACCTTGAGGTTGGGACGCAGAGAAAGGTAGCGGTCTAGTGCCGCCTTTGCTTCAGAACCTCGTTCCAGATGACCCAGCACCGCTGCACGAAAGCCCAAATGATGTCCTACGTCCGGATGCCGAAGCAACGCCTTGTCAATCGCATCAAGCGCCTCTTCATACTTCTCCTGTCCCAGGCAGGCAAAGTAAAGCAACCCAAGAAAGTGCATCAATTCCGGGTCAGCCGGGCTGAGTTCAAATGCCTTTAGGATGGAGCTTTCACCTTGTTGATACTCTCCGATATGAACTTGCACTAACCCCTGCCAATAGAAACTTAAAGCAAAACTGGGATTGAACTGCACCGCACGCAATGCATGATCCAGTGCTGTGGGATGGTTTCCGCGAAAGAAGTAAGAAATGGTAATGCCCAGGAGAGCCAGCGGATTTTCCGGGTTCAGGGTTTCGGCCCTACGGCCATCAGCCAGTATGGCATCGAGAGTTTTTTCCGGGTCTTTTGTGATGCGTTGGACTAATTCCGAACTGCCTAAAATCGCCAGGTAGGCATAGGCATCCGAGAGGGTCGGGTCCAACTCTATGGCCTTTTCCCAGTGCTGGCGTGCCTGCGTAAGTCCGGGGTCTTCGTAGTCAGTACGCTTCCGTTCGTTGTAGTAGCAGTTCAAGCCTTGCAGGTACTCCTCCCATGCACTGAGGTTCTCCGGACGTTTGCGGGTCAGACGGATCTGCTCGTGTCCCGTCACCGAAGGGGCCACCCTCCGTGCAATCGCCTCCGAAACCTCGTCCTGCACGTCGAAAATGTCCTCAAGAGTGCGATCCCAGCGCTCCGACCAGAGGTGATGATCTTCATCGGTGTCAATGAGCTGCGCAGTGATTCGCACACGGTTGCCACCCTTGCGCACGCTGCCCTCCACGATGTAGCGGGCGCCTAGTTCCTGTGCGACCTGCTTGAGATTATGCGACTGACCCCGGTAGGTGAAGCTGGAGTTGCGCGAGATCACCGGAAAAGTACGCCAGAGCGAGAGGTTGGTGATGATGTCCTCTGATATACCGTCCGCGAAGTACTCCTGCTCAGGATCGCCGCCCATGTTCGTGAAGGGCAGCACTGCAATGGCAGGAACCTTAGCCTCAGCAGTGGCAGGCGGTTCCGGGGCGGCTTGCGGTGTCGGCTCTGCGGGCGCTGGTACTGCGAAGGCCTCAAGCACCTTTGAGGAACTGCCGATCTCGACCATGAAGGTGTGAACCGGCTCCTCGATGTTTTTCATCTCCTGCGGACCCGAACTTACAAAACCCAGGTCGAGCTTGCGGCGAACCTCGTCGTGAAACTTCCCGGAAACGCAGATGCCTCCCGGCTCGGCGAGGGGTTCCAGCCGTGCTGCGACGTTCACCCCGTCCCCATAGAGGTTGTCGCCCTCCACGAT